>ERZ1026901.929-NODE-929-length-19605-cov-11.659898_pt1 | contig 19605 bp, 31 predicted proteins | sample MGYA00380179_ERZ1026901 | MGnify/ENA primary metagenome ERZ1026901 (study PRJEB33269, sample SAMEA4719815) | human gut metagenome | biome: human-associated habitat; feature: organic feature; material: feces | place: Cameroon | collected 2013-10 ... | reverse complement strand
TTATTGGGCTTTTGCTTGTTGGATTTGGACTGAAGATACTTTCAGGGAAATGATTAATAGGCGAAAGCCTATTTTTTTTTTACCTCTAATATAATAGAAAGAGAGGAAACTAAAATGAAAAATATTTGGAATGATAATACTAAAGATGTTGTTAATAACTTAGGAGATATGTGTATCACAATTGCTAAGTGGGCGATGTTTGCATTGCTCAGTATTACGGTTGTTGGCGTATTCGTCCTAGGTGAGATTATTATGAAACTATTAGATATGTTATTCTAATTTTCATGAGGGTTAACTGCCCTCTTTTTTTTCTGGGTATATAATAGAGGTAACACTCTAAATAAAATTATTTTAAAGGAGACAAGATTATGTCAAACAAAACTAAAAAACAAAACAAAGTTGTTAAAGAAGCTGAAGTTGTAGAAGAAGAAACAGTTGTAGAAACTGCCGAAACTATCGAAGCTACTGTTGAAAATGCTAAAAATGAAGTAACTGAAAATGCTGAAGTAGAAGTTAAATCTGAAGATTCTGAAACAGAAGTTAAGGAAGAAAAGACTGTTAAAGTCTTGCGACCTGTTGCTTATGTAAAGAATAATTGGAAAAAGCTTGCTGCTGATGCACTTAAAGGAGCTGCACTTTTTGGTGCTGGATACGTTGTAGGTAAGAAAGTTATGAGTGGAGGAGAACAACATTCTGAAACTGAAACTGAAGTTATTGACGCTGAGTTTGTTGAAAAGAATGATGACGTACAAGAAACTCAAGAAGAAATTTAATTGTGTTACGACGTAAGAACCTTCGGGTTCTTTTTTTTTTAGAAAGGATGGATAAGAATGGGAGTTATACTACCATCTAAATTAAATAACCAGATTTGTAGAATTTTGTACAAGCGTACAATGGAATACGTTGAAAACATTGAGGCTGGATTTACATATCCAGATGAAGATGAATTGTATGAGTATATGGATGAGTATGGGTTGAGTGTTAATCCTATAGCTCTTATCAATACTCTATGTAAGCCTGACGAAGTGGATTTGCTAATGCAAAATTTCCAAGTCGTATTATATTTTATGCCCCATGTTGAGCGTCAATGCTTAGACGTGTTGGACGTACGTAATGAGCGATGGGATAAGGAGTACTACGGAAAATGACATTAAAAGACCAGCTAATTGCAACCCCTGTATTATGCGGTACATATATTGTATCAGAAGAAGTAATACAACGAAATGAAGACCTTAATCTTATTGTGAATATCGATAAGAACAACCCAGTAGAACCAAACTTAGTCAAAGATTATATCTATGAAACCAACGATATGACCTACTACTACACAGGAATATGGCAACGACTACCACACAAACGCTTTGCCTTAATTTTCCGCCCGTATTATAGAAAGGAGGTAGTTCTATGAAACTACTAGATAAAATTAAAAACAAAGTTGAAGACGTGATGTTTGTTGAGGTGCCTTTAAGTGCTGAAGAGCGCATTAAGGAAATTGACGAGAAAACATTACAGCGTATTGCTGATAAAGCAGACGAGGTACTTGTTGTTGAGGCTAAATCTCAACAGGAGTTCGAAGAACAGGTAAATGAGCTATTGAAAATTCGTAAAGCTTTCAACTCTTACAGTGATGTTACTGTAGAGGAAGAAAAGCCTAAGAAACAAATTAGTGAAGGCGCCTGGAAGTTCTGGGCGACTGTTGTAGGAAGCGTCACATCAGGTGCGGTAGTAATCTACAGTACGTTGTATGCGGACGAGGGTAATTTCATTAATGACTTCACACGAAAAGTCATTAATCGACGAATCGACGGAGACAAGTTCTAGTTTTATTAGTGGAGAGTTTTACGACTCTTCCTTTTTTTTTTGGAGGTTGTATGAAAGTATTTATAACTGTGCGTGAACATGAGTTCCACGAGGACGGATATATTGTAGACAATGTATTTACAGATTATAAAGAGGCACAAGACTCACTTCTACAAAAAGGATTTCGTATCCTTAATGAGGAAGATGGATTATATTTAAACGAGGGAAGGAAGGATGGATACCAATATGCACGTATCTATCATAGAAATTTATGAGAAGATTTGAAATTGATGGCACACTCTATCAATATACAATGTCCGCAAATGGGCATGCGTTTCGAATTGAGTTCGATGACTTATTTGATGACCCGCAAGCAGACGCTTTTAACCTAGGGTTAATTCACAACGACTTCGTTATCCATTTTCGTGATGTTTTGGAGAACGTTGATTTTATTGGTAAAGTGACTGATGTTAATCAGGAGATTATTGACAATGGCTATGCCGATAGTAAATTTACAATTGAAGGAGATGTATTATGAATAGTTATATTCCTAGCAACAAGATTGAAATGTTGCCTGAGAATTTCTTGTTGATTAATGACAAGTATATTGTTGGCGGTTTTCTTATGCAAAAGAAAGAAAACTGGATTTACGCATTTGATCCATTCTCTGGTTTACCAGTTGATGAAGAGAAAGATTGTGTGAATGATATTGCAGTCTATCTTAACGGTAAACTTAAGAAAATTACTAACAATATATACGCAACATATTCGTATTTTAACCACGACGAAGACCGATGGTATATTCGATTTGACTCTATCAAACAACCAAATTAATTTCCACTGGTATAATAGAGACGGATATGTCTTAGATTGTAAGCTCAGGGGTAGAGCGACAGACTTAATGCGGACGGTGGGTTCGAGTCCCATCACAATCTAAGACCGCTACCGTTTCTAATTTTTTTTATAGGAGGTACCCGATGGGTAAAGATTACGACAAGATTGAACCTGCTCCAGAAACGGAGAAAGTTCAAGAACCAGCAGAAACTCAAGTAACTGAAGAAGTTACTGAGAAGGTAGAAGTACGGGAAGTTAAACCAGTCCCAATCAAAAAGAAGTCATTGTTCAAACGAGCAGTGATTGCCCTAACACCAGAAGGCGGGTTCAAACAACTCGCACATGACACATTTATTAATTCAATTATACCAGCATCCAAAGACATGTTGTATAACGCAAGTCAAGGTGCTCTAAACGCCATTATCTACGGAGGACGTAATAATGGTGGTAATTGGGTAAATCAAATCGGTCGTGGTGCAGTTGCAGGAGCCCGTTCAGGTCTACAACAACACGCTAATCGTGTACCATATAATCAGATGGGTAATACACGTCAGCGTCAACAACAACCAGCACCAGTGCCACGTCATGAGTATACACAAGTGGAACATTATACTCAGGCAGATGCTGAATATGTATTGGCCACAATGCGTCAATATATTCTTGACCAAGGTTATGTATCTGTAGGTGATTATTATTCAATCTCAGGTGCAGACCAAACTGGTATTACTGTATCATATACAGACAATACTGTAGGTTGGGTAGACTTGAAGAATGCCCGCACTGTACGTAATCCTAATGGATATTACGTCATCACACTTCCACCAATCACAAACGTTTAGAAAGGATATTATTATGTTTAAGAATTGGAACAAAAAGAAAATTATGAAAGTCGCTAAAGTTATTTGTTTTGGTATCGTCCCATATTTGGTTGACGTAGCCAAAGAATATCTTCACAAACAAGCTGGGTTTAAAAACCTCATTGTTGAAATGCCAAAATAAGAAAGGATTATATTATTATGAAAATCAAAGTACCAGTAAAAGTAACTCGTGTATATCATGGAGTATTGCGTTGGGGACGTCGTAACAGTCCTTATATTTGTACAGGTGTAGGTCTTGTAGGTCTAGGCGTGTCTGCCTATATGTTGTATCAAGCTCGTCCTGCAATTGAGGCAGGTGTAGAAGAACTTGAACGTGCTAAAGCGGGAGAAGAAGGAGCATCAACTGCAAATGGTGTTAAGACTATTGTTAAAGCTGTATCTGGCCCAGTTCTAGGTGCTACTGCATCTAGTCTTCTTATTCTTAATGGACAACGTATCTTGTCACAACGCCTTGCGGCTACTACACTCGCTTACAACACACTTGCAAGTAAGGTAGACCGCTACAAAGAATGGTTGAAAGAAAACCATCCTGAAATGGCTACACAAATCACACAAGAACTTGAACGTGTACCTGAAAGCAAAGATGAAACTAAGAAGAAGAAACCAGTACTTGTGGATACAATCAAGAAACCTAGCCTTGTATCTGAAGCAGGGTTCTTCGTAGAAGCAAGTCCATTGTTGAGCGACTTGCGTGAAGGCGGAGAATACGACTATGGTATTCTTGAATCAGCAGTAATGCGTGTATTGAATGATGGTAATCCTGAAGCTCGAGACAGTGATACACTTGCTGAACGCGTTGGTATTTATCGTGCTGAAAACGAACAAGGATATGTAACATTGCGTGATGTATTCCTTGCATTCGGTATTCCAAAAGAATCACTTGCATCTCATCGTGATGCTGCGCCAGTAGACTATCGTCGTGCACGTGATATGGTATGGTCTGCAGGTAGCGAATCTGGTTCATTTGATTGTCGTGTTGAGGTTGTACCAGTGACTGTGGAAGAAGACGGTGTTGTATTCAAGAAAGACCGTTTCTTCGTATCATTCGCTCGTGCACCACACTACGATTACTACGCAACTAAAGGATAATAAACCTTATATTAGACAGTAAAGCTGTGGTCGTGCTGCTAACAGGCAATGTTAAACAACGACAAGCACTGATATAAGAAGAGGCCTCATGTCGTGAGATTCGGGCTTTAGAAAGGATAACACAATGAATAAAAAATCATTACTAGCAATTATTGGATTGGGTGCAGTTTCTACTACTGCCCTAGTCTATAATTATTTACAATGGAAATCTAACAAAGAGTTAGAAGAACAACTAGACGTATTGAATGAAAAACTACAAGAGTTGAATGATACTCTTGATAAATATACAAACGTCGAAACTGTTGAAGAAGCAGAAGAAGAGCAACCTAAAAAATCCAAGGTTGTTTCTTTATATCAACCAACTGTAACTGGGCCAGCACCAGTAGAACAAGTTGAAGAGATTGTTAACGTTGTTGAAAATGTTAACAAACAAACTGAAAAACGTGATGAGTTTCTACAACAGTTTGAAACAAATAAACGTGAAGAAAAGATTATTGAGGTGGACGGTATGAAGATTGACGCGAATAGCCCTCAAGCATTTTCTATTTATAAAGATAATATCTTAGCTGGTATGGTTGAGGAAGCTAGTCGTGTTGACGTAGATGCATATCGTGAGTGGACTCGTGATTTCTTTAATCTTGGTCATTACGATACTGCTAACATCTCAACACAAGATATTATCAAACAAATGTACGAAATGTTCGATTATCCAATTGACCTAGACTTGTGGTATGAAGATGACGAACAATTCCGTTTGATAATGCTTGAACAACTTGAAGGTTTCTTTGGAGAAGGAACTCTATATAGCGATTATATTACTTATGGTAACTTTATCGCTAATGTTGTTAATTTCATTGCAGAAGATTACGAAGATATTAGTAAACTTGAAATTGCTGCAATCATGCTACAACAGCTTGACGTATTTGACCCAGACACAAACGCTGGTATGGTATTTGACCGTATTAAAGATGCGTTCAATCACAACTTGCGTACTGGGTATGGATATGGCGTCCTAGCAATCAACGAAGATAATATTGGTTGGTTTGTAATGGACGACGCCAAGAATGCTATCCGAAACGAAATCAATGATTTCAACAACTATCTATATGACAATATGGAAGAGGCATAGTATGGCGACACCAGGACCAGAAGGAATATATGCTATGAGAGTATATTTTGTTAATGGAGATTGGACTCCGTTACATTTAAACTCTCAAGAGTATTTGAGTTTCCGTGAAGCAGCTAACAAAGGAAATACATATTACTACGGAGATGGTAAGATGATATTCCTAGACAAGATTACACATATCGAAATGTAAGGAGAACAATGAATACCCCTAACAAAAACGAATTAGGGTTTGTTCCAGACTTCTTAGAATTTGTAGTTGGAGAAACTAAGAAAAATAAATATGTTGTATATTCGGATTTTAATTTCATTAAAAACAACGATATAGTTGTTAAAGGCGGAAGTGTCACAGGTTGGTGGACAGGCGAACAATGGATACTAGGACATAAAGGTTTATTTGAGTATATTGATGAACTTATTTCAAAATATACATCAGCAGTAAAATCTCTAAACCCTGGTATTGATGTAACTTCACACTTAATACAACATCACTCGTCAGGCGCCATGAAACGATTTGATGACTTTGTCAATCGTTTTAAATCTGAGACTGATAAAACATTTAACAACAACATATTCTTTCTCTCTGACGAAGTTAAGAAAGAAGATTACTCAACTTACAAATTGCCTTACGACCCAACAGAAGGTAAGACTGAGGCGTTTAGCGAACTCTTTAATGTCTTGTATGACAAAGAAGAACTAGATAAGATATTATGGGCAATGGGTGCACTACTGACAGGAAGTATGCCTGATATCCACAAATTCTTATTCATTTACGGGCCAAAAGGTTCAGGTAAATCTACAATCCTTAAGGTGTTGGAGCTCATTATCGGAGATTACCAAGCACCTATCGATTTACGTGGCTTTACAAGCTCTTCTGAATTTGCGACTGCAGATGTTAAAGAGGTTCCAGTCCTTATGGATAGCGATAGTGATTTAAGTAAGATTACAAATGAACAGAACTTGTTGAAACTTACGGCACACGAACCAGTAATTATTCGTAAGCTTTATAAACAAGGATATCCTGTTATCTTTAATGGTCTTCTTATTACTGCCTCTAACGAACGATTTAAATTACACAATGCCGACTCAGGTATTACTCGTCGTGCTCTCGTTGTATCACCTACAAGAAATAAAGTAGATTATACACGATACAAACAACTCATGAACTCTATTAAATTTGAAGTACCACAAATTGCGCAATTGTGTATTGACAAGTTTAATGACATGGGGCCTGACTACTACGCAGAAGATGTAGATACAAATATCATCGAGTACTCTGATAAAGTATTTAAATTCTTGCGTGAGTATTACGAAGAGTTGGAACATGGTGTTAGCTTTAAACAAGCAGCATCTATGTTCGAGTCGTTCTTGGAAGATATTGGTTGGAACACAACTGGTGTCAAACGTAAGTTGGAATCTGACTTAACTTTATATTTCAATAAGTTTGAGGACAAACATGAAATGCCAGACGGAACTATTGTCCGTAACTGGTATAGCGATTTGAACCGAGAAAAAGTATTCCCTGAATTGTTGAAAGAGAAACATCATAAATCTAGGGAAGAAAAGAAAGAATTACCAGCTATTAATTTAGCTGAACACAACAAGGAGGACAACGTGTTTGATGTAGAATATCACGATGTACCTGCACAATACGCTACAGAAGATGGTATACCGATGCGTAAATGGGATAACTGTACAACAGTCTTGAGCGACCTAGACCCAACAAGATTGCATTATGTGCGTGTCCCATATAATCATATTGTCATTGACTTTGACTTGAAGAATGACAAGGGTGAGAAAGACTTGGCTATGAACCTAGCTAAAGCATCTCTATATCCTAAGACTTATACCGAAGTATCTAAGTCTGGAGGAGGTATTCACCTTCATTATATTTATGATGGTAATGTTGAGGACTTGGCTAATGAGATTGAACCTGGAATTGAGATTAAGAAATTTACAGGTCATACAAGTCTTCGTCGTAAGTATACCAAATCTAACAATGAGTTTATCGCTCATATCTCTTCTGGTCTTCCTTTGAGAAAGGATGAACAAGTGTTTAAAGATGTAGAGGATATTGTATGGACTAGTGCAAGTCTACGAGGTTTCGTTGAGAAATGTTTGGCTAAAGAACATCACAATGCGACTAAACCAGAAGTAGACTTTATCGCTAAAGCCATGAAAGATGCAGAAGAGCAAGGTCTTAAATATGACTTAACTGATATGAAGTACAAGGTTAAAGACTTTGCTAAGAATAGCACTCACCAACGTGAGAATGCGTTCAAAGTATGGGCGTCTATCAACTGGAAGACGATTGATGATGAACCAGTAACTCAATCTAAATCCTTATTTGTTCCTGAAGAGGATACCTTCTTCTATGACTTGGAAGTATATCCTAACTTGAACATTCTTTGTTTCAAGCGATATGACGGAACATTGTCTGAAGACCCTAAGATTGCACACAAACAATTGTTTGATTCTATTCCAGAAGAAGTCTGGGAGAAGGGTGAGTCTTGGACAAGTCCAGATAACAATATGGGTGTATGGTATAATCCAACTCCTGCAATGTGTGCGTCTATTATGAACAAAGCTCGTGTGGGATTTAACAACCTCAACTACGATGCTCATATTTTCTATGACATGTATTGTGGTAAGAAACCTATCGAAATCTTTAACCAATCACAAATGATTATTGATGGGCCACGAGCTAAGAACCCAGGTAAGCGTGGGCCTGCATATTCTATTGACTATGCCGATATCTACGAGTTCCATGATATTAAGATGAGTCTTAAGAAATGGGAAATCAAGATTGGATATCCTCATGATGAGTTTGAGTTCCCTTGGGATAAACCTCTTGCTAAAGAACACTGGGGGCGTGCTGGTAAGTATTGTATGAACGACGTAGGTGCGACTGAGTTCTTGTGGAAATATCATTTAACACAAGACGCATTTACAGCTCGTAAGATTCTATGTACAATTACCAACATGCCACCAATTAACAAAACTCAAACCTTGGGTGAACGTTTCTTATTTGGTAATGACCGAACACCTCAAGACAAGTTCAACTGGTATGACTTATCTAAGGAATTCCCAGGATATACCTATAACCAATTCGGTAATCCTAAATCAACATATATGGGAGAAGCTACATCCGAAGGCGGTTATGTTTATGCTGACCCTGGAGTGTATGAGAATGTCGCTGTATTGGATATTAAATCTATGCACCCTAACAGTCTTAGAGCTATGAACTACTTCGGTCCATATACTCCTAAATTCTCAGCAATTGTAGATTTGCGTGTCGCTATTAAAGAAAATCGCATTGATGAGGCAATGAAGTCATTCGATGCTGTTGACAAGAACTTCTCAGAACAACTTAAACCATATTTGGAGAATGCATCTGAGGCTAAAGGTCTTGCCCATGCTCTTAAAATCATTATTAACATGATTTATGGTATGACGTCTGCACCATATCCTAATGTCTTCAAAGACCCTCGTAATATTGACAATTGTATTGCTAAACGTGGTGCTTTGTTTATGGTACAACTTAAACATGAAGTACAAGCCAAAGGATACAAGGTCGTTCATATTAAGACCGACTCAATCAAGATTGCCAACGGCGACCAAGCTATCATTGATTATTGTATGCAACGAGCTCGTGAGTACAAATACGAGTTCGACCACGAACATACATATGACCGTATGGCTTTGGTTAATGATGCAGTTCTTATCGCACAAATCGCTTGGCCTGAGAAAGAAAAAGGTAAATGGGAGGCAGTTGGTACTCAATTCGCTGTACCGTATGTTAAGAAGACCTTGTTCACTCACGAAGAAGTTTTACCAGAAGAATTCGCTATGCTTAAACAAGCCAATGGTGGTTCTATCTTTATTGGTAATAAATTCGTAGGTAAGAACGCTTATATCTATCCGTCTCGTACAGGTGGAGAGGCTATTGTCAAACGTCCTACAGACATTTCGCCATCTGTTAAGTTGCGTTACGACAAGGGTATCTTGAACTACTTGCCTAAACGTGAACAAGTCGGAACACCTCAAGAGGTTGAACAACGTCGTATTGAGCGTATTGCTAAAGAGGTTAAGGTTGAACCTGAAGTTATTCAGGAAATCATTGACTCTAACTTCGATAAATACGTAATCGACAAACCGTCAGCTCTTACAGGTTGCTCAGGTTACAAATGGAAACTCTGGGACGAGTTTAAGTATATTGAAGACGTGGACATGACATATTACAATGACTTGCGTGCTAAAGCAGTTGATGCTATTTATGCTGTAGGTGATGGTAATATCATGTTTGCAGGAACTATGTTTGAAAGGAAGAACAATGAAGAAATGGTTGTCTAACTTTCTAGAGAGGATTAGGTCTCCTATCCTTTATCTAGTTACAGTAAATCAAGCACAAGCTGGTGACGATGAGAACACTATGGGTGTTAAGACATATCAACTGGCTATGCCTAAACGAAGTCTAAAAAGACTAACTCAAGCGTACGAGTTATCACCACTACAACAACCCTTTATTGTTCTGGATTTAGACGATAAGAGTAAAATCAGTATTAATGTGAATGCTGTACGTGAAATCTCTGCTATACCTTGTAAGAATGAGGACGAACTTAATGAGTTTGTTAAGTCGTCTGAGTTTACTTACAACAAGATTTGGATTGGATTGCGTGAGGTGATTATTGATGGATGATAAAGATATTGCTCGCTTAATTAATATCATGAAACCTCATATTGAACCTAAACGTAAACGAACCAATGTTGATATGGACGAACTATTGTCATTGAAGATGGTAGGTATGTCTGACGCTAAGTGTGCTGACTATTTCAATGTCAGTCCTAGCACTATATATCGCAGAGTACAAGAATTAAAAAAGGCAGGAAAGTTATGATATTAAGTCACAGATATCTGTACAATGTTACGGATAAACTACAACCTAGACCATTTGAGGATTTATATCATGTGGTCTCTGATTACGGGTCTTTTATTAAGATTTGTAGAAACAAGGCTGATATCTCAGCACTAGACTTCGACTACAACCAACCACTACACACACAAGAGTCTGTTGTGGAAGAGGCTTGTCGATTTGAGCTCGGTGCTGGGAACAAACGTTTATATCTCTTCCAAGGATTTTTCAAGATTGATGATTATATTCGACAAAAGATTAAAGAAACTGGTGGGAATTTCTCTGTGGAGATTGAAGCCTTTGACGTTGAAGATAGTCACAAGTCAATCTTATTCCGTGGAGACGATAACTATGTCTTGTATGCGTCTACAACTTCTAGACCTACCAACAAAGAGAAGGTGTATATCGACTCGACCAAAACGTCTGGGGGTTCGTTCGTGAAGGTCAAATACTCTTCTGGATATTACTACGAGGAGATTGTTCCATGATAATCGAAGAACTCAAACCTATACAGCGTGTAATCCAAGGTGGAGGCAAACGACTGTTAGGTGAGCGTAAGGATAGGGAACGAGACTTATTTGGTAACACAAACTGGATTAATAACAAATATGCGTACGGTAGAGCCGATGCTATTACGAATTGGAATCGACAATACAACGAGCTTAAAGATATTATGGAATGTGAATATTATCCAACATACGGATTGTCTGTTGAGGATATTACATACTATATTCATGCTTGCGAAGGTGAGATTGAGACAGTTCTACGTAATCCAAACTTGTTAGATGGTAAGAGTCATAACATATTCAATAAGACTGTACGCTATCTAAAAGAGTTACCTATATCTCGTTGTGCAAACTACTTGTACAATCACCCTGAACTCCTGGGCTCATTTATATATGACCCAAATACAAACACATTCATGTCGAAATTGTCTGAAGATGATGTTCGATATGATATTTATTCACAATTAGTAAAACGTAAATACGGACGCTATATCAGTAATCACAAGACGATTGATATGGCACTACTAGCAAACTCGTGGGGTGAGGATAAAGTTCCTGAAGACTCTCCTTACAACCACAACCGAAAGAAAGGAAAATAACACCATGGCACTTACAATTAACAACAACCGCATTTCATTCCCTAACTCACGTCTTCGTTTCCGTAATTTAAAAGGGAAAAACAAACAAGGATATGACGAAGCTCGTACCTTCTGTGTAGATATCCAAGATGAAGATATGGTGCAAGACCTTATCGATTATGGATTTAATGTTAAATACACAACTCCTATGGACTTGCCTACATATGAGAAATATGCAGAAGCAAAAGGTTGGGAGGAACCATTTGACCAATACATTGCGAACTTTGTTCCTACACCATATATTCAAATCAAGGTTACAAACAAACCAGGATTACCTATCAAACCAAATATTCGTATTTACGAAGTTGACGATTCAACAGGCAACGCTATTCGTATAGACCAAAATGACCCTAAACAAGTTGAAGAAATGGATGAAATGTATTACAAACATGCAGACGTTGTAGCATCTGTTTACGAATGGGCATACCAAGGCAACACTGGTGTATCATTGTATCTTTATGGTCTTTACTTCCACACAGAACCATATGCAGGTGGTGGAGACGAGTTCTATCAAAAATATGTACTCGGACAAGACACTGCTGATGAACCAGAACTCCCATTTGACTAATGCCTTTAGAGTCATATTTGGAGCGTAGAGTATGTGCAGTCATACGAAAATGGGACGACCATGTTTGGGTACAAAAGAATGACCCCAATATCATACAAGGTTTCCCAGACCGTGTCGTATTCTACAAAGGTAAGGTTGCATTTCTTGAATTTAAAAAGGATAGTAAAGCACCAGCAAGACCTAATCAAGAATGGTATATTGAGACTCTGAATGAGGAGTTTGGTTTTGCTAGGTTTATATATCCTGAGAACGAGATAGAAGTTCTTGAAGAATTAAAAGAGTTTCTATTCTAATCCGACGGGCCATGTCGAGAGATTCGCCCAATAGAGAGGAGACTTATGGACGATTTTTACAAGTATGAAAGATTGATGATTTCGTTCGGGTTTGTTTGGTCTGAAGCAGACAGCTTATTCATCAAGGAAGATGATAACTACGTTCCTAATCTAACAGTCGAACAAGCCCAAGATATTTACAAGGTAGTCTATGACGATTAATTTTGGGGAAATTGAGTTATACGAAGACCAAGAAATAGCTTTGAATAAACTATCTAGCGGTAATGTCCTTGTAGGTGGAGTTGGTTCGGGGAAGACATTCGTGTCTATATTCTGGTATTTAAAGAACTACCCAGATAGACCATTGTTAGTAATCACAACTCCGTCTGCGCGTGATATGGTTAAGAAGGGACATACAAAACCAGACTGGCACGAGTCTATTGAGGCTTGTGGTATTAGCGAAGATAGGTATATGGTTGATAGCTGGAATAACATTGAGAAATACAAGAAGGTGAGAGATGCTTGTATTATATTCGATGAACAACGAGCTATCGGCTACGGTAAGTGGGCTAGAACATTCATACATCTAGCTAGATTTAACAACAACGCTTGGATAATGACAAGTGCAACTCCAGGAGACGTGTGGATGGATTACGTTCCGCTGTTCTGTGCTAATGGATTTTATAAACACAAGACAGACTTCTGTAATCAGCATGTTATTTGGAATCCGCATGTGAAGTTCCCTGCAGTACAACGATATGTTGGTACAGGTAAACTAAATGCTCTACGTGAACAAATACTTGTTAAGATGGACGATAAACGAAAAACGATAAGACACAAGTCCGTCAAGCATGCATATTACAACGTAGACAAATACAACCTGATTGTCAAAGAACGATTTAATTACGACACAGGTATGCCTATACAGAATGCATCGGAATTCACACATTGTCTAAGACGTGTTGTTAATACTAGTCCAACTCGTGCTATATTGTTGTTAGAACTAACTGAAAGATATGACCGTATTATTGTGTTCTACAACTACACTTACGAGTATGAGATGATTGTCGAGCAAGCCGAAAAGATAGGTATGAAATGGGCTGCTTGGAATAGAATGAAGCACGAGAATGTCCCTACAGGAGACAAGTGGTGGTATATTGTCCAATACAACGCCGCAGAGGCTTGGAATTGTATCACAACGAACTGTATGGTGTTCTGGTCACTTAACTCGTCTTACCGCAAGATGGAACAAGCTGAAGGGCGTATAGACCGCCTTAACACTTCGTATAAAGATTTATATTACTATTACTTCTTGTCTGATGCTGTCATTGATAAACGTATCATGGTGGCGATTGAGAACAAGAAAGCATTCAACAACTCAGCCTTTGCTAAGAAGTATTACGGGCTCGAGTTTACTAAGGAGAAAACTAATGAAAATTAAATTAACTAACTATGCGTGGGATATCGAAACAAAAGATAAAAAAGACATTTCAATGTCAAGTATTGTGGATTTGGACTCAATACTTATGTTCATCCCCAAGTATGCTCTTGGATTTGGATATCGCAAACCTGTTCTTAAAAGTGATGGTAGCGATTTGAATGACCCAACTCCAGCAGGAGCTCGTGGTGAACGTGGAGGAATTATGAACCTCTACGATACAGCATTTTCTGGATACGCTGCTCTACCTGTAGGTTACATTGCTGTAATGAAGAATGGTAACTACGTTCCGTTTACAGACTTTGAAACACCTTATAACAGTGACAAATGGTCTGTTTATGACAACCTTTCTATAGAAGATTGTAAGCAATGGATGGAATTGCAAAAAGAACAAACACATATTGATCATTCAGTGCTTGACTCTATCACAGATAGTATCGACCTGGAAACTAAATACTACGCGATGTATCAAAAACCATACACGCAAAGTGTTGTTGAAGTGCTTGATATGGGGCTTGAACATATTCAACGCAAGATTAACGATTTACAAGACGAATTCCTAATCCTTGTTAAGACTGATGAACCTGCTCAGCACGATAATGCTCGTAAAACATTTAATTATCTAGCTAACTTTAATACAATCATCAACGTTACAGCCGCGTCTACTTATCAACCAGACTATAACACTAGCACAAACCAAATTGAACATCCTTTCATTCCTGGATTTGTATTTGATTATACTTGTGATAGTGACGTTATGAAAGCTTTGCAACGTATTACAGGACAATCTGTATCTCAAGGAGCTGATAATATGGCTCTTGATGGTAAAGAATTCTCTGAAGTAACATTCCCTGCACCATATTTCACTTACAATAAGTCTAGTGACATTGTTGAATATCGTGCTGGTAATCTATTCCATAATGCTACTGAGTATTACAAACACTTCACTAACCGTTTTAAATATTAAGGACTTATTATGACTGCTACATTTAACAAAGACGATTTTACATTGGTTATTGGTTATGCTGAGGCGATGTATATCAAGAACTACGGTTTTGACGATGTTGATTTGAATGGTTGTCTTAATGCTGCTCAGTTCATCAAGAACAGCGAAGGGTATGAACCTATGCTTATGGAGCGTTGGGTTAAACAAGACAACGGTGAAATCAACTTCCGTATGGTAAATGCACCTATTATCTTAGATGGCGTATATGACCCTAACAAGACAATCTCTGGTACGCTTAAGATTAAAGAAGGTTCAGGTAAGACCTTCGGTACTTGGCGTGATACCATTGTAGAAGAAATGAAGACCGTTATTGAAAAGGTTGCCGAAGAAAACCGTCGTGTTACTATCAATCTTAAGAAAGACACAGATGGTAAATACTATATTTATAGCACTGGCTGGGAGGTTGGTGTTATGAATACAACAGAAACCCTAGCTACTCCTATGGAGGCTGACCCAAATCAACACAACTATTCATTACAGAGAGGATATTAAATGGAATGGAATGACCATTGGCGATTAGAAGGACGCCATGCGACACTTAGCCCATCAGGATATCATTGGTTGAACTATGACCCTGACAAGATGCGTCGTGTAACTTGGAATAATTATTCTAAGGAAGACGGCACTAAGATGCACGAGCTAGCATCGAATATGATATTGTATAGTATCATGCCTGAGAACAACGAGAATGCTCTTAACCAATTTGTTATTGACGCTCTCACAATGTTTGACGAACCAATGTCGTCTGAAGTATTGCTATATTACTCTGACGAGTGCTTTGGTACTGCTGACGCTATTTACTACGACGAGGAGAAGAAACACTTACAAGTTCATGACTTGAAGACTGGTGTATCTAAACCATCGTTCAAACAACTCTGGATTTATTGTGCATTGTTCTGTCTTGAATATGACAAGAAACCAGAAGATATGACGTTCGAATGTCGATTGTATCAGCTCGGTGCAATGGATATCGATAACCCAAACCCTAAAGATATTCGTGCAATCATGAAACAGATTGTATCAATGTCTAATGTTATTGAAGGCGTTCGTATGGAACGTCGTATGCAGGGATTTAAATAAAACTTTTTATTTTCCAGGTGTATAATAGAGAGGAGGATGACTTAGTGGTCGTTCTCTTCTTTTTTATTTGGGCCTACCATGACAACCCGACTAAAATTTCGCAAAAATAAATTTAGAAGATAATTAAAGGATTTCTTTAAGTTGTGCAAGCTAGAAAACTGAAAGTAGTATATCACCTCGACGCAACTATTACACCTGCGTGTTATAAATAGTGTATAGCAACTTAAACGAAATTTAGAAAACAATATCTTAACGCTTTAATACTCTTTCCCACATTGCTAGAACAATCTTGGGCTATTTCCTTATTGCCGAAAATAATAGCCAACAAGCTAAAAAGAAAGTAGAACAAAATTTTTCATCATCCTAAAGTGAGGTTTTAGATTCGACTAGCAATACAGAATATCACAGTCATGGGTGATACTTTCTGTTGAGCACACAATTGTAGACGATTTTTAACTTTTTCATAACACTCCAAATTAAAACAGTTAAATTCAGTCCAACATTCAACTTTTTCTACATTCATTGTCCTTTTTATTGTAATAATAGTTTTCATCCTTTCTTTTATATACGACAAAATATTACAAAACAGGTCTATGATTGTGTGTTCTGCAGAGAGTATCTTGCTCTCTCTTAGTAAGAATCGGCTTACTAAGAACTTTACTATTTTATTATTCTATATCGTGTGCTGTTAGGCTGAGACCGCAAAGACCAGTCTAACATATTTTGAGTTGCGGAGAGCTATGCTCTCTGTTGAGTGTACTAGCGGCTAATAATTAACTTTATTCCCTATTTCCCTATGAAACGATTTTTTACCATTAGACGATTTATAATGTACCTCTTATAAAATAATTTTATGTTCCGAATGGTCGTTAGTATGCTCTACAGAGATTATATCTCTACACTTATTTGTCTTAAAAGGAGGAAATGAAATGACAAAGAAAAAAGACACCCTCGGTGATTACATTGAGGAACGCCGTAAATGGTTTAAAGACCCTGATGAGGCTTGTAACTTTATTGCAGGCGAAATGCCAACTGATTTGATTAACCCGCAAACTGTATTTGATGCGTATCGTAATCTTAATCAAACCTTTGTTGATAAAAACCATGATTATGGTGGTAGCTTTGAGGAGAGCTTGAACGAATATGGAATTGTTGCTGGCATTATTCGTATTGGCGATAAGTATAATCGCTTGCGGACGCTTACTAGAGTGGATACTAGGGGACGCGTTAGTGAGTCTCTTGTTGATACTCTTCTTGATATGGCTAATTACGCAGTGATGACTGCTGTTTGGTTACAAGGAGTTGAAGAAGAAAGGAAACTACGAAATGAAAATTCTAAAAAGTAAAGGGTTTACACAATTCTTATGCGTGACTCTTTGTCTCTTATGTACAACAGTATGTGTTGTGACAACTGGATTGGGACAGCAGAAAGCTAAACAGGTTAAAGAACCTCTTAGCGGTAAATCTGAACTACCTAAGAATCAGGTGATTGTCTATCGTATCTACTACAACGAGAAAGACTCACCTACAATCAAGGTTGAACACGGTAATGCTGATACACCTATTAGTTTGAAAGGAAGTAACAATGGAAGCAACCACGGCGGCTAAGAAGATTACAGGTAAGAAACTTGTACTTCGTTATATTGGTAAGACTACGGAAATCGTACAGGTAGCAAGCGATGTTCTTGTTACAAAAGACTCTATTATGTTTCTTGAAATGATTAACAATGTTGGACGACTACGTTCGGTATGGTACAGTCTTGATGGACTAGAGTCATTCACTTATGAAGGCGATTTGAAATATCTTGCCGAAGATAAAACGATTAAAATCTCACCTAATATCGTATGGTCTGCGCCTACAAATAACGATATTTATAGAAAGGATTAATTATGAACGAGATTAGATTGGTTGTGAAACGTGTTGAGGAAGAACGAGACGAGCTTAAAAAGAAAGTAAGTAAACTTGAAGCTGGTCTTGGGGTTCTTGACAAAACACCTTATATCAACATTACAGAAGAGCACTTGGAATTGCTTAAAGGTCAACTATCAGTTATGCAACAATATTTAATTATCTTGGAACGACGATTAGAGTTGTTTAAACAGGATGTTAAATAAATAACAAGAAGGAGTTCTTACCAGGGCTCTTTCTTTTTATCCACTTATATAATAGGGAGACATCCCTAACTAATATTATTTAATGGAGGACAGAACTATGTCAAATGTAGAAAAAATTGTTGCAGGAATTGAATCTTATGCTAAAGAGGAATTTGATGAAGAAATCTTGAATCACTTTTCTAATGCACCAGAAGGATTGCCTAGTGTTACCAGTTTAGTAAACGAAGATATTGAAAAGTTTATTAAAGATGCTAACCTAGACGAATTATTCGATGTTGAAGACAAAGAAGTTCAGAAGAAATTATTTAGAAAAATTCTATACTTTACATATATTCAAGGTTTAGGCAACGACGCTGAGACATTTATGTTTAAAGGAATGTTAAAGATTTTAGGTAAAATGTAATAAGTAGCACTAGCTTCGGCTGGTGTTATTTTTTTTAGGAGGTAATTAAATGGTATTGAGTGATTTATTAGGCGATATGAAGGGACAGATTGACAACGCTAAGAGTCAGTTTTCTAATCAGATATCTGGGGCACAGGCTCCTGAGGAATTGAAGGGAATCCACATGCCTGAGTTTCCAGATGTGTCAAGCATGTCTGGTTCGGATATGTCACAAAGAATTAGTGAAGTTACAGACGGTAATATTAATATTAAACCAAGCACAATTGATGGTATTATGGGATTTGCTAAAGGAATGAAACTCAATTTACCTAAGGCTGAGATTAAGACTCCTGGTAAATCTGTTGAGATTGGTGGTATGAAGTTCGATATTAAATCAATCAAGCTTGGAGGGCCTGAAGGTATTAACCTGGATGCGTCTGAGATTGGGCTTAATAAAGACCAAGGTAAAGGTATCATGGAGCAGTATACTGGTGGTAAGTCTATGGAGCAGATTGAGAACATGGACTTTGAGAATATGACACCAGAAGAACAACAAGCTAAGATTGATGAGATTATGAATCAACAGAACAAGGGTATGGATATGAACAATATGGAGTCTAGCATGAAGCCTAAGTTTGATGAAGGTACTCAGAAGGTTATTGATATGTTCACGAAAGGTAAGGGATTGAAATGATTAAGACTTACATATTGTGTATTGGTGCGTTCTTTGTATTGTTGTTTATTTGCGATTTAATTAGAAGTGGTTGGAAGAAATAACCTCTTTATTTTCTATTGGTATAATAGAAAGGAAGGTGTTAAATATGGACACACACACATTTATAAAAGAATTGGTTGAAAAGATTAGCAATCCTAGAAAGAATTATGTTATTACTTTTCAAGACGGTTACAGACTGTCTCTTATACACATCTCCGAGCCCACGAGACCGAGGCTGATCTCGT
>ERZ1026901.926-NODE-926-length-19661-cov-12.702030_pt1 | contig 19661 bp, 14 predicted proteins | sample MGYA00380179_ERZ1026901 | MGnify/ENA primary metagenome ERZ1026901 (study PRJEB33269, sample SAMEA4719815) | human gut metagenome | biome: human-associated habitat; feature: organic feature; material: feces | place: Cameroon | collected 2013-10 ... | reverse complement strand
GTTTCATGCGTGAACAGATGTTTGCCTATAGTGTTTTGATTGCAGGTCTTGCCGGAGTGGTTGTAGCTTTCCTCTACTATAACATATTAGGCGGACGTGGCGGAAAGTATAAGATATTCATGGGCGACTCGGGTTCGCTTACGTTAGGCTTTGTCCTGGCTTTTCTGCTTGTGAAGTTGTCGATGTATAACGCCAATGTTATGCCTTTCAGCAGCGATAGTCTGCTGTTGTCGTACACGCTGCTTATCGTTCCGTGTTTTGATGTGGTGCGTGTTGTGCTTGAACGTCTGCGTGTTGGGCAACCGCTGTTCAAGGCTGACAAGCGACATCTGCATCACAAGTTGATGAGGATGGGACTGTCGCAGCATGCTGCGCTGTTGGCTATTCTTGGCTTGCAGCTGGTATTTATAGCTATCAATGTAATATTGTTCAAATACGTTTCTCTGACATGGATTGTTGCGATAGACGTATTGGTGTTTATTGTTTTTAATTTTTGGGCTGATAGAAATAATGCAGGAAGATAATTATATATTCGATGGAATGAACGAATTGGAGTGTACCATTAAGCGTGTGTTCGACTTCATGGCAGCGTTGGTGGCACTGGTATTGCTCGCTCCGTTCTTCTTGATATGTTATGTTGCCGTGCGCCGTGAGGATGGTGGTCCGGCAATATTTAGGCAGGAGCGTATAGGGCGTTTCGGCAGACCTTTCTGTATATATAAGTTCAGGAGTATGCGTGTGGATGCCGAGAAGAATGGTCCGGCACTCTATCAGCACGAGCGCGACACTCGTATGACTAAAGTAGGGCGCTTTCTGCGTGAACATCATCTCGACGAACTTCCACAATTGTGGAATATTGTGCGAGGTGATATGTCGTTTATTGGTCCGCGACCGGAGCGTAAATATTATATTGATAAGATAATGCAGCACGACCCTCGTTATGTTTATCTCTATCAGATTCGTCCGGGCGTAACGTCATACGCCACACTGTACAATGGATATACCGATACGATGGAGAAAATGCTAAAACGCCTTGAACTGGAGCTGTATTACCTGAAGCACCGCTCGTGGTGGTTTGACATCACGATACTGTTCAAGACGTTTGTCAACCTGGCTATAGGAAAGAAGTTTTAAGGCTGCGATGAGGGTCTTAGTCACGAATTATCATGAATTATTCACGAATTACCATTATTAATGTTAAGTGTTAAATGTTAAATTCGTGGGCTAATTCACGGGTAATTCACGATAATTCGTGACAACGTTTTTTAATGTTAAGTGTTAAATGTTGAATGTTAAATTCATGGGCAATTCACGATAATTCGTGACAAAGCACAACAATAAATTCAAAATTTCATAATTCTTCATGGCAGGCGTTAGCCGCCAAAACTCAACATTCAACATTCAAAACTCAACATTCACGAAGTTATTCACAGATGCTGTAAGTCAGATTCTTGCAATCCTGTAGCTTGCATGATTTGTTCTTTGCTCATTCCCATTGCCTTCAATTGTCTGGCTATTTCTAAGGAACGCTCAGCCCTGCCTTCAACTAAGCCCGCAGCTCTACCTTCAACTAAACCCGCAGCTCTGCCTTCTGCTCTACCTTCTAATATGCCAGCAGCCATGCCTTCTGCATGTCCTTCAGTGTAGCCATCGTCGTGACTTGTATCGAAGAGGCTGCGCATATGTCTTACTGATTCCATATAGCGTTCGTATGCCCGGCGTTCATTGTCGGGTAGAGAGTCTACTCTTAGCTGTTTGCGTGCTTCGGCAAGTCCGGCAGCTTTGGTGTTATCGTCAATCTTGCCAGTCTTCAGAAACTCTATCCACTCATCGAGTGGCGTTGTGGCTATCTTGTCAAAGTCATTTACGCGTAGGATGTAATATTCAGGGAACAGTTCTCCGGCATCTTTACGCTTTTCAAGTTTTGATTCACTGATGCCAAGGAATTTCTCGCTTTGCTTTGCAGAAAGCTTTAATAGGTCGTGGGGAGCGTGCAGTCCTTTGAATTCAGTTTTGCCATGATATACGTAGTCTTTGCCTTGACCTAATTCGAAATATACGATGTTGATGGAGTATATCTTGCGCACCTTGTCGTAGCTGTCGCCTTTGTCGATGTATTCGGTTATGGCTTTTGACACTCCGTATAGCATGCGGTGGAAGTAGGTGATCTCATGGCTGTTTTGTATTTCAATGATTATCAGTTCGCCGTCTTCGTCTTCTGCCAATATATCGACACGGTTGTACTTGTCAAGCAGGTCTTCTTGGTTGCCTTCGCTTTCAAGAAAGTGCTTGATTACTATTTTCTTGCCAATCAGCGACAAAAGCAGACCTTCCAATACTGCATGGTTGGTCTTGTTGCGAAGCAGGCGTTTCATAGCCCAGTCAAATCTGACGTACTTGTCGTAATATAATGCCATGGGGTTTCCTCCTTAATGTTTATTATTCTGCTGTAAAGATACACAAAATATTGTGTAGTGCAAAACAAAGAGTTGCTATTTTGTTATTGTCATGAATTATCACGAATTATTCACGAATTATTGTAGGAGGTTATGGCGTCCCCGCCATAGCCTGAGCAAGCAAACAGTGCTTTAATGTTAACTATTCACGGACAATTCACGATAATTCGTGACAACGTTTTTTAATGCTAAGTGTTAAATGTTGAATGTTAAATTCGTGGGTAAACTCAACATTCAACACTCAAAACTCAACATTCACGAATGTTATTCGTGTTCTTAGAATTTCTTGAACTTTAGGCGCAGCTTTTCTGTTGACAATATCATGCGATTGCCATTGATAGCTTCCTTCTTGAAGTGCTCGGGCAGGGCGTTGAGGCCTAATAAATGCAGGTTTCTGTCGATAGCTTCAACGGGGATGTCGCCACCCTGCTCGTGGTTGGGATTGTCCTCATGACCATGGTCAAGGTATATCTTGGTGATGTGGAGGCTGTCGTGGGTCTGGTTGAAGCGCAGATAGTAGGCGCCAACGCTGCCGTTGGAACTGTCCTTGATGTAGATAAGATCCTTCTGAACTCCCCAAAATACGTAACCTGAGGAGTAGTCGGTGGTGCCTCCAGTGGCGAGAGTGTCTACACGCTCAAGGTGCCAGAAGCCGTCGAGAGGTCCGTTGTCGCTTGTCTCGACGTTGCATGATGCGAGCAGAATGGGTGTGGCGAGCGTTGCCAGTAGGCTTTTTATAGTCAGTTGTTTCATAATTATTTTATCAATCCCGTCTTACTTACAGTTATTTGTCCGCCTGCGTTGTGTCCTAACATCATACGGCTACCGAAGTCCATAGCGTAGGCTGCAGTGATTTTCCATTCCTTATTGAATCGGTAGGACGACTCGGCAAGGAAACTTACGTTGTGATGCTTGCGGTTGAACGGACCGTCGTAGGTGCCCCAACCTTCCTGATAGGTAGCCAATGCACGGTAGGCGAGGCGAGATGTGGGAGCACCGTCAATGCCGAGATGCCACGCCACGAATCGGTTGTTGTAGATGTACAACTGTCCGTTGGTGTTGTATATGGGTGAGCGGTAGAGCGGATTGCCTATTACCTGGCCCCAGTGTTGCCAACCTGGATAGATGCCGTGATTGTAATAGTTGTCTACTCCGGTTATCTGGTCGCTGATGTTCTGCGTGTGGTCGTGGTTGTACGGACCGCTTTGGTATTTTGTGTAGATGTATTCGGCTACGATGTGGTGCAACCATCGTCCGTACTTCAGTTCCAGTTCGCCGCCCAGCATAATGTCCTTCAGGTCGTAGAGGAAGTAGCGATGATGTATGCGCTTGTTCCAATCGTCGCCAGAACCATAGCCGTTGTTGTTGATATGGAACATCTGACTGTGATCCTCGAAGTAATGATCGGCGTAGACTGACAACCGCCACAGCTCGCTGTCATAGTTGACGCGCATCAACCAACTGCCTACTATGTTGCCCTCGTTGTTGGCATACATTCCGTCGGTAACGTCTTGTCCGCCTGGAAAGAATGCGTGCCAGAAGCTTTTCAGTCCGTGTTTGGTCTCGATAGGTATCATTGTACCGTCGTTGGAAGGACGGTATGGAGTGCCGCCAAACTGTGTAGCCATCTCCAGACCGAGTTCAAAGGATAGTGGGAAGGTGGAATAGTCGTTGCCTATCTTCAGGTATCCTGCTTTGGAGTGATAGAGTACGTGGTCGGCGTATTTCGATTGGCGGCGTGTGAAGTCGTGCTGCCAAGCGTCGTCGGTCATCATGCCGTAGGCAATGTGTCCCTTAATATGCAGCCATCCTCTTCCGAAGGGCAACTGCCAGTATTCGGGCAGTGCTATACGTACTTGCGGAACGGGTCGTGCATTGATGCCTAATGTCTGCGAACCCGAACTGAGTGTCTGGTTCTTCAGTTGCATTGGCCATTCCTTAGCTCCTGCTGTGAGCACACCGTGTAGCCATCGAGCCTCGACATAAGCCTGCTGCACTACAACATTGCTGGTATAGTGAAGCGGTGCTGCCACATCGGCACAATAGCCTATAGCCCATCGTCGTGCCGAGTCGGCAGACAACGGTCGCATAACGGCAGCACGAACATAGCCGTTCGTTTTGTCGAGCGAGCTAAGACCATAGCGGTTGGCGTTGAGCCACAGCGGCGTCTGTCCCTTCGACAGCGTTGCCTGCGTCTCAATGTGGTAGGAGAGTGAAGAAGTGATGTGGGGTTTGGAAGGCTTGCGGTCGGTCTCTTGCCAGGCATACTGAGCGTGAATAGAGCAGGGAATGTATGCCAAAAGAAGGGCAATGAGGCGGAGTGCGGTATGGCTGTGGGTCATCAATTTATATATATTATGTGTAGTGAGAGGGTGTGTTAAAACTCAAACAAAGCGGGCTGAAAGCCCAATTTTCTCCATAGCCCAGGGCAACGCCCTGGGTATATAGCGATTAATATTCATTGCGCCCTGTAAGGGCAACTATATGTGGCTCAATAGAGTTGCCCTTACAGGGCGATAGATTCTATAAACCTTTTTACCCAGGGCGTTGCCCTGGGCTATGGAAATCTGCCCCTTCGGGGCGTGCTGCTTAGACTTTTGACACACCCTCTTTAAGTTTACAAAGCATACCACTCCCCTCCCTACGGGGGAGGGGTCGGGGGTAGGGCTTCTTTCTTTTAGTTATGCACAAGCGTTCCGATAGGTTCGCCGTCCATAACCTTCTTCAGATTGCCCACAACGTCCATGTTGAATACATAGATGGGGAGGTTGTTTTCCTTGCACATTGTTGTGGCAGTGAGGTCCATCACCTTCAATCCGCGAGTGTAGATCTCGTCGTATGTGATGTCGCTGAACTTTGTTGCAGTTGGGTCTTTCTCTGGATCGGCGGTGTAGATGCCGTCAACACGTGTACCCTTGAGCATAACGTCGGCTTCAATCTCAATGCCACGCAGACTTGAACCCGTATCAGTAGTGAAGTAAGGCGAACCGGTTCCGGCTGAGAATATGCATACGTAGCCGTTCTCCATAGCCTCGATGGCCTTCCACTTAGAGTAGAACTCGCCAATAGGTTCCATGCGTATGGCTGTGAGCACCTTTGTCTTCACGCCGATGGCGCCAAGAGCTGAGCTGAGTGCCAATGAGTTGATAACTGTAGCGCACATTCCCATCTGGTCGCCCTTAACACGGTCGAAACCATTTGATGCTCCGCTAAGTCCACGGAATATGTTGCCACCGCCAATAACGATGCCTATCTGTACACCCATTTCGTGTACTTCCTTAATCTGCTGTGCATACTCGCCCAGACGAACCGGGTCGATGCCGAAGCTCTGTTTGCCCATAAGGCTCTCGCCGCTGAGCTTAAGAAGGATTCTGTTGAATTTCATATATAATATTTTAAAATTTAACTTTACAGCTGTATCTCCACTACCTTATCCACGTCAGTAGGTACGCTGTCGAGTGTAATGAGCACTCCGCCTTGGCACTTCTGCATCTTGACAGCCTTGCGCGAAACGTAATCTACGGCATGCTTTGCGTTCTTGTCGGTGATGGGAAGGAAGAGCGAGCGGTCCTTGAGGTTGAGGATATGTACGAATATCTTGTTGTCTTTTTCTGTTGTAACGCCCCAATCGCGTGGCGATACGCGTCCTCCACGTGTACCATATATAGTCTCACCGTATGTCTTCATCCATTCGCCCATTTCCTTAAGGCGCTGCACAGCTACTGCTGGCAGACATCCGTCGGGTTGCGGACCGATGTTCATAAGGAGGTTGGCGTTGCGACCTGCTGCCTTTACAAGATAATGTATGAGAGTCTTTGTCGACTTGTAGTTCTGGTCGGTAATCTTATATCCCCACATACCGTTCATTGTTTCGCATGTTTCGAGCGGCAGTTGTGAGATTGACTGACCTGAGAGTCCGGCTGTATTCTCGCCTGGCAGGTCGCGTTCGAACATCTGGAAGTCTTCACCCTCGAATGGAGTGTGATGATGATTGTTGCCAATGAGGCAAGCAGGCTGCAATCGATGGATGAGAGCATACTGCTCGGGCAGGCGCCAATCGAATGACGGATTGATGTCCTGATCCCACCATCCGTCAAACCATATAGCTCCAACCTTGCCGTAGTTGGTGAGGAGTTCGGTGAGCTGATTGTTCATGAACGTATAGTATGAGTCCCAGTTCTGCTTCTCAACGGGTCGACCAGTGCCGAGACCTGTACGACCAAGCGGGGCGTCTTCACGCTGCCAGTCGATATGTGAGTAATAGAAGTGGATGTCGATGCCTTGACGATGACACTCGTCAGCGAGTTCCTTCACGATGTCGCGCTTGAATGGCGAAGCGTCTACAACGTTATAGTCGGAATATTTTGACTTGAACATTGAGAATCCCTCATGGTGACGAGTGGTGAAGCATATATACTTTGCGCCCGAAGCCTTGATTTGCGACACCCATTCCTTTGCGCTGAAGCGAGAGGGGTAGAAGCCTCCAGCCAGTTTGGCGTATTCCTTATAGTTGAGGTTGTTGTTGGTCATAGTCCATTCGCCGGTGGCAAGCATAGCGTACAGACCCCAGTGAAGGAATATTCCGAACTTAGAGTCCTGGAAATGTTTGCGTGCTGCGATGTTGTCGGCAGAGGGTGTGTAGGTTTGATTAGTGTTAGCGGATGCTGTGAGTGATAGTGCCAGCATAGCCGCAGCCAATAGCTTTTTCATAAGTTGTTGTTGGGTTATGGGTTATAATTGTTTCGCAAAGTTAACCTTTTTATTCGTATTGGTGAAGAATTATACAAAAAAAGTTGGGCTACCTCACGGCAGCCCAACCCAATAACTATTAAAACGTGTAATACGATAAGATCTGAGTCTGTTATGTTTATGTGCTGGTTTTCTAATGTTTATATTCTATTGCCTATAACCTTTCAGCTTATTTCTTGCGCACAGCACGCACGTGGAATTTGTCGGTACGTATGTTCAGAGAAGAACCTGAATTTTGTAAGTACTTATACGAATTCTCGTTATCATGCGCTATTTCAGAAGCTGTTGATGTCCAATAATTTCCATTCAAAGGATAATCGTTATCTACCACCATAGAGAACTCTTCCTTTGCAGGCAAGTACCATACGAGGTTTTCTCGCTTAAGTACTGGTCTATACGCAACATTATTACCTTCTTGAGCAATTTTTTCCTTGTTGAACTTATTCTTCATTGTACACATACGAGCGGCATATTCAGCAGGATTTTGTTCTAAGACCTTGTCTGCCTTTCCGCCCCATTCTTCCAATTGAGCCATAAGTCCGGTTACGTCACTAATACCATTGAAATTATACAATTCCCATGTGTTCAGATTTCCGTCATCAGGACTGTCAGCAACATCAAGATTAGGAACCTTGCTAAAGTCAATCGTAAGAGTTTTTAATTGGCCCCAATATGTAGTATAGGTAATATAATCTTTGTATTTATCACCATAATACTTAATCTGAATCTTCATAATCCATCTTCTGAGTGGGCCCCAGAAACCAGTGCCTCCTGCTTCTGACATATCGTAGGTGATTTTCATTGAACTATCCCACTTGAATCCCCATGGATAATCTCCATCTTCGAAGCGTTCACATCCCAATCCTTGAGTATTCCAACTTGGGCACAACTGCTTAATTGTAAACTTTGCAGATGTTGCAGATGGATACTTTTTAGGACTTAGTTCAAGTACTATATCGCGTTCTGCATCTGTTATGTTTTCTTCAAGGAAAGCATAGACTGTTACCTCTCCCGTCTCTGTACCATCGATGGTTTGTGTACCACGGTCTTCTTCCACCCAGTAGCCAAGTGACGTAAGTTCAGTCAGTTCCTTGCAAAGTGTTACCTTTGGTGATGTAGACTTTAATGTCCATCCACCTCCAACTACTTTACCCTTTTTATCCTTATCAACCAGTGTTGGGTCAACCTTTATTTTAATAGGGTAAATCACGTAGTGAGCATCCTGTAATGTTGGCTCAGTAACAAACTTCAGCTCATACTCTGGTGTAATCGAGAGGCGATAGGTTACGGTCTTGCCCATTGGCCATTCGGCTCCGTTGAGTGATGCGCTCAGTATGCGGTCATTGCCAGATATGTTGTCATGGAAAGCCACTTCGAGTTTGCTGTCTGCGCCTAATGTCTGGGGCAGGAGCATGAATGTAGATTCACCGGCGTTGAGATTGGTGCCGTTAGGAGTGGTGTTTGTTGTTGCCTGGTTGGGCGAAATGGTGAAGTCGGTTGTATTACCACTCAACGTCCATACAGAGCTTACCATGTCGTATGTTCCAGAGTTCTTTACGCCCTTAAGCGATACGCTCTTGATAGTTCCGGCAGTCATTTGCTCGCCTGTCTTGATGATGACGGCGGTGCACAGGTGCTTGAACTGCAAACCTACCGGTGTGCATGTGGCACCGTTAGAGGGATTGCTTATGAAGTCAGTGGCAGCAGCAACGAGGTCGCGCTGGTTCTTTGCTTCGGCAGGAGTAGTGTACTGGAGCGTAGTTGTATTAGGACTGTTGGGTACAGATTGGAAAGAGGCATCCTTAGGAGCCCACGCCAAGAAGCGAAGCTGACGGTTGGAGCCTGGCCAATAGTAGATTTTGGAAGGCACCCAGTTAGTGCCCGTCTTCGTTGCAACATCGTCCATATAGTACTGTGTGCCGACATTGCCGTTCTCCTTTATGGCAGCCACAACCTTAAAGTCGTTGTACATGCTTGTCTGCATAGCTGCACGTGTTGCAGGTCTGCCTGCATTGCTGTTGCCGATGCCGTCGGTTACAACGGCACGCACGCAGAGTGTGTCGGCAGAATTGTCCGAGCGCAGAGTGTAGCGGGCAGCAGTATAGCCGTCAGCAGAATTGTTTGCGCGTGTAGAAGCACCGTTTTCGGTAGATACGCCGAAGCTGATGCCGTCGGTATTTGTTTCCGCTTTGCCGAGAAAGTCGTCGCTGCTGCATGAAAAGAGCGACGCTGACAGTAGCACAGCAGCGATGCTGGCTGTCAAATGGTGTATTTTCATTATTCCTTTCATCTTAGTTCGTTTTTGTGGTTGTTGATAATTGTGAGTGTAAGGGGAACATTCAACCCCTTACACCCTGTAGTGTGTTAGTTGTTTGTTGCATTCTTCAGATTGAAATTGGTGTTGCCGAATTCAGCCCAAGGATTAACTTTAGCAGTGAATGTAATTGGGCAAAGCTCCTTGTCAGGATTGATGTTCTGAGCTGTCAATGTAGCTACAAACTGATAGCTCAAGCCCTGTTTCATTTCTGTTTCAGGCAGAGTCACAGTGTGATTGTAAGTGTCAGTAACGCCATGGTGTACACGTGTAACGGTGAATGTCAGATTGTAAGCCTTTTTGGCAGGAATCATGTACTTGTGAGCAGTTGCTTCCTTAGCTTCCTTCTCCATTGCAGCTGCATCACCGAATACAATTTCGCCAGTTCCCTGAACAGGATTCCAAGTGAGGTCAGCAAGCGCTTCTGCGAGTGTAGCTGTACCTGATGTGTAAGCATCATTGATCTTTACATTAGAAACTGTAAGCACAGAACCGTCAGCCATTCCGTTCTCAAACTGGAAGCGAACGCGTGAAAGCATGTGGTTGAATGTCATGTTTACTGCTGCAGGGCAGGTATTGCCAGTTACAGCCTCCTGCTTCGCTGCTGCATAGATAAGATCAGTCTCGCCAGCACCATTATTAAATGTAAGCGAACCCCAAGTGTTGATTACAGTAGGAGCGGTGAATGTGTAGGCATTATTCGGAGCGAGTGCTACGAAGCTATAAGCATAGCCTTTCTCCCAATAAACCGGTGTTTGATATGACCATGTGCCATTTGCCTTTGTCACTTCCTTAGCAACGAACGGAGTACCAGTCTGCTCGCCCTTGTTCATCAAACCCCATACCTTGAATTCATTGAGGTTGTCGGTAGTAGCGTCATTAGCGGCACGTGTAGAGTTATTAACGAATGTCTTGAAGCCGATGGCATTGCCCTTAGCCATTTCTACTGTCTCGTCACTGTTGCAAGCTGTGAGCGCGAGGCCCATTGCTGCCAAACCCATAATAAATAATTTCTTCATAGTGTTTAATTTTTAGAGTTGGTTATTAATTTATTTTATTGAAATATTATTTCAGTGGAATCACGATGTCTTCGTAATCGCCCCATCCGTCAATCTTGACGTCGAAGCCTGAGCCTCCCTGCCATCCGTCCTCGTCGGATATTTCCAGACCCTTCACAATGATAACGCCGCCTTGTGGCTGTTTCTCAATCTGATCGGTCACGTCGAAATCGAAGTTCTTGATGAGTCCGTTCTTGAGTCTTACCTCTAAGTTCAGTGCATAGCTGCGCTGTCCACGTGTGGGCTGATAGAGTGAGTTGGGCCAGTCGGGTACTCCGAACGATGTTACTATAGCCTGCGCTCCCCAAGGTTCGAGTGTGCAGTCGTAGAGCAGAGTGGCTGCCTCTTTTGAAGTCTGTCCGCTGTGCATATACACCGCTGCAGCCATGCCCGACAGTGCTCCGCGCACCAGTCCTACATATTCCAGACCCTTGCTGAACTCGTATCTCACTAAATACTTGAACACCAGCGGGTGCATCGTTACGGGCATTACAACCTCTTCGGTAGTGCGTTGCGAGGTGTACTTCTCGTTATAGTTGCCATAGAGCATATCGGGCATGTTCACAGTAGGTTCGCTACGGCTGGCGTTGCCCTTAAACGGATTGCCCATGTACGTAGAACGTGTTCGGGTGCGTGTGGTAGCCTTGGCAGAAGCATACGAGTACATATCGTCGAAGAGAATGTATTCGGTGTCGTTGTTGTAGAACAGCAACTGATGGTTGCCCGGTCGCAATCCTACTACGTCGCCCAGGGCAGGCATATTGATCATGTCGCTTACGCCCGACTCGCTGAATACGTGCATTCTGAGACCCTTTGGCACATCGGGCCTAAGCTCGTTGTAGGTCATTCCGAAGCGGTCGGGCCATTCCTCTTCGCCCTCCCACACGCTGTTGTCGCCGGGACTTATCTCCCATTCCTGCTCGTATGTGGCAACGACGCGGAAGTCGTACTTGGGTGCATGAACGTCGTGGTCGTAGCACAGGTCCTTGTGCTCGCACGATGAGAGTGATGGTATGGCGAGTGCCATAGCGCATAGTGTGCCGAGTATCAACTTGGCTGAATTCTTGCAGTTAATCATTTCTCGCCTCCTTTCTTCGTTTTCGTGTTGTAGTTGCCATGTCCAAGAAGCCAGACGAGCGATACCTCAACCTTGGTAGGGCCTATCCACTTGCGGTTTTTGGTGGCTTGCCATACGTAGTGGCCGTCGAGCGGAGTGTATTCATAGTAGCGTCCGCCCATGTATCCGGCTGCCAGACTGAAGTCGATGTTCAATCGTCGTGCCACAGGCATTGAGTAGCCGTATTCGGCACCGATAGTGTAGTTCATGCGGTCCCACAATGTGCCGCCGGGCTTTCCGCCCATATATCCCTTGCCACCGAATTCGATGTCGTAGGTGAGCATCTGTGCGTTGATGCCTATGTGGTGTCCCTGCAGAGGCTTTTCGGCTGCCTTGGTTCCGAAGTACTTGCTTACGGTGAGTCCGCCGCCGTAAACACGCCAGTAGCGATGGCTCTTGTTGCGGCTCCACCATCCGTACATCCAGTCGGCTGCTACGCTCCATCGCTTGCCGAGTGAGAACTCAACGCCTACGTTGGGCACAAGTAGTGCATCGTAAAGCATATTGGTCTTTATGGCAAAGTAGGCTGGTTGCTTGGTGTCGACAACAGGTTCGGGCTGTACAACGGGTTCGGGCTGCTTGGGTTCTTCAACTATGGGTTCCGGTTCGGGTTGGGGTGCCGGCTCGTTCTTCTTGCGAATGGTTACGAGAATGGCACTTGCATTACGTACTGAGGGGAAGAACTTGTCGAGCATATAGTTCCATGTGCGTCCGTAGTTCATGTCCATGAGTCGCTTCTTGCGGCTGTCGACGAGTGCACCATATTTATTATAGGTGTATTCGGGGGTCTCGAGCAACTCGTGAAGCACCTCTTTCTTGTTTGGCATGTCGGAGTTTTCGACATATATGGCGAGCTTCTGCCATGTATCCGACCATTCCTGACGCTTCACAAGTGCGTCGGGCAACTGGATGCGCTGGCGTACATACTGCTCCATATTGGCACAGCGGCGCTTGGCGAGATTGCGGTTGAGCTTGTTTCCGCCTTCGGGCGATGCCGATCCGCAGAACGTTACTTGGGTAAGTTCAATGGTTGTGTCGTTTCTTACTTCGTTAAGAAACTGTATTACGTCGTTCAGATTTGCTTCGTTGTTACCGAACTTGGGGTCAAGCAAACTTGAACCTACCCTAAATCCGATACAAACTTCTTTTTTATCGTTTTCTTGGGCAGCGGCGGTTTGCATAGCCAGCGCCAAGAAGATGAATGCTATAAATCGTATCATAGGCAATCGTCTTAATTTAGTCTGTTTATTATTTTTGTGTTATGTTGTCAGTTAAGTAGTCAGCCAGTATTACCCGTCTGTAGGCAATCTCGCCTGTCGTTAGTTCATTCTGCCTGCAATTCGTCCTGTTGCTGGCATTGTTTCATCAAAATGTACGTCTGTTGTTTTGTTTTGTTAAGTCTTTTGTGTCAGAATGCAAGGTGTTGTGTTGTTCCTGCATCTTTACGTTGGCAAATTTAGCGATTTATTTTTTAACGACAAAATTTTTTTGAGAAAAAATTATAATAAATTTGTTGGGTGGGCGCACAGGGTGGGGCGGAGCCCCGGTTGTGGTGTTCTTGTGTTGAGATGGTGTTGGTTTGATGTGTTGCTTATATATATATAATAAGGTGTAATGGTTGTTGGCAACATTCAACACTTAACACTTAACATTTCAAAAAGGATTCCTTTTGCCTTCCAAAACGACCCCTTTTGCACTCCAAAACGAGTCCTTTTACAAACCAAAAGGAGCCCTTTTGCAGTGCAAAAGGACTCCTTTTGAAATACGGTTGTTGCAGGACGTTATATCCTAATGTATTGTTGTTGGTTTTATTCCTCAACCTTCTTGGTCTTGGGCAACACCAGATTGAGCACTACGCCTACTACAGCGGCGAGTCCGATGCCTGATATTGCGAACGAACCCGATGAAAGTACGGCACCGCCCAGACCCATTGTTAGCATAACGGATATGATGATGACGTTGCGGGTGTCGTTCATGTCAACCTTGTGCTGCATCAGATTCTGCACGCCAACGCTTGCTATCGTTCCGAACAGCAGCAGCATTATGCCGCCCAATACAGCCTGCGGGATTGACTGAAGCAGTGCGCTGAGCTTGCCGATGATAGAGAAGCAGATGGCTGTGGCAGCCGAAATGCGTATTACGACAGGCGATGTAACCTTGGTGATAGACATGGCTCCGGTCACCTCAGAGTAAGTTGTCTCGGGTGGACCGCCAAGCAATGCCGATGCAAGGCAGGCGCATCCGTCGCCGAGCATGGTGCGATGAATGCCGGGATTTTCAACGAAATCCTTCTTGGCAACGGCACTTACCACGTAAACGTCGCCTATATGCTCAAGCACGGGGGCTATTGCCACGGGTATCATGTATAGGAACGGTGCCCACTCGAAGTGGGTGATAGTGTCGAACTGTACCGGTAAAGCCAGCCACGATGCCGATGCTACGCCCGAGAAATCGACCTCGCCAAGGCATATTGCAAGTATGTAGCCCACGATGACACCGCTGATAATAGGCACCAGCTTCATCAGTCCGCGGCAGAATGTCAGTATGGCAATGGCGGTGATGAGCGACGCGAAGGCGAGTATCCAGTTGGTCTTTGCCATGTTGACGGCGCTGCCCGAGAGCGAGAGTCCGATGAGTATGATGACCGGACCGATCACTACGGGTGGGAAGATGCGGTCGAGCAGACGCTTGCCCTGCCATTTCACCAATGCGCTCACTACGAAGTAGACGAGCGATACGGCTGTAAGTCCGGCGAGAGTGCCGGGCAATCCCCACTGCTGTGTGGCTGCAATGATAGGGGCAATGAATGCAAACGACGAGCCAAGGAAGATGGGCACCTTGCCGCCTGTAACGAAGTGGAAGATGAATGTGCCCAATCCGGCTGTGAATAGCGCCGTAGCGGGATTGATACCAATGAGCAGCGGCACCAGCACCGTGGCACCGAACGCCACGAAGAGGAACTGCACGCCGACAAGGGTTTTCTTTGTTAGCGATAGTTGTTCTGTATCCATTTTGTTTGTTGTAGTTACTTCACGAGTATCACGAGATACTTGCTGGTCGACCAGAATATCTGCGGGTTGTTGATGCGAAGCACATATTGCTTGTTGGCATCCTGCTGTAGGGTGTACGAACTTGACGGATGCATGGTGAGAATGCGTGCCGACTTAGAGTAGAGCTTTATCTCCTTGTCGACACGGATGTCGATTTTGGTGAAGTAGCGCTTGTTGAAGTTCGACTCAAGCACCTTTGATCCTTCGAGGATGTGCTGTTCCTTCAGCTCCTTCTTGGTTCCGAATACAAACCATGCGGTGTTGAGCTGCTTGTCCTGAGCGTTGATAGTCTCGCTCTTCTGCGACGATTCTGTCTTGAGGCTCGACACGTTGTCGTTGAGAGTATTTACAGCCTGGTCGAGTTCGGCAATGTGTATGTCCTTGGCATCGAGTTCGGCACGCAGCTGCTTGAGCTGGTTGTCCTTCTCGTCAATCTGCTTTACGAGGTCTTCGATTGTCTTGCGGAGCTGGTCGCCCTTAACGCTCGACTCGCGCATCTGCTGGCGCAGCTTCTCGATGAGGGCACGGTTCTGCTTCATCGTGTTCGAAATGAACTGTATGTTCTCGATAATCTGACGGCGCTTGTTGGCTCCTTCGCCGTTCTTCACGATGCTCACACGGTTCTGGGCTTCGTCAATCTCGCGCAAACCTTCCTGTATTTGGTTGAAGGTTTCCATCATATCGTTGATTTCGTTGTCCTTCTGAGTTATCACGCGTTGCAGCGAGTCGCTTTGTACAGCGCCCTCTGCCGATTGCTTTTTGTCACTGTTGCCACATGATGCGAAGGCAACTGCTGCCAATGCAAATAATAAAAACTTGAACTTTTTCATATTTGTCAGGGTTTGGTTATTATTCTTATGTTGTAGATTATTGTTCTCTTCATTATAGATTCAGATTTTCTTCTTTATAGATTTCGATACTCTTCTTTATCGAATATCTATTCTTCTTCTCTGAATTTCTTCTTCTTGAACTCTTCGGGAGCGGCGTCGCGCATGGCGTAACGCTCCTTGTTGCTAAGCCGCGGCTTCTTCTCCTTGGCCTGAACCTTCAATGCCTTGAGTGCCGACATTTCGCCTTCGCCGCATCCAGCCACCACTATCACTATCTCGCCACGCGGTTCTGTCTGGTGGAAGTGGGCTATTATCTCCTTGAGCGAACCTCGTACACTCTCCTCGTGCAGCTTGGATATCTCGCGGCAGACGCTTGCCTGACGCTCCTCGCCGAATACTTCGGCAAACTGCTCGAGCGTCTTCACCAGCCGGTAGGGCGACTCATAGAATATCATAGTGCGCGTCTCGCTGCGCAAAGCATCAAGAAGCGTCTGGCGTCCCTTCTTCTGTGGCAGGAAACCTTCAAAGCAGAAGCGGTCGCAAGGCAGTCCGGAACTGACAATGGCGGGCACGAATGCCGTAGCACCCGGCAGACATTGCACCGTTATACCAGCCTTGGCAGCTTCGCGAGCGAGGAAGAATCCCGGGTCGCTTATGCCTGGAGTGCCGGCGTCGCTGATAAGAGCTATCGTCTCGCCAGCCTTCAAACGCTCAACGATAGCGGCGCTTGTGCCGTGCTCGTTAAACTTATGGTGCGACATCAGACGGTTCTGTATGTCGAAATGCTTGAGCAGAATGCCCGACGTGCGGGTGTCTTCGGCAAGCACAAGATCGGCCTCTTTCAATATACGGATGGCACGCATTGTCATGTCTTCCATATTTCCCACAGGTGTGGGCACTATATACAATATCCCCATATTGGCGACAAATATAGCTATATTAATCAAGAACGGCAAAAAAAGGGGCCCTTTCTTTGCAATTTTTAAAACGTATTCGTAATTTTGTACCCATCGAAATAGCATTTTATATATGTTGGAACAGAAAATCACTTTTGATAAATTCATACGTTGGACGGCCATTTCGCTCATCACAGTGGCTGTGTTTGCCGTGACCAACTATCTGAGTAGCGTGCTGCTGCCGTTCTTCATAGCGTGGCTTTTCGCCTATCTTATGTATCCGATGGTGAAGTTCATACAGTATCGCATGCATGTCAAGGTGCGCGCACTGGCTATACTCATAGCCATGGCGGTAGTGCTGGGCGTGGTGGGAATGATGATATACTTCATCATTCCGCCCATGATAGAGCAGTTTCAGAAGCTTTACGGTATTCTGATGCACTGGCTTCACCAGACAACGCACACCAACGACCTCACTACGCTTGTGAAAAACTGGATTGAAGAGAACCAGGAACAGGTGGAACGGTTCTTCAAGAGCAACGATTTCAAGGATGCCATACGCACCAGTATGCCCAAAGTGTTTGCCGTGATAGGTCAGACTGCCAACATAGTGTTGAGCGTCGTGGCGTCGTGTATCACCTTATTATATATGTTCTTCATTCTGCTCGACTACGAATATCTCACCTCCAATTGGATTAAGATATTCCCCAAGAAGAACCGTCCTTTCTGGCATGAACTGGCGGGCGACGTCGAGCGCGAACTCAACAACTACATTCGAGGCCAGTGTCTGGTTGCGCTTTGCATGGGCGTGATGTTCTGCATAGGCTTCAGCATTATGGATTTCCCTATGGCAATAGGTCTGGGCATTCTGATCGGAGTGATGGATCTGGTGCCTTATCTGCACACCTTCGCCATAATTCCTACCGCTTTCCTCGCCATGCTTAAAGCTGCTGACACCGGACAGAACTTCTGGATGGTGTTCGGATTGGCTGTCGGACTGTTCTGCGTGGTTCAGATTATCACCGACATGATTGTCACGCCGAAGATAATGGGCAAGGCGATGGGGCTGAACCCTGCCATCCTGCTGCTCTCGCTGTCTGTGTGGGGCGCGCTGCTGGGCTTCATCGGTCTCATCATCGCTCTCCCATTGACCACACTCATCATCGCCTACTGGCAGAGATACGTCACGAAGGAACACGAGAAAAATGTTGAATGTTGAGTGTTGAATGTTGAATGAGGAGTTAGGAATTGTCCCAAATGACGGAAAACCAAGAGTATAAGTCGAACTAAAGGCAAATAAATACTGAATAATTTTCGCATTTGGAATATAATGCCTTACTTTGTAAGGACAATAAAAACAAACTGAATAAAACAAAGATGCAAAAGAAATTAAATATAATGATGTTGGCTATGTGCTGCGCTCCGGCTTGGGCACAGACATATACCGACTCGATTGGTCAGCACAGCAAACTTGATGTGGAGGCAGCCTATACCTTTGCCGAGCAGCAACTCGGACAGAATGCCGACATGCCCCAAGGCGTTACGATGGTCAATTCCAACCGTAACGTGTTCGCATCGGAGGTGAGCTATCGCTTCGCACCTACTCATCTGCGCTTCCGTGCTTACAATCCTATGTACAACGAGGTGTATATCAACGGCGTGCTGATGAACAACGTCGAGACAGGACAGTTCCGCTATCCTACTATAGGCGGCATAGGAATTCAAGGACTGCGCTTCAACTCGTCGCTGCCTTTTCAGTCGTTCGGCTACGGAATGACTGCATTGGGCGGATCGAACAACTACAACTTCCGTGCTGCCGACATGAAACGCGGGCACCACATAGAATGGACCGGAGCCAACCGCAACTATACTATGGGCGGAGCATACTCATACGCCACCGGACTGAGTGCCTCGGGATGGGCTTTTGCAGGTACATTGTCCTATCGATGGGCTAAGCAAGGGTATGTAGACGGAACTCCGCTGAAGTCGCTGTCTTATTATCTCAGCGTGCAGAAGATGTGGGGCGACACCCACTCATTGGCATTTGCCACATGGGGAAGTCCGTCAAAGCGTGCACAATATGGCGCATCTACAGATGAGGCTTTCCAGCTTTCGGACGACCATCAGTACAATCCGTATTGGGGATACTACAACGACAAGAAGCGTAGTTCGCGTGTTGTGCGCGACTTTGCGCCCACAGCATTGCTCACATGGGACTGGAACATCAACGAAAAGACCCGTCTGAGTACATCATTGCAGGGACAATATGCGTGGTACAGATGCACCCGACTCAACTTTAACGGCGAAAATCCATACGCCGACTCGTGGATTAAGATGCCAAGCTCTATATATAATGTATGGAACACAGCCGACCCTGCCAACACAGCCGACGCTAAAGCACGATGGGAGAAAGCCTGCTCGCAGTGGGCAGCCGACAAGTCAAACCGACAACTCGACTGGGAACGCATGTACTGGTTTAACAGTCAGGTGGCAGCACAAGGCACCGATGCAATGTATTGGCTTGAATCGCGACACAACGATAACCTCAACATATCGCTCGCAACGACACTCGACAAGCGCCTGACTGCCAAAAGCAGCCTGCGCGCCGGATTCAACTTTGCCACAAACAAGGGCATGCACTATCAGACCATTAACAGTCTGCTGGGCGGAGCACAGCTCCACAACGTCAACACATACGCCGCAATGCACTATCCGTCGACATCCGACAAGGTGCAATACGACCTCAACAACCGCAACGCCGCATTGTATAAGGGCGACAGAATGGGCTACGACTACAACATTCTGATGAATAAGGCACAGGCATGGGCATCGTATGAAGAGCAGTTCGGAATGCTCAACTACAGCATTTCGGCACGTATGGGCTATCAGTCGATGCAGCGCGACGGCAAGATGCGCAACGGTATGGCTGCCGACAACTCATTCGGCAAGAGCCGTACAAAGGATTTCCTTGACGGCGGACTGAAGTTCGGATCGTCGCTTGATATGGGTTGCGGCCATACGCTCACATTCGGTATGGGATATGAGCAGCGTGCACCACTCGCCTCTACCGTATTTGCAGCGCCCGAGGTGAACAACGACCTCGCTGCCAACATCAAGAAGCAGCAGGTTTTCGGCACCGAGGTGGGCTATATGTACAACGGCTCGTGGCTGCATGCCAACATTAACGGCTA
>ERZ1026901.924-NODE-924-length-19704-cov-8.090488_pt1 | contig 19704 bp, 23 predicted proteins | sample MGYA00380179_ERZ1026901 | MGnify/ENA primary metagenome ERZ1026901 (study PRJEB33269, sample SAMEA4719815) | human gut metagenome | biome: human-associated habitat; feature: organic feature; material: feces | place: Cameroon | collected 2013-10 ... | reverse complement strand
AGGTACAAACAAAAATCAATGAATGTTAGTGTGTCTTTTGACACCCTAATCGTAACAGGAAATTCCGAGAAATTCCCTGTTACATAAAAAGGCACTGACGTGCCAAAGATGCGCACTCGCGCGAAGATGTAGATTGTCGCAAGCGACCGCGCGAGGCGCGAGAATGTACCAAGGCACATTCTTTTTCAGTTGGGAGGAAGAAACATTGATCCAGATCGAACATGTAAGCAAAACCTTTTCCGGGAAAAACGGAACGGTCCACGCGCTGGATGACGTGAGTATCCATGTGGAGAAAGGGGATATCTGTGGAATCATCGGATTTTCCGGAGCTGGAAAATCCACGCTGATCCGCCTGATAAATGGTCTTGAGACGGCGGACAGTGGAAAGGTGACTGTCTGCGGAAAGGAGCTTTCTGTATTAAAAAAACAGGAACTCAGAACATTGAGGAGAAAGATTGGAATGGTATTCCAGCAATTTAACCTTCTGGAGTCCAAGACCGTGTACCACAACATCGCGCTGCCGCTGATCCTTGCTAAGACCCCAAAAGCGGAGATAGAAAAGAAAGTCATGGAAGTGTTAAAGATCGTTGAGCTGGAGGACAAAAAAGATACCTACATCAGCCAGCTTTCCGGCGGACAGAAGCAGCGTGTGGGGATCGCGAGAGCGCTGACGACGGATCCGGAGCTTCTTCTCTGTGACGAGGCTACAAGCGCTCTGGACCCGCAGACCACAGAGTCCATCTTAAAGCTTTTAAAACGGATCAACCGGGAGATGGGGGTCACGATCTTACTCATCACACATCAGATGCAGGTCGTTCAGATGATCTGCAACAAGGTAGCGGTCATGGAGAGCGGAAAGATCGTGGAGTCCGGAAGTGTCCTGGAGGTCTTTGGATCCCCAAAGATGCCGGTGACAAAGCGGTTTGTCCAGACAGTCATCCGGGATCAGATTCCGGACAGCATTGTGAGTCTCGTAAAGGAACAGAAGGAAAACTTCCGTGTGGACCGTCTGAAGTTTATCGGTTCCAGCGTGAAGCGTCCGGTGATCTCCGATATCTGTAAGACGGAAGGCATTGTTGTCAATATCCTCGGCGCTGCGGTGCAGGAGCTGGAAGACAGCGTTATGTGCGTATTTATTTTACAGCTTATCGGTGATGATAAGAGCATCGAGAAAGCGGAAGCGGAGATCGATAAGAACGGTGTTTTAAGAGAACGGCTGGAGGTGGAGTAAGATGGAAGAACTCATGAAGACAAAAATCTTTAAAGTCACGGTGGAGCGCCTGATATTAAACGGTGGACAGACGTTATATATGGTGGGCTGGTCACTTCTGATCGGAACCATCATCGGAATGATTTTAGCTTTGATCCTGGTGCTCTGCAGAAAAGGCGGGCTGGCGGAGAACCGGCCGTTATATGTGATCGTCAGTGCCTATATCAATGTGGTGCGAAGCGTACCATTTGTCATTCTTCTTGTAACGATCATGCCGATCACCCGTGCCATCGTCGGAACGACCATTGGAAGCACGGCAGCGCTGGTACCGCTTGTGGTTTACATAAGTCCATACCTTGCAAGATTGATGGAGAACAGCCTGCTTGAGATCAATCCGGGAATTCTGGAGGCGGCGGAGGCCATGGGCGCGACAACCTGGCAGGTCATCCGGTATTTTCTGGTCCCTGAGACGTTAGGTTCCATGGTGCTGGCACTGACAACAGGAACCATCGGACTTCTCGGAGCGTCCGCAATGGCCGGATATGTCGGCGGCGGCGGAGTCGGTGACCTTGCGCTTACATATGGTTATGAGAAGATGAACACACCGCTCATGATCCTCACGGTTGTGATCCTGGTGATCCTTGTACAGCTTTTACAGATCCTTGGAAATACGATTTCAGGTAAGTTAAGACAGCATAAATAAAAAGACAGGAGGTCACCTCACGACACCCTGTAAATAAAAAATAGGAAAATAAAAAAGAAAGGTGCGGCTGCCCCACCAAAATGCGACATAAAAGGGCAGACGCGAGAGGAGAAAAGATTATGAGAAAAGTGATTGCAGGAATACTTATGGGAGCGGCAGTTTTAAGCCTTGCGGCATGCGGAAAGAGTGAAACTGCACAGACAACAGCGGCACAGGCGGCTGAGAGTAAGGACACACGGGCGGACAGCAAAGCAGCGGCAGCGGACACAGCAGACAAGAAAGAGATCGTCTATGGAAAATCCCAGGGACCGTACACCGAGCTTTTTGAGGCAGCGATCGTTCCGATCCTTGAGAAGGAGGGATATACCGTAAAAGGCGTTGATTTCTCGGAGCTTCAGACCGCAGATATCGGCTTAAATGATGGGGATGTCGATGTCAATGTTGAGCAGCATACTGCTTATATGGAGAATTTTAATAAGAATTACAATGCGGATTTCGTTGCGATCTGCCCGATCCCGACGGTACCGGCAGGTGTTTATTCCGCAAAATACAAATCCGTGGATGAGATTCCGGACGGTGCAAAAGTCGCAGTTCCGAATGATGCCGCCAACACTGCAAGATGCTATCTGATGCTTCAGAAGATCGGCTGGATCAAACTCGCGGATGACGTAGATCCGTCTGCAGTGACTCAGGATGATATTGTTGAGAACCCGCACAACATTGAGTTTACAGAGATGAAGAGCTTAACGGTCCCGGCAGCGATCCAGGATTTTGACTATGTGGCGATCACCGGCAGCGTTGTATATAACGCAGGCATTGATCCATCCACAGCGCTTGCAACGGAGGATATCCAGGATCATCTGGTACTTCAGGTTGTTGTTAAGGAAAAGAATAAGGACGCAGAATGGGCAAAAGCGATCGTAGACGCTTATCATTCTGATGAGTTCAAGCAGTACATGGAAGAAAACAACGACGGATTATGGTGGATCCCGGATGAGTTAAAATAAGTTGGTATGTGTTGCAAAGCCGAATTGGTAGCGCAAAACGCAAATCGGGCATTGAGGATCGCAAAAAGAGGTTATATCGGCTGCTGCCACCGTATCGTACGGGAAATCATCAGCTGAGAGAATTTCTAACTGTGAGTGATATCAATTTAAGTGCTGTGAAAGTTAACTAATAGATGAAAAATAGTTGACTTTCATGGCGCTTTTTTGTATAATTGTGAACTACAATGTGAAACAAAAGTTTACAATCGTGGATAAAAAACGGATAGAGAAATACAGCAGACAGGCAGAAAAAAGGGATCAAAGCCCTGATTCCGGAAACAGCGATTGCACATAAAATTCAGGAAAAATGAGGAGAATACTATGGACGCACTGACACTGGCACAGGAAATTATCGACGGAAGAAGAATCACAAGAGAGGATGACTTAAATTTCTTCCTGACATGCGATTTAAAGGAACTCTGCGAGGGAGCAGACCGGATCCGCAAGGCATGTGTGGGAGATAAGGTCGACCTCTGTTCGATTATCAATGGACGGAGCGGACGATGTCCGGAGAATTGCAAGTACTGTGCGCAGTCAGCGCATCATCATACAAACTGTGAGGTCTATGATTTTCTTCCGGAGGAAGAGATCGTAAAGATGTGCCATGTCCATGAGAATGAGGGTGTAGACCGCTTCTCTATTGTTACATCGGGAAAAGCACTGACCGGTGAGGAGTTTGAGAAGGCGATCCATGCCTACGAGACCATGAAAAAAGAATGTAAGATCGGTCTCTGCGCATCCATGGGATTCGTGAGCGCGGAGCAGCTTCACCGCCTGCATGAGGCCGGAGTTACAAGCTATCATCATAATATCGAGACCTCCAGAAGAAACTTCCCGAATATCTGCACCACCCATACCTACGACATGAAGATCAATACGCTGAAGATGATCAAGGATGAGGGAATGTGCGCATGTTCCGGCGGGATCATCGGAATGGGAGAGACTTGGGAGGATCGCCTTGACATGGCGGTCAGCCTTGCTGAGCTTGGAATCGATTCCATCCCGTTAAATGCCCTGATGCCGATTCCGGGAACACCGCTTGAGCATCTGGAGAGAATCTCCGAGGACGATATTCTCCGCACTATTGCGTTGTTCCGATACATCAACCCGGAAGCGAACATCCGCCTTGGCGCAGGCCGCGCACTTCTCACAAACGATGGAGAGACGGCGTTCTGCTCCGGCGCATCCGCAACGATCACCGGAAATATGCTGACAACGGTCGCATGCGCGACGATCCGCAGTGATAAGAAGATGCTGGAAGGCCTTGGAAGAGACGTGACACCGGATTATATGAAAGAAAATTAAAAATATCCGCCCGGCAGACCTGCGGGCCTGCTTGGCGGCTCACAGTCAGGTATGAAATGTATCCACGAGGAATCGGCTATGGAAGGAGAAGATCAGATCTCCTTCTCACAGCACCAGTATTCTACCCCATGATACATACATTCCCCGACTGTAGGAAAACGCAGTTTCCGATATGCGTGGAGTACTATTCTGTTTGTCTTGGCAACGAGATAGCGCACGCCCCGGAAACCGCGTTTTTTTGCTTCCAGAGAAGCACAGGAGAAGAGTTTTCCGGAGATTCCGCAGCCCTGATATTTCAGAGAGACTGCCACTCGGGCGAATTCCACAGATGGTTTGAGGGAATCCGCCCAGCAGGGCAGGAGGTCCGTCTCCGGGTCCGCGTCGAAGGAGATGACACCCGCGAGATTATGGCCGGTCTTTGTCTTTAAACAGAACAGGGCATTTCTGGAAAGGTCAAAATTGATCGTCTCAGCGGACGGGTAATCGTCGGTCCAGGCACAGAATTCCCTGCCGAGGTGAGAACGGTAAAGCTTTAGGATCGCTTCCGCGTCGGATGGATCTGCAGGAGTGAAAACGAGTTCAGAGAGAAATTCCTGTTTTTCGTACCATTTCCGGAAATCATCGACGGTGAGGCAGCGTTTATGGAGTTCTTTTTCAAATTCTGAATTCATAACTGTATTTTCCCCGAATCAAAAGATCCGGCGATTCTGCCGGATCGGATATTGCAAATATTAGTTATCTGCCATGCAGTCGATGAAAGATTCCGGCGGCATGCCTGACAGATCCATATGCATCAGGCACCAAGAATCTCACTCAGTGTTTTTACAAAGAAGATCACCAGTACCACCATCATCAACGGTTTTACAAACTTCGCGCCGCCCTTGTCGAAGCAGCGGGTTCCGAGATAGTTTCCGGCGATACTAAAGACTCCGGCGACGAGGCCAAGAAGGAGAATCACCTTTCCGTTTATGAGATAGACGGCAAGAGCTGTCAGGTTCGTTGTCAGGTTGATGGCCTTTGTGATCCCGTTCGCTTCTTTTAATCCCATGTGGGCAACACCGGTGAGGAGAAGTAGCAGGAATGTTCCTGTCCCAGGTCCATAAAAGCCGTCATAGATGCCGATGAGGAAGGCGATCAGCGCACTGAACAGGATCATCCTGCGGACCGGAAACGCCTCCTTTTCGCCCACGAAGGGTTTTCCGAATGTGAGATAGAGGGCGGTACAGGGCAGTACCACGAGGATCAGCCGTTTAAAATAGTAATCATCCAACCGCAGGGCAAGTTTTGCGCCAAAGGAGGAGCCAATGAGGGCTGTAATGATACAGAGCAGCGCATTCTTCCACGCAATGTAACCGCTTTTTGCGAACCGCGCCGTTGCCAGTGTGGTTCCCATTCCGGAGCTCAATTTGTTTGTCCCGATCGCGAAATGGACCGGAAGACCGGCAATCATGTAGGCCGGGAGTGAGATCAGGCCACCTCCTCCGGCAACCGCGTCGACAAATCCGGCGAGAAACACCAGCGGGCAGACGATCAGAAAGTGCATCAGATGTAATTCCATAGTAGTAATTCCCCTTAAGTATGATTCGATTGGGCGTATCGTCTCCGCTGCCGATTCACAAAATACGGATCACGCACGCTTTTTTGCCCAATATAGCATAATTTAAGAAAAATTGCAATGAAGGAAGAGGAGCAGCCGGGAGAAATATAGGAGCTTCGCGGCGAAGCTGTGGAACCGGACGGGAAATTCCACTCGCACATCGTAAAAATGCCCTTGTTTTTATAGGACTGATTCGGTAAAATAGAGACAGGCAGAACGATCCCCCTGATGATTCAGGAGGGAACATATGAAAGATCATAAGAAAAAAATTCTGACGGCTGCGGCTTTCCTAATCGCAGCCGGTCTTGTGTTTGGACTGACGGGAAGCAGAGATAGTGCCCGGGAACTGGATGATACCGGAGCAATCGTTATGAACAGCGGCGGGAACCGGGAACCCGGAGAACAGGCTGAGGACGAAAATATCAGTGCGCCGGAAAATAATACTCTGGAAGACCGGAGAGATGTGGAAAACTCTGAAAAATCAGGCGTTTATGTGTATATCTGCGGAGAGGTGATAAAACCGGGCGTATATGAGCTTTCCGGGGACAGCCGGATCTACGAGGCAGTGGATGCTGCCGGGGGATTTACGGAGAATGCGGCGAGGGAATGTGTGAATCTTGCCTCAAAGGTTTCTGACGGGATGCAGATCACGATCTATAACAGGGAAGAAGCCGCATCGCTTCCGGAAGACAGCGCGCCAGTGGGAGAAAATGCCGGGAAAAGTGGAACTTCCGGTTCCGGTCTTGTGAATCTGAACACAGCAACAAAAGAAGAACTGATGACTTTAAAGGGAATCGGGGAATCGAAGGCCGAGGATATTATCCGCTATCGTGAAAAGAGTGGCGGATTTAAGAAAATTGAAGATATCATGAAGATCTCCGGTATCAAGGAAAACGGGTTTCAGAAGATCAAGGACAGTATTACGGTATGATAAGCTGAAAAACAGGAAACGCAGGGCAAATGACAGACAATAAGAAAAACAGCAGGAGATGGCCTGCGTATTACAGCAAAACGTGGAGGAGAAAAATGGCAAGAGTTCTGGTGGTAGATGATGAAAAACTGATCGTGAAAGGAATCCGCTTCAGTCTGGAACAGGACGGATATGAGGTGGACTGCGCTTACGATGGTGATGAGGCGATCGAGAGGGCAAAAGAACGGGAGTACGATGTGGTCCTTTTGGACGTCATGCTTCCAGGACATGATGGATTTGAGGTCTGCCAGACGATCCGTGAGTTTTCTGAGATGCCGATCATCATGCTGACGGCTAAGGGAGATGATATGGATAAGATCCTGGGATTGGAGTACGGCGCGGATGACTATATCACAAAGCCGTTCAATATTCTGGAAGTAAAAGCACGGATCAAGGCGATCATCCGCAGAAACAATAAGAAGAGCGGCGGAGCGAAGCGTCAGGCATCCAATGTTGTGACAGAGGGCGATCTGAAGCTTGACAGAGAGAGCCGCAGAGTCTTTATCAAAGATAAGGAGATCAACCTGACGGCGAAGGAATTTGATCTACTGGAGCTTCTTGTCACAAATCCGAACAAGGTATACAGCCGCGAGACCCTGCTCGAGTATGTATGGGGAAATAAGGCGATGGTGAATGGGGACGTCCGTACCGTGGATGTGCATGTGAGAAGACTTCGTGAGAAGATCGAGCCGAGCCCGAGTGACCCAAAGTATGTGCATACAAAGTGGGGAGTGGGGTACTTCTTCCGCGCATAGCGATGAGCAGTGCAAGATCAACAGGCTGACTTTCGGCGTTGTGCTTGCACATAAGCCGAAAGTCGGACAGTTGATCTTATAGGGCGAATGCCCGCGAGCCCTGAGTTGGGGCTTGCCCCAATTCAGGGCTCCACTGCGGACTAACCAACAAAATTAATTGAAACCTAAAGGAGAAAAATTTTATGACATACACAATTCGTCCGGTCCGCCCGTCGGACCTTGCGGCAGTTACCGGGGTGGAGGCAGTTTGCTTCCCGGCAGCGGAAGCTGCCACAGAGGATTCGCTGAAAGCCCGCATTGCGGCATTCCCGGAGTGCTTTTTTGTTGCGGAATCCGGTGGAACGATCATTGGTTTCATCAATGGCTGCGCCACAGACTCAGAAACGATTCACGATGAGATGTATGAAAACTCCGCCTGCCACAAGCCGGACGGCGCGTACCAGTCGATCTTCGGCCTTGATGTGATCCCGGACTGCCGGTTTCAGGGAATCGCGGCAGCACTCATGAATCACATGATCGAGGACGCAAAAAAGAAAGGAAGAAAAGGCCTGATCCTTACCTGTAAGGACCGTCTGATCCACTATTACGCAAAATTCGGATACAAAAACATGGGTGTCTCCGAATCTGTCCATGGCGGGGCAGTCTGGTACGACATGATCCTGAAATTCGAGGCGTAAATCGTATGAAGATTACATTGATCACAGTCGGAAAGATCAAGGAAAAGTTCTTTCAGGATGCCATCGCGGAATATTCCAAGCGCCTGAGCCGGTACTGCAGGCTGGAGATCCTTCAGGTGGCGGATGAGAAGACGCCGGACGGGGCCAGCGAGGCGGTGGAGACGCAGATCAAGGAAAAAGAGGGCGAGCGGATCCTTTCCAATATTAAGGACGGAAGCTTCGTCGTTGCCCTTGCGATCAACGGAAATATGCTGGATTCTGAGGAACTTGCGGCAAAAATAGAAAAATGGGGAGTGTCGGGGATCAGCCAGATCGTGTTTGTCATCGGCGGATCATTAGGACTCTCAAATCAGGTTCTGGGACGGGCCGACTACAAACTGAGTTTTTCAAAGATGACATTCCCGCATCAGCTCATGCGGGTCGTTCTTCTGGAGCAGATCTACCGGAGTTACCGGATCATTCAGGGAGAACCGTATCATAAATAGAGCAGAAAAAAGCTGCAGTTTGCTGAGGGGGCATAAACAGCAGCCGGGGACTTGGCAAGGAGGCAAAAACGAGTGACAGAGGAACAGAAAGCAGGGAAGATCCTTCTTTTCTGTAAGGAAACTTCACAGGAGCGGATCATGAAGAGACTGCGGGACGCCTTTGACGTTCCGGGCAATTCTCATGACGCGGGATTGGAACTCCATAACGGGAATCTGGATGTAACGATCAACATCTACTGCGAAAACGCGGGGGGAGAAGAACGGGATCTGGTCCGGGGGTGGTCTGACCGGTCAAGGGGACATTTTTCCAGAGTTGAGACTGCCGCGGTGGACGTGAAGACAAATCTTCTTTACCAGTTGGAGGGAACGGAGAGCATCATTTCGGTGGACTACACGTTTGAGGGGGAAGAATCTGATTTCCTGACGGAGGAAGAAGAGGCGGCAAAGAGGAGTATGGAACAGACGCTGTTTGGTGTGCTGTCTGATCTTCGGGCCATTATGGCGTTCCGGGGAGAAAAAAGAGGATTTTATTGTCTCGACGCATCAGGGGCGGAAAAACTGATCCTGGATGGAAACGGAAACAGTGAGCTGGAGCATTTCCTGCCCTATAAGGCAGTAGGATATGTTCCCGGAAATGAGATCGAGACAGAACAGTTAAACCGCCGGGAAAAGAACCGGCGTGAGTTTGAGGCGCGGGGCGTATATATTCCTGTTTTTTACCCGCTCTTAGAGACAGAGGCGGAGGCAGATTGCCGGACACCATATGAGATCGCAGCGAGAGCCGTTGCGCTCATGCTGGTGGCAGTATTTTCCGAGGCCATGCTGGCAAAAAAGATGAGCCAGAAGGAGGCGCTGGAGTTCATCCAGAGACGGATCAATGAGTTTGGAGCAGATGATTTCTTCTCCCCGAAGGAATGGAATTACCTGCACAATGAGGATCCGAAGGAATCGGAAAAGATCTCTTATTCCTGGCAGTATGAAAATCTGTATGTGATGGAGTGGGCGCTGGGACTCATTGAGGGACCGTTAAATTTTCCGGATCATTTCTGTGCGGTGGCGGAAGCGGCCCAGCTTTTGACGGCGTTTCATTCCATGAAAGAGATTCTGGAAGCGGCAAAGCCGAGGACTGCAAAAGAACTTCTCGATGCCTGCGATATGATTTTCTGTCTGGACTGGGCGTGTACAGACACGAGAATGCGGGATCTGCCTGCACCGGCGGGAATGGACGGCGGCGTTGTCTTTGAGCGCCATAAAGCGTTGAACTGGCTTGTCGGAGCCGGGGAGAAGGCAGACTGGGATCATGTGCCGGTGGACACGTAAAGAGAACGCAGGCGGCCCCACTAAATAGAGGATATATGGATCGGAAAACACACTATGGGGAAATTCGTGGTGTGTTTTTTTACGTTGTACGTCTTTGAAAACAGGAATTATTTTTGGTTGCATTTTTTAACGCGGTGTAGTATAATTACGTCACTGTAAAAAAGACAAATGTCCATGGCACACGGTCATGCGGGCGAAGAGAACACGGACGGATGCTGCACTTACGAATGCGGCTTTGTCTGGATAGAGGAGATACAAATCATGGGAGAGAGAAATGTGATCAAAGCAGCGCTTCTCGGCGCCGGAACGGTCGGAAGCGGAGTGTACGCACTTTCCGAGATGTTAAAGGATGAGATGTTCCAGAAGACAGGTGCCAGCCTGGAAATCAAGAAAGTTCTTGTGCGGAACGTAAAGAAGGACCGTCCGGGAATTCCGAAGGAGATCATGACGGATAACTGGCAGGAGATTCTGGAAGATGAGGAGATCCAGCTGGTGATCGAACTCATGGGCGGCGTGGAACCGGCGAGGACCTATATCGTGCAGGCTCTGGAAGCCGGAAAACAGGTAGTTACCGCAAATAAGGACGTACTGGCGGAGCACGGACAGGAGATCCTGACATTGGCAGAAAACAGTGGCTGTGACATCCAGTTTGAGGCAGCGGTTGCCGGCGCGATCCCGATCATCCGTCCGTTAAAGCAGAGCCTTGCGGGCAGTATGCTGACGGAGATTATGGGAATCGTAAACGGAACCACGAACTATATCCTGACAAAGATGTCGGAAGAGGGAATGGATTACCAGGAGGCGCTGGCGAAGGCCACAGAGCTTGGCTATGCGGAGGCGGACCCGACGGCAGACGTGGAGGGCTATGACGCGGGACGAAAGATCGCGATCATGTCCTCTCTGGCGTTCAACTCCAGGGTGACCTTTGACGATGTCTACATGGAAGGAATCACAAAGATCACATCCGATGATATCCGCTATGCGAAGGAATTCGGTTACGTGATCAAGCTGCTTGGCGTCACAAAGCTTGTGGACGACAAGATCGAGGTCAAGGTCCACCCGATGCTTATCCCGGAGCAGCACCCGTTAGCGACAGTCCGTGACTCCTTCAACGCGGTGTTTGTACACGGCGAGGCATGTGATGACGCGATGTTCATGGGACGAGGTGCGGGAAAGATGCCGACCGCCAGCGCCGTTATGGGTGATATCATCATTGTTATGAGAAATATCGTTCATGACAACTGCGGATGGAACGGAGGAGTGGCGTACAAGAATTATCCGGTAAAATCCATCGAGGAGACGAGATCAAGATATTTCCTGCGTCTTCAGGTTGCGGATAAACCGGGCGCTCTTGCAAACATTGCGGGAGTTCTCGGAAACAACGACGTCAGCATCGCGCAGGTCGTTCAAAAACGGGCGAGAGACGGTGTCGCGGAGCTGGTTGTGATCACAGATTCCGTTCTGGAGCGCCATTTCAACGATGCGCTGATGATCGTGAAGGGGATGTCCGTGCTGCGTGAGGTATCCGGAATTATCCGGGTGTACGGGGATTGACTTCAAGTCGAACGTCCGTGAGACTTGGCGCGTGATTCTGGTCAGCGCAAGCTGACATATTCTTTACAGAATCACTGCGCATCCTCGCGGAGCGTTTATCTCAGTCGGAGACCTAACTCCCACTGTGACTAATATGTTATGAATCACCACTTGAAGATGTGGGAGTCTTCTCGACTGAGATAAAAACAACCGAATAAAGGATAGAGAAGAGCATATTTGTGTGATCTGAAAATTTCTGTCGGAACAGCCGGTGAAACGGATGATTCCGGAAGAGATCCAGAAAACACGGATATGCTTTTTTGCATTTAAAAACCGATCGACATCGACGTGGGAGAGTTTATGGCATAAATCACTTCTGGATTCATATATTGTATCAATTCCGGGAAAGGCGGACAGGCAGAATACGGGGAGAAGGGAGAGGAAGATGAATGTGGATACCTTTGAACGATTGTTGAAACAGGCGGTCCGGGATGGGAAAACGATCAGAGAACTCAGAATCCGAGTGGGAAAGCCGGTGATGATCCGGATGGAAGATGGGGAAAATATCCTTTTTTCAGACGGAACCTGTGGAGCAGCGGAAGCTTATGAAGAAAAAGTTAAGAATGCAGTTCTCGCAGACAGGGAGCTGATCCGTGGAATCCTGGAGATCTGTTCCAGCCACTCCCTGTATGCATACGAGCGCGAGATCGGTCAGGGATTTCTTACGATACGTGGAGGACACCGCGTGGGGATCGCCGGAAAAGCGGTGGTGGAGGAGGGAACGGTGAGGACGATCCGGGATATTTCCTCCTTAAATATCCGCGTTGCCCATGAGGTAAGAGGCTGTGCGAAGAATGTGCTGCCACATCTTATGGAGGGGAAAACATTTCTGAACACACTTTTGATCTCACCACCGGGAGCCGGAAAGACAACACTTTTAAGGGACCTGATCCGGGAGCTTTCATGCGGGGGATCGTGGGGAGCGGGGATGAATGTGTCGGTTGTGGACGAGCGCTCGGAGATCGCAGCCTGTTTTGAAGGAATTGCCCAGTGTGATCTTGGCCCCCGGGCTGATGTGATGGACGGCTGTCCAAAAGCTGAGGGAATGCTCATGATGCTGCGGTCCATGGCACCTGATGTGATGGCGGTGGATGAGGCGGGCGGAGAAAATGAGATCCTTGCGATGAAATATGGAATGAACTGCGGATGCAGGATCCTTGCGACGGTTCATGGGGCGGATATCGGTGACATCATGAAACGGCCGGCGTGGAGGAAAATGGCAGAGGAGAAGATATTTTCACGGTATGTCGTTCTCTCCGGGGCTTTGAGGCCGGGGAAGATCGTGGGAATTTATGATGAGCGGCATGAGATGGTGGCAGCTGCGGATTCTTTCAGTCAGGAATACGGATGATCGCCGGAAATGCTTCCTGTCCACGGGAGGTCATGCGGCTTTTTTCAGGGAGGGAGGACATGAAATATTTAGGACTTTTGTGCATGGCCACAGCAGCTGTGGCAGGAGGTTTTCTGATGGCGGGGGAGTGGGAGATGCGAGTGAAGCTTCTCGGAATTTTCCGGCAGATGGCGGTCTATTTAAAGGCACGGATCCTGTACTCCAACGAGACACTTCCGGAGGCGCTGAAGGAGGTGGGCAACCGGTTTGCGGATGAATCCTCCGGGATAGCAGCGGAAGCCGGACTTTTTTTCCTGCGGGTGGAAAAGCGGATGGAGGAGGAAAAAGGAAGGCCGTTTTCCGAGATCTGGGTGGAGGAAACAGAAAAATTCCCGGACGACCTGCCCTTGGGAAAACAGGACCTTGAGGCGATAAGGACGCTGGGAAAAAATCTCGGTTACGCGGACAAAAACACCCAGGAACGGACGATCCTGTTCTATCTGGAACAGACAGATGATTCACTGGCGTTTTTAAAAAAGGAAATGGAGGGCCGGACGAAACTTTACCGGTCTCTTGGGATGGCGGCAGGGCTTTTCATCCTGGTGCTTTTCGCGTAGAGGGGGAAGTGTATGGGGGTAAATCTGATTTTTAAGATCGCGGCGGTCGGGATCCTGGTGTCGGTGATGTGTCAGGTGTTAAAACACAGCGGGCGGGAGGATCAGGCATTCCTTACAAGCCTTGCCGGCCTGATCCTGGTGCTGTTCTGGATTGTGCCGTATATTTACGAGCTTTTTGAGACGATAAAAAACCTGTTTTCATTATGAGGAGCATGAAGGGAGGATATTTATGGCAGTAGTTCAGGCGGCTCTTCTGGGGCTTACAGCGGTTCTGCTTGCAGCACAGTTAAAGCCCTTGCGGCCGGAGTATGCAGTCTATCTGGTGCTGGCAGCTTCCATAGGAGTCGGATTTCTCGGGCTCGCGAGGCTTGGTGTGTTGTTAGACACTTTGCGGGAGATCGGAAATGGGATCCGGATCCGTCATGTATATCTTGCGGCACTCTTAAAAATGGCGGGAATCACCTACATTGCGGAGTTTACATCCGGAATCTGCAAGGATGCCGGATATCAGGCGGTGGGAAATCAGGTGGAGATGGTCGGAAAGCTGGCGATTCTGGCGGTGAGCGCGCCGGTGGTGCTGTCATTGGTGGAGACATTGAAGGTGTTTATGGGATGAGGTGGAAGAGAGATCTATTTCTGCTGCTGGGACTTGTTACGGGGATCTTTTTTGGAATCTGGCATTGGAAGATTCCGGTGCTTGCGGCAGAACCGGTGGATTCCGGGAAGAAAACAGGACAGCGGATGTGGGTGACAGATGAGGAGGAGCCAGATATCGATCTCACGGAAATTCAGGACTATCTGGACCAAATCGGTGGGGATCAGACAGTGGGGATGACATTCCGGGAAATGATGGGCATGATCAGAGACGGTGATGTGGAGAACGTCTTTATATATGGAAGGGACAGGATCATTTCCGCGCTGTTCTCGGAGCTTAGGACAAACACTTCATTTCTTGCAGAGATCCTGATCTTATCCCTTTGCGGGGCGGCATGTTCCGGCTTTTTGGGGATCTTTGGCTCCAGTCAGCTGTCAGAGACGGGCTTCTATGTGATCTGTATCTGCGTACAGACCTTTTTGGCGGCCAGTTTTTTTGCCAGCATCCGTATCGCCGAGGAGACAACAGGAGATATCTTAGGGTTCATGAAGGTTCTGCTTCCGGCGTATTTTCTTGCGGTGACCATGGCCGGAGGGGCGGTGACATCGGCATCGGTCTGCGGGTTTACACTGGGAGCCATCGGTGTGATCCAGACGGTGGTCTCAGGATTTCTCTTACCGATCATGAAGCTTTATATGGTATTCTCGCTGGTTGGAAATTTGTTCCGGGAGGAGATGTTTTCTGTGATGACGGAGCTTCTCGGAAAGGTTGTGGAGTGGACTGTGAAGACCATGTTCGGGATCGTTGTAGGGTTCCACCTGATCCAGGGGCTGGTGCTTCCCCAGGCAGATGCCATGAAAAATGCGGCAGTCATGCGGACCATCGAGGCAGTTCCAGGAATCGGTTCCGGTGCAGGGGCAGTGTCCAATCTTTTGCTTGGTTCGGCAGTCCTTATAAAGAACACGTCAGGGGCTGCTGCGGTGGCAGTCCTCATCTTTTTAGCGGCAGTTCCCATGGTGAAGCTTGCAGTGCTGATGGTACTCTATAATCTGGCTGCGGCAGTGATGCAGCCGGTGTGTGACCAGCGCCTGACTGCATGCATGACGCAGAATGCCGCGGGACATGGAATGCTGCTTAAGATCGTTGGGTATTCACTGGCACTGTTTGCGGTGACCATCGCGGTGATCAGTTATTCCACGAATGCAGTGTATTGGGCGGGGTGATCGACATGAAAGCAGTTGAAAACTGGGTACAGGACATCATTTTTTATATGTTTTTTGTCACGATGGTCATGAACCTTCTGCCGGATCCAAAGTATGAAAAATATCTGCGGTTGTTTGCGGGGACTGTTCTGATCCTGCTTGTGTTCGGACCGATCGCGCGGATCACGGGGGTGGAGACAGCGATGGCGGGGATATTTGAGAAGATCACATTTGAGAATGATGTCCGGACACTGAAAGAAGAGCTGGGGGCTGCGGATGAGCGGCGGATCGCAGGCTTTTATGAGCAGTACCGGAAAGCTGTGGAGTCAGATCTCCGTGCCCTGGCAGAGAGTGACGGAGTGGAATGTGTGAGTGTCTCGGCGCAGGTGGCAGATACCGGAAATGTCAGCCATGTAAAGATGGTGATACGGGGCGGGCAAAATCAGACCGGGGCAGTGATCGCTTCGGTGAGAAGAAGGATAGGAGCTTATTATGGAGTGGAAGAACAGGACATTGAGATCGGTATTGAAAGGAAATAAGGAGAAGGTGATTTTTCTATTCTGTTCGGGTCTGCTGCTGTTTGTGATCTCGCTGCCGTCCGGGAAGGCCACGGATCCCGAATGGAAGGGAAAAACGGCAGAGGTGCTTGCGGATGTCAGCGTGAATGGTGAGGACACTGCGGTGGAAGACGCCGGGGCAAAGGCAGAGAATAGTTCTTACGAGAAATTGCTGGAGCAGCGGATCCGGGAACTCCTAAAAAATGTTGAGGGGGTCGGGGAGGTGGATGTGATGGTGGTGCTGAAAGCTTCGGAAGAGAGGATCTGGCATGTGGATAAGAGCAGTACATCCTCGGTGACGGAGGAGAACGGGGCAGGTTCCGGGAGTTCGCGGGTCACCAGAGAGGAGAACCAGTCCGTGAGCACGGTTCTGGACGGAAAGAGCCAGTCTCCGGTGATGGAGAAGGAAGTGAAGCCGGAGATATCCGGCGTGGTCATCAGTGCGGACGGTGGTGGAAGCGCGGTGATCCGGGCGGAGATCTCGGGAGCGATGGAGGCACTTTTAGGGCTTCCGGCGAATAAGATCAAGGTGATGAAGAGGGCGGCTAAATAACCGCATATTTCATGCTGGGAAACATAGAATGGAAGTATGAAAGTATGGGAAAGAAGGAGTTTTGCGATGAAACGGATCTTCAGAAGAAATCAGATCATTATCACGACGCTTGCAGTTATGATCGCGGCGGCAGGATACCTGAATTACTCGTCAAAGAAGGAAGTTGCGGGAGCAGAGGTGTACGAGGCAGGAATGATGGATATTTCCGATGCGGATATTCTGGCGGAGAATCAGGCAAAGAATGGGGGGAATGATGGAAAACTCAGGGAAATTGCCGGCCTTGACGGGGACAGAGAAGAACTTCTGCCGGATGGGAATGAGGTGGCTGCAGTGCCTGAGAGCACGGAAGCTGCCGGCACGGAGATTTCAGGGCAGGAGACAGCGGCGGCGGGAATTGAGAATCCGGGTGAGGCGGTGCTCACCGGCGGAACAGGGATTTCGGAGTACATAGCTGGCGTCCAACTTGGCAGGGAGCAGATCCGGGCAAAGAATAAGGAAACTCTGATGCAGATCATCAACAGTGACCAGATCTCGGAGGAGGAGAAGCAGACGGCGATCCAGAACCTCATCGGGATGACGGAGATCTCCGAGAAGGAAAATGCGGCGGAGACACTTCTCAAGGCAAAGGGATTTGTAGATCCGGTGGTCAGCATCACGGACGGGAAGGCAGACGTTGTTGTGAATGCGGCCTCGCTTACGGATCAGGAGCGGGCACAGATCGAGGACATTGTGAAGAGAAAGACAGAGATCGGGGCAGATGGGATCGTGATCACGCTGCTGGATGCGGAGGAGTGATAAAAAGAACTATGCAAAGAGAGGAGAAAATGGTATAATAGCTGTATCTTTGATATACAGGAGGTAATTGTTGTGGCAGCGGAAACAGAGAGAAGCAGTCATAAGGTTTATGAAAAGGACAAAATTGGAGAAGTCCAGATTGCGGATGAAGTCGTGGCAATTATTGCCGGCCTGGCAGCAACTGAAGTTGACGGCGTGGACTCCATGGCGGGAAATATTACGAACGAGCTGGTTGGAAAGCTTGGAATGAAGAACCTTTCCAAAGGCGTTAAGGTGGAAGTTACGGAGGAGCATGTAAGCGTAAATATGGCTCTGAATCTGAAATATGGATATAGTATTCCGGACGTCTGCGAGAAGGTGCAGGAGAAGGTTAAGAACGCGATCGAGAACATGACGGGACTTATGGTACTTGATGTGAATATTAAGATTGCCGGGGTCAGCCTGGAAGAAAAGTAAAGATTGTGACTGCGTGAGGGCAGGATTCCCGGGAGACCGGGAGTCCTGCCCTTTTTGGTGGACTTATTCTATCTCGATCGTGTAGTTATAGCTGTAGGTATGGACGTAAAGTGTATTATCCTGGTATACGAGGAGATCAGGCTGCTTTTTTAGTTTCAGGCGGGAGAGGACTTCTCCGGTGTGAAGATTAAGCTGGTAGAGGTAGTCGTCCTCGGAGGTGAAGCCGTATCCGCAGATGATCACATTGTCTTTTACGATAAAGTTCATGGAATTACAGGTCTGGTCAGCGCTTCTCCAGAGGAGTTTGTCGTTTTCCAGATCATAGGCGAACATGAAGCAGGTATCCGGCTGGGCGTAGCCGTTTGTCACGCTGGCACCGTAGAAGATTCCGTCCTTCAGACAGGCATTGTTTCCGTTGATGTACCATTTGTCGGTGGGATAGGTCAAGACATACAGGCAGTTTCCGGTACCGTTTTCGTAAATATAAAGATCTTCACCGGACCAGAGGTACTGGTAGTTGTCATCATAAAAGCTGTTCCAGTCGGTGCCGATCATTGGGAGGGATAATCCTTTCCTGTCGTACCATTCGTTTGCAAAATCGATACCGTTTTCTTCTTCGGATACGATCCTTAAATCAAAAGGAGCGGCGGTATTGCCGGTGGGATGTGTCTCCTTGACTGTGGACAGGTCGATGGTAATGTACTTTGTTTCGGGAGTATTATTTTCGGTGTCCTCATTGGCAACGGGGCTGGTTTCAATGTCTGTATCCAGATCGATTTCAGAGGGGCTTTCTGCCGTTGTTTCTGTAGCATTTTCAGAACTGGATTCCGTCTCTGTTTTTAATTCGATTTCGGAAGTTTGCATTGCTGTTTCTGTTGAAATAGTGTTTTTCTCAGCGCCGCATCCTGATAATAACATGCACAGGATGATGAACGGCAGGTATTTTAGTTTACGCATTTAATTGTCATCCTTTCTTAGGGCTTGTGCTGGGACCTTACTATAGGAAAGTATAGAGAAATGTGATGACGCAGGATCAGCTTTGCTATTTCCTGAAAAAATGAAAATCACAGCAGTCCCCGCCATACCCTAACGTTTGCGTACGCGAAAATCCGAGCTTCTTCAGTCCGACGTATGTCACATTATCGACATCACAAAACAAGGGGCAGAGCTCCGGATAGCCGTTTTCCACGCAGGCAGTGTGCCAGAGGCATTTTTTCATGGTGACGTCAAAAGAATTTTTATCATGCCGCTGCGTGCTTTCCCACAGGTCAGTTGTGCGGACGATCTTGAGAAAAATCCGGCTGTAAAGAAAATAAAATCCTGGGATCGCCTCCATTTTTGCGGTGGAAGAATGCTTTTCAGCCGCGACAATATTGATCATATATTTTCGCATACATGCAAATATGTCATTTTGCGGGAGATCTCCCTTTGACAGGGCTTTGTACAGCGCGACGCGTGGGAGAATTGTCTCAGTCAAGGTCTTCATCTGATTTTCTGACTTGCCGCGTGTATTTTTGATAAGTTCGTCGAGGATTTCTGTCTGCCTATCGAAAATAGCGCTGCCTTTCTCATTTCCATATTCTTCAGTTAAAAATGTTTTTATCTGTTTTTGCTGTTTTATTTTCATTAGCATATCACCTCTTTAACATAGAAAAATTATACCACACCATATCAAGAATAACCATCCCTCACCCCATGACTCTGCATCAGAATTCTCCACTCATAAAACAATATCTATCAGCATTAGAACTTTTTAATTAAAGAAATAACCTCAGCTATAGCATTCCTTACTCCAGAAACAACACCAGCAAAGGCAAGGGAGGGGCGGCGGGAGCGGGCGTCTGGATCACAGGGGCTGGATGTACTTGGCGAACAGTAAAATGCGTTGGAGGAGACGGGGCACTTGTCTGAGCGAAGCGAGTTGTACCCCGTCTCCTC
>ERZ1026901.912-NODE-912-length-19948-cov-9.151812_pt1 | contig 19948 bp, 20 predicted proteins | sample MGYA00380179_ERZ1026901 | MGnify/ENA primary metagenome ERZ1026901 (study PRJEB33269, sample SAMEA4719815) | human gut metagenome | biome: human-associated habitat; feature: organic feature; material: feces | place: Cameroon | collected 2013-10 ... | reverse complement strand
CAATGGATAATTCCGGATTTTCAGGTTAGATATCCACCGTGGAATAAGAAAACGGAAGGAATCCGTTTCGTATTCCACAGGTGGAACGAAAATAAAAAAAATGCTGTTGATAAGCCTGGTATGAGTCGCTTTATGACCGGAAAAAAAGTTTTTATTTTTCTCTGTTTTGTACAAACATCAGAAGTCTTTTTTTCGGCTTCCTGCTTTGATTGCCTTAGGCTGATCGATTGCCAGACCCTCCATGAGCCATCGGAATTCCTGCCTTGTAAGCAGGCGTGCTTCCGATGCATTGCGTGGCCACTGAAAACGCCCGCTACCATCTAATCTTTTTTGCATCAGGACAAAACCGTCTTTGTCGAAGTGTAAAGCCTTGATTTTTCGACAGTCTCTTCCGCAAAAGAGAAACAGAGCATTCGAGTATGGGTCGAGGTCGTAGCTGTCCCGCACGATAGCCATGAGTCCATCAAAACTCTTTCTCATATCAGTGCGGCCGGTGATTACAAAAATCTTGGAAACACCGGACAGGTCGCCTAACATAACTTTTGCAGAGCCGTTAGTGTTTGAACGATTGTAGACTCTGCCGCAGCATTGGTGATTTCAATCTGAATCCCATGCATTGAGATTTTAATAGCAGTTGCAGTAATCTCCTCTGAACTACAATTCATTGGTAATTCAGATACAGGATTGAAATTCAGTTCCACAACTTCCTGCTTCTGACAGGGAATCACGGCACCGACCGTAGCTGGTGGAATACTGCATGCTTTATTGCGAAGTCGTTTGACATGGTAATAAAAAGTACTGATTCCGATTTGGTGCTCCATGCACCAGTCCTTGTCAGAAAGCCCGCTTGACCGGCATTCGCTAATCAGGTCCAGCCACTTTTCATCAGAGTAGTGCAGTCTTTTTGAACTCATAGTAATTCACTCCTAAAGGTTATTCAGAGTGAATTCAACCGGAATCAATCACAGTTAGAGCAAACGGCTCCAACTACAAATACAGCTGATCCAGAGAAATACTCACTCCTGAAGTGATTATCTCATGAAAAGTTGGTGGCGACAAACCGTGCGATTATACATCGCTTACGATATAAATATGATTTTTTTAGAAACAGACCGATTATTACTCCGAAATGTAATAATAGATGATGTGGATATAATGTTTGACTATAGAAATAATGAGATATGTTCTCGCTATCAAAGAGGGCAAACATAAACATATACTGGGATTGAAGATTTGGTTCAAAGAAGAAAAGAAGATAAAATCTCTGTAGAAAGCTCTTTTATGATAGCAGCCGCATTAAAAGGAACAAATGAAATGATTGGTGAGATTGTGGTAATGCCAAATGAAAATACATTTTCTTTAGGATATACATTTTCATACAAATATCATAGACAAGGATACGCTTTTGAAGCGCTTACTATTTTGATAGATTTTCTTCACAAGAAATTTGGGCTATATTCCATCAAAAGAATCACAAGTATTTGGGAAATGGATTACTGAAGCAACAGAAATAGAATTTAAACAAGCAGGTCCGGAAGGGGATACCCAAGCATAGATTCATTAAAGGAAATATCCCGCTATTTTTCTGTATCAATTGATGATTTGTTATCCGGAGAACAATTGATTATCATAGCAGAAAAAGAAAACAAATCAAATCAAATCTCAATAGCGTATGCGATAACAGTAACATTCCTGTTATTGCTTATCAAAGGTAAGTTGCTTTATAAGCAAGCTAAGGCAGGCTGATAAGATATTGTGCCCTATAACTTCCAGTTTTCCTTTGTCCAACCGCAATCAATAGAAGCACAATTTTTATATTGGTTCTTGACAAGTAACCACTCGGTAACTATAATAAAGTTACCAAGTGGTTACTTTATTAAGGAGAGCATTATGACTGAAGGAACGGATTTTGAGAATTGCTCTGGAGCTTTTCGCATAGAACGGTTGCTTGGGGACATCTGTGAATGATATCGCAGGGCAGTTGGGATTTACGAAGGCGGCCCTGTATAAGCACTATTCCAGTAAACAGGAAATCTTGGATAAGATCGTGGAGCGGATGAACAGGATGGACTATGAGCGTGCCGCAGAATATGAAATGCTGGAACCGGAAACGGAACCGGACGGGCGTGGAGGCTTCCGGCTCATTGACCAAACCTCCAATAGATGCTAAAATTATGCAATAAACATGGAGAAAGTCAGGTGAAGATCGATGAAATATATCCATATCACGAAAGAGAACATCGACAAGGAGCACATCTGCTGTGCCATGTCCGGCAAGCAGGCTCTTGCAAAAAAGGAGTGGCTGAAGCAGCGATTTGATGAGGGACTTGTCTTTTATCGCAGTGAGGAGCGCGGAAAGTGTTTTATCGAATATATTCCGGCGGAAAACGCATGGGTGCCCATTGAAGCAGACGGCTGGCTTTACATCAACTGCCTGTGGGTTTCCGGCTCTCTGAAGGGACACGGCTATTCCTCAGAACTGCTTTCTGAGTGTATCCGGGACGCGAAAGAACAGGGAAAGAAAGGCATTTGCATTCTGTGTGCCGAGGGGCGGAAACGGGAATTTTTAGCTGATCCAAAATTCCTGAAGTATAAAGGATTCAAGGTCGCGGACGTATCCGACTGCGGGATCAACCTCATGTACATGCCTCTTGCAGAGGATGCAGGGCAGCCGAGATTCAAAGATTGTGCCAGACATCCGAAAGTCGACGAAAGGGGCTTTGTCCTCTATTACACCGACCAGTGCCCTTTCACCTATTATTGGGTTCCGAAGGTACAGGAGGCGGCAAAGGAACACGGGATCCCATTTCAAGCAATCCACATTACCGACAAAGAAGCTGCGCAGAATGTACCTGCGCCGGTCACCACCTATGCTTTGTTCCGAGATGGAGAGTTTTTGACTCAGGGCATTCAGTCGGATAAAAAGTTTCTGGCACTGGTGGGCATAAAGTGATGACAGAAACATTTCGTTACGATCAAAAGGAGCATGTACGAGGGTTGGAAAGTGAGGAAAAGAACATCTATGAAAAGAAACATCATCATTGCGGTGGCAGTCATCGCAGGTATTTTGGCAGCGGTTGCGATTATTTCAATTTTAGCACAGACACCGGTACCGATCTGACGATTCCACACTGCCCATGTGAGAACAGCAGTGGATGCAGCCTGTGCCGGAACACAGCGTTTACCGGGCAGAGACAGAATCGGAAATGGGATGACAACCCTGCATTCTTATGTTATGCTTGAGACAGAATAAGGAGCAGGAGGAAATTCAGATGGTGAATCTATACGGTACGCTGGGACCGGCGTGTGGGAGCGAGAAGGTGCTGGCGGAGATGTTTTCACTGGGAATGACAGGGATGCGGCTGAATCTGTCTCATGTGACTCTGGCAGAGTCAGGGGAACTGATCGGAAAGATGAATCGTGCAGCAGAAAAATGTGGAGTGAAACCGCAGCTCCTCGTGGATCTGCAGGGGCCGGAACTCCGGACCGGGACCGTCGCGGAACCGGTCGCTCTGCGGAATGGGGACATTGTAGAGATCTGTGAGATTTCAGAGAATGTGAAGGCCGGAAAATCCACAAAGATCATGCTTCCGGAACTTACACTTCCGTATCTGGTTCCGGGTCAGGAAGTTCTTCTGGACGATGGGAAGATCCATTTAAAAATTGTGGAAAACCCGGTCAGTATGCCGGAGAATCGTGGAGAAGAGAGCGAAAAGAAACGCTGTTTCGCAAAAGTCCTCTGGGGAGGTCTCTTAAAGAGCAGAAAGAGCGTTGCGCTTCCGGGAGCAAAGATCTATCCGCCGACACTTACAAAAGCAGATCTTGAAAATATTAAGATCGCAAAAGAGATGGGCGTGACAGGTGTCATGCAGCCATTCGTGAGGGATCACAGGGATTTAGAGTGCGTGAAAAAAACACTTCGGGAAGCAGGAGCGGAGGATATCAGGCTCTTTGCCAAGATCGAAAATATGGATGGTGTCCGGAAACTGGAGGAACTTTTTCCGGCGGCAGATGAGATCGTGATCGCCAGAGGAGACCTTGGGAATGCCGTACATCTATGGGATCTCCCGGGGGTCCAGCGTCAGATCTCCGAAAAATGCCGGAAGGCAGGAAAACCATTTATGGTAGTGACACAGATGCTGGCGTCCATGGAGTGCAGTCCGGTACCGACACGCGCAGAAGTGAACGATATCTTCCATGCAGTACTGGATGGCGCATCCTCGATCATGGTGACCGGCGAGACTGCTGTCGGAGATTATCCGGTGGAAGTGATCCGGTATATGGCCAATACCGTAAAAAGTGCAGAGAACTGGATGCAGAAACAGTGCTGAAAAAGATACGCCTCATTCCTGGCAGAAGAAACTGCCGGAATGAGGCGTATTTTTATGTAAAGCTCCATAACGGTTCAGCAGGTCGCTGTACCTGCCGCATCAGCTGTGACAGAATATGTGCCGGAAGGCTGCAATTTAGTATGTGTCTAACGGCGGCTGTACGGAATCCGGCAGCGGGCAGGTGTAATGTCCGCCGTTTCTCTTCTTCAGCTCTTTTTTTGCGGCCTCGATCACGTCCGGACGGTCCATGGTACGGACACAGGAGAGAGCCAGAACCTTCGCTGCGGTCAGGAGGCCCTTGTGGGCTAACGGGCTGCAAGACTGGGCAACCATCTGCCAGGAGTGTCCTACATTTCCGACACATGCGGTGGCGATGTTGATGTTTAAGGTCGGTGCTGCGTATCCGACATCACCCACGTCCGTGGATCCGGCGGTCAGCTTGATCTTATCCGGGTTGAACGGGTGGATCTCGGAATCCAGCGGTTTTTCAAGGATCTCATCCAGACGGTCTTCACCGTAAGTCTCAATGATCTGGGCCCTGATGTTTTCAAGCGTGGTCTCCGGATAGGTGTTTAAAAATTCTTTTGCCATCGCATAGTCAGCTTCCGTCCATTCCGGAGCACCGACCTCCTGCAGACACTCATCGGCAACGGCTGCCAGAGCATTGTTCGGAAGATACTCGGTGAATGCCATGGAAAGCTCACACTCGACGGAGGTGTCAGTCATGATGGACGCGCCGCGTGCAACATTCTTCACGCGTTCGAAGAGCTCTTTCACCTGATGTACCCACGGGGAACGGACCTCATAGCGGATCGTCGCGTGATCCTGAACAACATTCGGGGCGGTTCCGCCGGCATCAATATAAGCATAGTGGATTCTTGCCTCCGGGATCATGTGCTCTCTTAAATAGTTGCAGCCCACATTCATGAGCTCGACGGCATCCAGAGCACTTCTTCCAAGGTAGGGAGTCGCGCCTGCGTGGGAGGCAACGCCTTTGAAATAGAAGTTTGCGCCCATGATGGCGTTGCTGTGGTTGCACTCAACTGCATTTTTTGTAGCCGGGTGCCAGGAGTACACGAAATCAACGTCATCGAACATGCCTGCGCGGGCCATAAACTGCTTGGAGCCTGCGCCTTCCTCGGCCGGGCAGCCAAAGTAGATGATCGTACCGTCTTTTTTATTGGCAATCAGGTATTCTTTGACAGCGAGGGCAGCGGCAAGTGCGCCGGTACCCAGTGCGCAGTGGCCGCAGCCATGTCCGGGAGCGCCTTCCGTTAACGGTTCCTTGTGGGGATCGGCAGCTTTCTGGCTTAAGGATGATAAGGCATCATACTCGCCGAGGATTCCCATCACAGGTTTTCCGGTTCCATAGGAGAAGGTTCCGGTAAAGCAGGTCGGGATTCCGGCATCGCCTTCTGTCAGGGCAAAGCCCTCTTCTTTTAAAATGGATTTTAACAGGGCAGCTGATTTCGTCTCGTGGAATGCCAGCTCGGCATATTCCCAGATCTTATCGTTTGCATCAAGGATTTTCGCGGATTTTTCATCGATCGCGCGGGTGAGAAATTCGAGGTCTTTATTCATGTGAGCTTCCGTCCTTTCTGAAAATATTATATTTCTTTTACACTGCACCGTGGTATAGAGCCAGTTTACAACAGTTTGGCGGAAAATACAATGGGAAAATGGGTCATGCGGCAATTCTGCGGCAGGTATTTACCGTGTGAGGAAAGACATGGTATAATAAAAGTTAACAAAGAAGGAAAAGTCCGGAATCATGCATGCCGGAATGTACCGGCATGTACGGTGGGCTTAAGCATACAATAAAAATACAGGAGGAACAGGAATGGCAAAGCTGATCTATGTGGCGGATGATGAAAAAAACATTTGTTTTCTGATAGAAAATTTTCTGGAAAAAGAGGGGTATGAGGTGGAGTGCTTTGGGGACGGCGAGTCTCTGCTTGAGGCGTTCGGTAAGAAAGCGCCGGATCTCTGCATCCTCGATATCATGATGCCGGGAATGGACGGGCTGACGGTCTGCACCCAGATCCGGAAGACGAGCCATGTACCGATCATCATCGTCTCCGCGAAGGATTCCCCACTGGACCGCATTACGGGAATTACCCTCGGAAGCGACGATTATATGGTAAAACCGTTTCTGCCGTTGGAGCTGGTGACAAGAGTCAAGGCGTTATTCCGCCGTGTAGATGCCTTCTCTGCTCAGGAGGAAGAGGCGAAGGACTCCTATGAGATCGGTGATATCAAGCTCTACCCGAAGCGCCGTGCCGCGAAGTTAAAGGAGGAAGATTTTGCCCTGACACCGCTGGAATTCGATTTCCTGTGCCACATGTTAGAACGTCAGGAACATGCGGCGAGCCGTGATGACCTCTTAAAATCCCTCTGGAAGGTGGACAGCAAGGAAGTTGACACCCGGGCCGTTGATGATATGGTGAAGCGCCTTAGGAAGAAGCTGAAGGATCAGAAGAGTACCGTGAAGATCGAGACGGTATGGGGCTATGGATTCCGCCTGACGAGTGGAGGAGAGGCATGAAATTAAGTATCCGGATGAAAATATTCCTTCCGGTGATGTTTCTTCTGATCGCGTTTCCGCTGGCAGCCTGGTTCGTGTTCAGTTACGCGCTGGACGGGCATATGAACTACAACGCGAAGAGGGATCTTGGACAGATGGTGAAGACCGTGGAGGAACTGTCGGGTGAGTACAGCAATCTGGACGTGCCGGACGAGAGTGATGCCAAGGATGACAGGGGAAGTCTCCTGAATGCACTGAAAAATGCGGCACAGACGGAGTCCGGGGAGTCAAAGATGCTGGTGATCGGAAAGAATTACCGGGTGCTGTATCCGAAAAACTACGATGACCAGCCGGAGATGACCCAGATGTATTCGGAGTTTCTGACGAGAATGACCGGAAATGATCCGGCTTTTGAGAGCGGAGAGATCACGGAGGAGACCATCGGTGAAACAAAGTATATGCTCTATTTCCTTGATGTAGGGCAGAACCGGTCCGGCCGTGTCCAGAATGTCCTTCTGTACTGTCCGATCCATGATACCAGTGTGATCTTAAAAGAGGTGTCACGACTGGTACTCATGATCATGGGAGCTATGGCAGGTGTCTCCATCGTACTGTTCTGGTTCGTAGCCGGAAGTATCTCGGACCCGGTGAGCCGTCTCTGTGAGGCAGCCCGCGGGATCGGTGAGAAGAAATTTAAGAGAGTGGAGACTGGGACCAACGTAAAAGAACTCTACGAGCTGGAGAATGAGATCAACCAGATGCAGGATAATCTTTTAAAGGCGGATGAGGCGGAGCGCGTATTTTTCCAGAACGCTTCACATGAGCTCAGGACACCGCTCATGTCCATCAGCGGCTATGCCCAGGGTATCCAGAGAGGTGTCTTTGAGGATGCCTTTCAGGCGGCCGGTGTGATCTTAGATGAGAGCAGCCGCCTGACGGAGGTAGTTGACGGGATCCTGACGCTCACGAGAATGGACCAGATGCGGTATCAGGTGGTACCGGTAGAGCTTGGGATCCGGGAATATATTGAAGACCAGATCGAGCGCCTCGAGGGACTTGCGTATCAGAAAAAAATAAAACTGGAATTTCTGTCGGGGGATGAGCATAAGATTATTTCGGATGTGATGCTGCTTGGCCGGGCATTCTCGAATGTGACATCAAACTGTATCCGGTACGCGAAGGAGACCGTTCAGATCTCCGTGGAAGCGGCCGGAGACCGGTTAAAGATCACGATACGGGACGATGGACCTGGAATTTCAGAAGCCGATCTTCCTCATCTGTTTGACCGCTTTTATAAAGGTAAAAATGGAAACCACGGGCTGGGGCTTTCGATCGCGAAGCGCTCCATGGAGTACATGGGCGGCAATATTGAGGCAGAAAGTTCGCCGGAAGGTGCCATATTTATGATCATACTGCCGCAGGATTGCCGCAGCTTTGCCGTAGAAGAATGGACAGAAGTGTGATAAGATGGTAACAGCTCAAAGATCTGTTATCAGTTTGCAGCAGAGGAGGACACGATGATGAAACGGCTTTTATTTTTGTTCAGTCTTCTGGTATGTCTTGCGGGGATGCCGGTAACTGCTTTTGCGGATAATAAGACCGCGAAGCAGACGTATGAGACAGCAATCTCGGACAACTGGAAAACGATGTTAAAGAATAGTATCGCACTGGATACGATCAATGCGGAGAATAACACCCACCTTTTAAACTGGCAGGATGTAAAGAATCCATCCGACGAGGCGGTAAAGCTTGTGGAAAAGATCCAGAAGCTTCAGACGGAGCAGGAAGAGGATCAGGAGAGTATGGATCCGTATATAAAGGCGAAAAAGACCTGTGACGCAAAGTTAAATGCGGATGGTGCGAATGCGGCGCTGGAGAATATTATCCGGATCCAGAAGGACCGCCTTAGCGATCAGAAGGAATTGCAGGCGCTGTGGGAAAAGGTCGATAAGTTATTAAAATAGTTCTGAAAAGATTTTTACGAATGAGAAAACGGCTGTGAAGTGAAAGGATACTTCGCAGCCGTTTTTGTGTAACAGGAAATTCCGGGGTATTTCCTGTTACACAAAAGGCACTGACGTGCCGATGATGTGCATTTGCGAGAAGATACAGATTGTCGCAGATGACCAGGCGGGATACAGATCCAACAGATATATCAGCCCTGAAAATCCGCCAGATCCGGGATATATTCCTTCAGAATCTCCGGATGATAGTTTGCGATCAGTTCCTCCGGAAAATGCAGCTCCTTTAAGAGCGCTTCCGCCCGTGCGTGGTCACCGACAGCGGTCGTAAAGTGGGCATCGCTGTTCATGATCACCGGAACCTGATACTCTGCGCAGAGCGGAAGAAGGATCCGGTCGTTTTCATTTGCGTGGATGCGGGAGCTGCCCGGGGTCAGGGAGGTGTTATTGAGTTCGATCAGACGGTGATTTTCCTTTGCCGCCTGAACGACTGTCTCGTAATCCAACGGAAATTTTCCGTCATCCGGATGTCCGAGGATCGTTACATGGGGATTTTTTAACGCAGTGACGACCGCAAAGGTATTTTCTTCTTTTGTTCCGGGGTTCAGGCAGAGATCGTGAAGACTGGCGATTGTGTAGGATAACCGTTTTAACATTCGCTCAGAAAGGTCAATGGTTCCTTTGTAATCCACGATATTGAGCTCGCAGCCGAATAAAAGACGGACGCCCTCAAGGACCGGCGGGATCACCCTGAAGTTACAAAATTGCATCTCTCCGCAGCTCCCCGGCATAGACGGGGCATGTTCCGTGATGCCGAGAATCGGCAGTTTTTTTAAAGCAGCGGCATGAACCATCTCTGTGATGGTTCCATAGGCATGTCCGCTGGCGATGGTATGGGTATGCAGGTCTGCATAATCTTTCATGGTAAATGCCTCCAAAATCTGATTCTGTGTTTCTGTGACATGCGTCATAAGGATCTATGATAGCAAACAATATTGATTTCATAATCACTATGCACATTTTATCATAAAATTTTTGTGAAAACTATGGCAAATATTCACAGAATATGGTTAAATAGAGAAAGAAATGAAACGAAATATGATCAGATAATGAGAAAAGGAGAGATGACATATGGAATCCATGGACGATTACAAAGAGGAGCTGGAAGCCTCCCTTAAAAAAATAAGAGTTGGCGATGTTGTGACAGGTACCGTGATCGATGTGACAGATGATGCGGTGATCGTGGATTTAAAGACCTATGCGGACGGCGTGATCCGCAGGGAAGATTTAAGCGAGGATCCTGATTTCAATATGGCGGAAATGATCCACCCGGGTGATGAGATCACAGCGACTGTGATGGCTACAAATGACGGTGAGGGAAATATGGTTCTCTCAAAGAAGGAAGCAAATCAGGTCCTTGCATGGGATAAACTGAAAGCGATGATGGAAGAACGCACGGTTGTTCCGGTAAAGATCGCTGAGATCGTAAACGCAGGTGCCGTTGCGTATCTGGAAGGAATCCGCGGATTTATCCCGGCCTCCCGTCTGAGCGCTGAGTATGTGGAAGATCTGAAGGAATTCGACGGAAAGACCATTGATGTAACCGTTATCACCGCTGACGAGGAGACACACCGTCTCGTATTATCCGGCCGCGAGGCAGCGAGGGAGAAGAGACAGGAAGAGACAAATAAAAAGATCGCGAAATGTGAAGTCGGCGCAATTATGAATGGTACGGTTGAGACCTTAAAGGATTACGGCGCATTCGTTGAGTTGGAGAACGGACTCACCGGTCTCCTTCATATTTCCCAGATCAGCACAAAGAGGATCAAACATCCGGGCGCTGTTCTGAAAGAGGGACAGGAAGTACGGGTGAAGATCATCTCTGTCGCAGATAACAGGATCAGCCTGTCCATGAAGGAGCTGATAGAGGAGGAAGCGGAGAGAGAAGCTGAGGACACTTATGGATATAAGGAAGACGGTCAGGCAAGCACAGGTCTTGCGGATCTCTTAAAGGGTCTGAAGCTGTAGTCAGGAACGTGTGAAGGAATGGTCGCATGGACGGAACGTTCCCGACTGCAAAGAAAGGGGGCGTCATCATGACGAAAGAATCTGGAGGTTTTGATCAGATCGATCAGTGGAAATCAACGATGTTTTTATACAGCTCAGCGTTGAAATCCATCAACACGAAGATCGAGATCTTAAACAATGAATTTATACAGCTATACAATTACAATCCGATCGAACATATCACATCCCGGCTGAAAACACCGGAGAGCATCGTGAAAAAGCTGAAGAACGATGGATGTGAAGTCACGATCGACAATATGGTGGAGCACTTAAATGATATCGCGGGAATCCGGATCATCTGTTCCTTTATGTCTGATATTTATCCGATCGCGGATATGATCGCCAGACAGGCGGATATCACGGTCCTGCATGTCAAAGACTATATTAAATATCCGAAGGCGAACGGATACAAGAGCTACCACATGGTGGTGACGATCCCGGTCTATCTGTCAGAGGGAAAACGGGACACAAAGGTGGAGATCCAGATCAGAACGATCGCCATGGATTTCTGGGCTTCTCTGGAACACAAGATCGCTTACAAATTTGAGGGAAAAGCACCGGATTATCTGGAACGGGAGTTAAAGTCCTGCGCCGATATGGTGGATATGCTGGATATGAAGATGTTCTCCTTAAATCAGGCGATTCTGGCGGTCGAAGAGGAGGAACACCGTCTCAAGGAAGAGAAGCAGCGGGAACGTGAAAAAATAGAAAGAAAACAGGAAGAACTCGCAGGAAACGGTCCTACTTAGGGCGTTTCCTGCGATCATGAGGAAAGTACATGAGAGTCGTATTACAGAGAGTGAAACACGCGTCAGTCCAGGTGGACGGAAAGGAGACGGGATCGATCGGACAGGGATTTCTGATCCTGCTCGGAGTTTCAGACACGGACGATGAGAGTACAGCGGACAAGATGGCGGACAAGATCTGCAAGCTTCGCATTTTTGAGGATGAGGACGGAAAGACAAACCGGTCGCTTCAGGATGTTGGCGGTGAGATTCTTGTGGTAAGCCAGTTTACGCTGTACGCGGACTGCAGAAAGGGCAACCGCCCGAGTTTCACGGATGCCGGAGCGCCGGATCACGCGAACCGTCTCTACGAATATTTTATGGAGCGGTGCAAAATGCATGTGGAGAAGGTGGCACATGGAGAGTTTGGGGCAGATATGAAGGTGGAGCTGTTAAATGACGGACCATTTACGTTGATGCTCGACAGCAAGGATCTGTTCACAAAATAGGATAGTAAAAAAATACAAATACGGAGGTTTTTTGGCATGAACGGCAAAGATTTAGAAAAAGCACTTCTCTGGGAAGCTCCGCATATCGGAGAAAAAGCGCCAGAGCAGATTCCCGAGGCACAGGATTTCTGCGAGGGATATAAGGAATTCTTAAATGAGGGAAAGACCGAGAGAGAATGTGTAAAAAAGGCAGTGGCGATCCTGAAGAATGCCGGCTACAGGGAATTTGACCCGAAGGAATCCTACAAGGCGGGCGATAAGATCTACTGGGTAAACCGCAAGAAAGCGATCATTGCTTCCACGATTGGAACAAAGGATCTGAACGAAGGCCTGCGCATGAACGGCGCCCACATCGATTCCCCGCGCCTGGATCTGAAGCCGAATCCGTTATTTGAAAAGGATGAGATCGCCTACTTAAAGCCGCACTACTACGGTGGAATCCGCAAATACCAGTGGGGAACCGTGCCGTTATCCATGCACGGCGTTGTTATAAAGGCGGATGGTGAGGTCGTTGAGATCTCTATCGGCGAGAAAGAGGGCGATCCGCAGTTCTGCGTGACAGACCTTCTCCCGCACCTTGCGGCGGAGCAGAATGGAAGAAAACTCAGTGAGGGATTAAAGGGAGAGGAACTGAACATCATCATCGGCTCCATCCCATACCATGACGAAGAGAATGAGAAGATCAAGAACCCAGCAAAGCTTCTTGCGATGAAGCTTCTGAACGAGCGCTATGGAATCACGGAAAAGGATTTCACCCGGGCGGAGATTGAGATGGTACCGGCCTACAAGGCTGTCGATATCGGGTTGGACCGCGGTCTCATCGGTTCCTACGGACAGGATGACCGTGTGTGTGCGTACACAGCACTGATGGCTGAGCTTTCCACAAAGAATCCGGAACACACCACATTTACGATCCTTACCGATAAGGAGGAGATCGGCTCTGTCGGAAATACGGGACTTCACTCCGACTATGTCCAGCATGCGGTGGAGGATCTTGCAGAGAACCTTGGAGCAGACACAAAGACTGTTCTGCGCCATTCTATCTGCCTCTCATCAGATGTGAACGCGGCATATGATCCGACCTTTGCGAGCGTTTATGAGAACCGGAACTGCAGTTATGTAAATAAAGGCTGTGTGCTCACAAAGTACACAGGGGCAAGAGGAAAATCCGGCAGCAGCGATGCCAGTGCGGAGACCATGGCGAAGGTCATCGGTATTATGGAAGAAAACGGTGTTTACTGGCAGACAGGCGAGCTTGGTGCCGTTGACGCAGGCGGCGGTGGAACCATCGCCCAGTATGTGGCAATGATGGATGTGGATGTCGTGGATCTGGGTGTTCCGATCCTTTCCATGCATGCGCCGTTTGAGCTGGCGTCGAAGCTTGATGTATACAATACATACAAGGCGTTCTGCGCGTTCTATAAATAACGGAAAAGAATGGGAAAGCACTCCGGGAGAATATTTCTCTGCGGAGTGTTTTTCAATCAGCAGAAGGTTGCTGTTCATGCTCAATGTCAGTAACCGCAGAAGATAAAAATGTCCGTAATGGGCAAACATATACTTGCATTCACCAGAAAAGTGTGTTAAGATTTTTACGCACACATGTTTTCCTGGGACGTACAAATGATGACGTGTCAGAGTGCAGAAAGATAAACAGGTGTGATGTGATCCCACGGGAATTTGGAGATTACTGTGGGGGGAGATTACAGAACTTGCGAGGGATGATATTATGGAAAAAAAGAATAAATATTATGTAGTTCGTGATAAAGCGCTTCCGGAAGTTCTTCAGAAGGTTGTTGAGGTGAAACGTCTGCTCGAGGCGGACAAAAATCTGACGGTTCAGGAGGCGGCGGAACAGGTCGGCCTGAGCCGCAGTTCTTTTTATAAATACAAGGACGATATTCTTCCGTTTTCCGATAATACAAGAGGAAAGACGGTGACATTGGTGATTCAGATGATGGATGAGCCGGGACTTCTGTCGGATCTGCTTCATATTGTTGCAGATTACCGTGCGAATATCCTGACAATCCACCAGACGATTCCTGTAAACGGATCCGCAACGGTGACACTGAGTGTGGAGGTCCTTTCTGATACTGGAAATGTTGCCGGTATGGTGGAGGAGATCGAACACCTGAAAGGCGTACAAAACGTGAAGATTTTGGGAGTGGAGAAATAGAAAGATGAAAGCGGCAATTATGGGATATGGAACCATCGGTTCCGGTGTATACGAGGTTCTGGATAGGAACTGTAAGATCATAGAAAAAAAGGCAGGAGAGCCGATTGAAGTAAAGTATATCCTGGATCTCAGAGAATTTCCCGGAAAGCCGGTAGAGAAACTTGTGATCCATGACATTGAACAGATCATAAATGATCCGGAGATCGGAATCGTTGTTGAGACCATGGGCGGAACGACGCCGGCCTACGAGTTTGTAAAGAACTGTCTGCTGGCAGGAAAGCATGTTGTGACTTCCAATAAAGCGCTCGTTGCGGCTCATGGAACAGAGCTGATCAGGATCGCTGCGGAAAGGAATATCAGTTTCCTGTTCGAAGCAAGTGTCGGTGGTGGGATTCCGATCATCCGTCCGCTTGTGGAGAGCCTTGGCGGGGAGGAGATCCTCGAGATATCCGGAATCTTAAACGGAACGACAAACTATATCCTGACGAAGATGAGTGAAGAGGGATGGAGTTTCGAGGAGGCGTTAAAACGCGCGCAGGAGTTAGGCTACGCGGAGCGCAACCCGGAGGCAGATATCGAGGGATACGATACCTGCAGAAAAATCGCGATCCTGACTGCGGTGACGATCGGAAAAGAAGTAAATTATGAGGAGATCCCGACGCAGGGAATCACGGGGATCACTTCACTGGATTCCAGATATGCGGCACATATGGGAGCGGCGATCAAGCTCTTTGGAACGAGTATCAATAAGGACGGAAAACTCTATCTGGAAGTTGCACCGGTTCTTGTTGACGGAAAAGATCCTCTGTATGCGGTGACGGATGTATTTAACGGAATTCTTGTTGTGGGAAATATGCTCGGTGCATCCATGTTCTATGGAAGCGGCGCGGGGAAACTTCCGACAGCCAGTGCCGTTGTCGGGGATATGATCACTGCGGTACGGTCCGGAAACGATCCGGAAGAGATCGGCTGGAGCAGCGAGAAGCTTGAAGTCCACCCGGCGAGTGAACTTTCCAGAAAGTACTTCGCGCGGTTTGAAGGTTCTGATAGCGCAAAGAAAGAGGCCGTTGCAGCAGCTTTTGGTGACGTGAAATTTGTGACACTGGAAGGAACAGATGAGTTTGCGGTTCTGACAGGTGAGATGACAGGGAAAGAGTTCGACGCGGCAGCAGCAAAAGTCGGCGGACTGCGCCAGAAGATCGCAGCCAGATTATGATCCGGACGTGGTTTAAGATGCCATGCCTGTTTCAGCAGATGACCGGGCTTTACTGCCCGGGCTGCGGAGGGACGAGAGCTGTGCGGGCGCTCCTTGCAGGGCATCCGTTTCTGAGCTTCCTGTACCATCCGGTGGTGCCGTACATGGCAGTTGTGGCTGTGTGGGCAGTGGTTTTCTGGACACTGTATTTTGTGACCGGGAACAGGAGATTCCGCCCGGAGCTGGATGACCGGATCGCTTATGCGGCTGCCGGGATCGTAATCTTAAATTTTATCATAAAAAACGGACTTCTGGTGTTCGCCGGGATCGATGTGATCGGGCGGCTGCCGGCTGTGTGAGAATAAAAAAGCCTGATACAGATCAGTGAAAAAAACGATCTGTATCAGGCTTTTGAAGTTTAGTTTATTCCCATCTGCTTCTGGAACTGCTCAAAGAACTCGTTGAAGGCTGCCGCGTTCGCCGGATCTTTCATCAGGTTTGTGATGGTCAGCACATAAAAGAACTCGCCGATGCCGAGAAGGACGGCGATGACACCGAGGACGATCCCGGCCACTGCGGTACCCCTGAAGGGCTGTCCTTTTTTAGAGATAATGGCGAAGCAGACTGCGCCGACGCCGCAGATGATGGCGACCGGGAAGGCGAAGCAGCAGAGTGTCAGGATCGCGAAGATTCCGCTGATCAGGGAGATCGTCGCGAAAGAGTTCTTCTCGCGCCTTGGGCGCTGAGGCTGATTCTGCCAGTATGGCGGCTGGCCGTTATTGTACTGGTTCTGCCAGTAGGGGGGCTGTCCGTTCTGAGGCGGGACCTGCCCGTTGTACTGTTGGTTCTGCCAGTATGGATCCTGTCCCGGATTCTGAGGCGGAATCTGTCCGCCGTTCTGCTGATTCTGCCAGTACGGATCCTGCCCGTTATTTTGTGGTGGATTCTGCCGATCCGGCTGTGCCGGATTTGGATTCTGCGGAGCGTTTCCGGCGTTCTGTGGATTCAGATCTGCCGCTTGTGTTTGCTGGTTCATATCTTTATATTCAGATGAATTCTGATCTTCGTAATCTGCCATGAAAATTCCTCCTGTTGTAATTCTGTGGCGGTGCCGCCAAAATGCTTATAGCACTGTTCCCTGAAAAAAGTCCGGTCATCTCCTCGATGTTTAAGAAAAATAATACGGAACAGTTACCGTATAGTCTAACATGAAACGCCGTCCCTGTCCACATTTAAGTTGCATAAGAGCATGGATTGAACTATAATGGAGAATGACATCTCCGGCGGCATAAGGCCTTTCGGAGGAGAACTAGAAGGAGAAAGAACATGGACATTTTAGGCGTACTGACAGCGGAATTGGGAGTGAAACGGAGCCAGATCGAGGCGGCTGTCAAGCTCATTGATGAAGGAAACACGATTCCGTTTATTGCCAGATACCGGAAAGAAGTAACCGGTTCCTTAAACGATGAAGTATTAAGAAACCTGGATGAACGATTAAAATATCTGCGCGGACTGGAGGACCGTAAGACTCAGGTCCTCGCGTCGATCGAAGATCAGGGAAAACTCACGGCTGATCTGAAGAAAAAGATCGAGGAAGCCGAGACGATGGTGGCGGTGGAGGACTTATATCTGCCGTTCCGCCCGAAGAGAAAGACAAGGGCCAGCGTGGCGAAGGAGAGAGGCCTTGAACCGCTTGCCGATACGATCCTGCTGCAGATGACAAAAGAACCGATCGAGACACTGGCGGCCCGGTATATCTCCGAGGAAAAAGGTGTTGCGAATGTAAAGGCAGTGATCGATGGCGCAAAAGACATTCTTGCGGAGCGCATTTCCGAGGTGGCAAAATATCGCGCTTACATCCGCAATGTGACAAAAGAGGAAGGTTTTGTCGTTTCCGAGGCGAAGGACGAGAAGACCGAGTCTGTTTACGAGATGTACTATCACCACGAAGAACTTGTAAGAAAATGCGCAGGACACAGGATTCTCGCCTTAAACCGCGGTGAGAAGGAAAAGATCCTGACTGTAAAGATCGCGGCTCCGGAGGAGAAGATCTTACGCTATTTAAACAAGATGGTCATCACAAGAGAGAACGCGGTGACAACTCCGGTCTTACAGGAAGCAATCGCGGACAGCTACAATCGTCTCATCGCCCCGGCTATCGAGCGTGAAGTGAGAAATCTCATGACCGAGAAGGCGGAGGACGGTGCCATCAAGATCTTCGGAAAGAACTTAGAGCAGCTTCTCATGCAGCCTCCGATCGCAGGCCGCGTGGTATTGGGCTGGGATCCGGCGTTCCGTACCGGCTGTAAATTAGCAGTCGTTGACGCGACCGGAAAAGTCTTAGATACGGTAGTGATCTACCCGACCGCACCGCAGAACAAGGTGGAGGACGCGAAGAAGACCTTAAAGAAGCTCATCGAGAAATACAAGATCTCCCTGATCTCCGTCGGAAATGGAACGGCTTCCAGAGAGTCCGAGCAGATCATCGCGGAGTTTATCAAGGAGATCCCGGAACACGTCCAGTACGTGATCGTAAATGAGGCAGGAGCTTCCGTATATTCTGCCAGTAAGCTTGCCACAGAGGAATTCCCGAAATTCGACGTGGGACAGAGAAGTGCCGTCTCCATCGCACGACGTCTCCAGGATCCGCTTGCGGAGCTCGTAAAGATCGATCCGAAGTCCATCGGTGTCGGCCAGTATCAGCATGATATGAACCAGAAACATCTGAGCGAGGCTCTTGGAAACGTTGTTGAGGACTGCGTAAATAAGGTGGGTGTCGACTTAAATACGGCGTCCGCATCTCTTTTAGAGTATATTTCCGGTATCTCCAAGGTGATCGCGAAGAACATCGTCGCATACCGTGAAGAGAACGGCGCGTTTACGAACCGCCGCCAGCTCTTAAAGGTTGCAAAGCTTGGCCCGAAGGCATTTGAGCAGTGTGCCGGATTTATGAGAATCGCAGGCGGGGACAATCCGCTTGACGGAACCTCTGTACATCCGGAGTCTTATAAGGCAGCGCTGGAGTTATTAAAGCGTGCAAAGATTGAACCGGAGGAGATCGCGAAGGGCGGCGCGGCCGGAATCAGCAAAAAGATCACAGATTACAAGAAACTTTCCGAGGAGCTTGAAGTCGGTGAGGAGACCTTAAAGGATATCGTAAAAGAGCTGGAAAAACCGGCGAGGGATCCGCGTGAGGAGATGCAGAAGCCGATCTTAAGGACCGATGTCCTTGATATGAAAGACTTAAAGCCGGGAATGATCTTAAAGGGAACCGTCAGAAATGTCATCGATTTTGGAGCTTTCGTAGATATCGGTGTCCATCAGGACGGTCTGGTGCATATTTCCCAGATGTCCAGAAAGTATATCAAGCATCCGCTTGAGGCTGTCAGCGTTGGGGATATCGTTGAGGTGAAGGTCCTTGGAGTGGATATGGCGAAGAAGAGGATTTCCTTATCTATGATATTGGACGAGGAATAAATTTTAAACTATCGATACGAAGGAACGTTTAGTTGAAGGAATACACGGGCCAGACGGAGAATATTCCGGCGAGCCGAAGAAATGGAGGAGTCAGTCATGAAGTATAATTTTGATGAAGTGATCGATCGTAAGGGAACCCATGCAATGAAGGTTGAGCGCCTGCCGAAGGGAGCGGACAAGGATTCTCTTGCCCTCTGGGTGGCAGATATGGACTTTGCCTGCGCAGAACCGATCTTAAAGGCTCTCCATGAGCGGATCGACCGGAAGATCTTCGGCTATACCATGTACGATGCGGACGAGTGCATGGACGCTGTGACAGGCTGGATGAAGAAGCGCTATGGCTGGGAGGAGAGCAGGGAGAATCTGTTTTTCTGTCCGGGCGTTGTGGCTGCCTATGCAGTGCTCATCAACCTCCTCACGGAACCGGGAGACGGGATCGTTCTCCAGCGCCCGATCTACTATCCATTTACGAATAAGGCCAACAGCAACGGCCGCATTCCGGTAGACAATGCCCTGATCTATGAGAACGGTGCTTACCGGATCGACTTTGAGGATCTCGATAAGAAGATGGCGGATCCGGCAAACAAGGTTCTCGTGGTGTGCAGCCCGCATAACCCGACAGGCCGTGTCTGGACAGAAGATGAGCTTAAAAAGACGGTTGAGATCTGTAAAAAATATGACAAATGGATCATCTGCGATGAGATCCACTGTGATCTGATCCGCCGCGGCGTGACCTTCACACCGATCATGAATGTAGCTCCGGAGTATGCGGACCATATCGTTGTCTGCACGGCACCGAGCAAGACCTTCAACCTTGCCGGAATGAAGACCTCCAACATTGTGATCCACAATAAAGAGCTTCAGAAAAAGTGGAAAGACTATGTAAATGGCAGCCTGTCTATGGACGGCGCTTCCGCTCTGGGCATGACGGCGATGATCGCGGCCTACACAGAAGGGGAAGAGTGGCTGGAGCAGCTGAAGGA
>ERZ1026901.909-NODE-909-length-19972-cov-5.123713_pt1 | contig 19972 bp, 15 predicted proteins | sample MGYA00380179_ERZ1026901 | MGnify/ENA primary metagenome ERZ1026901 (study PRJEB33269, sample SAMEA4719815) | human gut metagenome | biome: human-associated habitat; feature: organic feature; material: feces | place: Cameroon | collected 2013-10 ... | reverse complement strand
TACTATTTAAAGTGTTAAAACGGTGTAAAGTAAATCTGTATTAAGTCATAGTTGGAAGGTCATTAAGCCTTAGTTGGAATGTCATTAGGCCTTTGCTGCACTCCTATGAATAAGTTTTTTATTTTCGCAACCAATCAACCTATCACTTTTTCGGGATACAAATCCCCGTAACTTATTGTGCGTGAGCGGATATTCAAGAGTGTTAGGTTGCTAAAAACGAGGGCAACCTAACACATATCTATCATCGAACTATCACACGACAGACCCTAAAATCTATCTACTCTGTAGCCATATACATGCTTTGCGCAGCGTATAGGCAACATACAGCAGGAAGAGATAGAAAGAATTATTTACTATCTTCATTGTTTTGTCGTTTGATATTACCATTGTCTAAATGTGTTTAAGTTAGTGAAGTACAAAAGTAATAAAAATGCAGCAAATGTTGGCTAAGATCAGTGTTAGGTCAATGACAGGTCGCCACTCGCATCCGCCACCTAACACACTCACATCTCATTGTATATCTGCACATTACGGCATCCACGCCCCTAAATAGTGATAGAATGAGAGGTTAAAAAGGAAAAAACATATACATAGGCACTATCGTATATTTATACACTGCCTATTCGCTTTTTAGATAAATATACACTATGGGTAAGCATTTATGTATCAATGGGGTTGCAGTTTAGGCAAATAAGCAGTACCTTTGCACGCCAATTACAAACCGTTGCATATTTATGCAACACCACAGACATTATATATAATAAATGGAAAAGAATCCGAAACAAGAACAACATCTCAAGAAGCGACCCTCAGCCATAATGTCGCTCATGCCTATCGTTATGCTCGTGGCTATGCTGACCTTCACCATCCGTGCCTTCGGCAGCAACTCGCTCGACGGCGCATCGCAGATAATGCTGCTCGCAGTGTCTGCCCTGTGCGTACTTATAGGTATGGGCATGCTCAACGTGCCATGGGCAAGCTTTGAGAAGGCCATAGTGAAGAACGTGTCGAGCGTGGCAAGCGCACTCGTCATACTGCTGCTCATCGGTGCCCTTGGCGGCGCATGGATGGTTAGCGGTGTGGTGCCGTCGCTTATCTACTACGGCTTGCACGTTATACATCCCGACGTGTTTCTGGCATCGTCGTGCCTTATCTGCGCCTTGGTAAGCGTTATGACGGGCTCGTCGTGGACCACCATAGCCACCATCGGCATTGCCCTTATGGGCATCGGCAGAGCACAGGGCTTTGACGACGGATGGGTGGCTGGCGCCATTATATCGGGTGCCTACTTTGGCGACAAGATCTCGCCACTGTCCGAAACCACCACCCTTGCCTCCGGGTCGCTTGGTGTGCCGCTCTTCTCGCACATACGCTATATGCTTATAACCACGGTGCCGTCTATCACCATAGCACTCATAATCTTTGCCGTGGGAGGCTTCTTCTGCTCAACAAGCAGCTCGCACGACATCGCCACCTTTGCCTCGTCGCTCGGCTCACGCTTCAACATCACGCCGTGGCTGCTGCTTGTGCCGGTGCTTACGGGTGTTATGATAGCACGCAAGGTGCCGCCCGTCATCACCCTCTTCTTGTCGATACTGCTTGCTGTGGTGTTCGGCTTGGTGTTCCAGACCGACGCTATGCGCGAGATAGACCCGTCGCTGTTTAAGGCTGCCATGAAGAGCGTGTACGGCAGCACCGCCCTACACTCGGACAACCCTATGCTTGCCGACCTTGTGTCCACACGCGGAATGGCTGGTATGATGCCCACCATCTGGCTCATCATCTGCGCCATGTGCTTCGGCGGATGTATGCAGGCTGGCGGCATGGTGGGCGGCATAACCCGACTCTTTATACACATGGTCAAGGGACGCACGTCGCTTGTAGGCTCTACCGCCGCTTCGGGCGTAATGCTCAACGTGGCTATAGCCGACCAATATCTGTGCATCTTGCTCACGGGCAATATGTTTCGCGACATATACGACCGCGAGGGCTACGAGCGCCGACTGCTGAGCCGTACCACAGAGGATGCCGTAACCGTGACGTCGGTACTTGTGCCGTGGAACACTTGCGGCATGACGCAGAGCACCGTGTTGGGCGTGGCTACCGTGACATACCTGCCCTACTGCTTCTTCAACATCATCTCGCCGGTGATGAGCGTAGTGGTGGCGGCATTGGGATATAAGATATGGAGAAAGGCAGACAAATAGAAGAAAAAGAAAAAATATCCGCCCAATGTTTTTTTATCTCATACTATTTTGTTACTTTTGTGGTTGATATAGATTAAGCACTATATCATACCACGGAATTTGTTTACATAAACTAACATAATAACAAGAGATTATGAAACCTACACTTTTCCTTCTTGCTGCCGGAATGGGCAGCCGTTACGGTGGACTTAAGCAGCTCGATACATTAGGTCCTCACGGCGAAACTATTATGGACTACTCTATCTACGACGCTATCAATGCCGGTTTCGGCAAGTTGGTGTTCGTTATCCGTAAAGATTTCGAGGACGACTTCCGTCGTATCGTGCTTTCTAAATATGAGGGTCATATCCCATGCGAACTCGTGTTCCAGGCTCTCGACGCTCTGCCAGAAGGCTTCACATGTCCAGAGGGACGCACAAAGCCTTGGGGTACAAACCACGCCTTGATGATGGGTGAAAGCGTAATCAATGAGCCGTTCGCCGTGCTCAACTGCGACGACTTCTACGACCGCGACGCCTTCAAGGTGCTTGGCAAGTGGCTTAGCGAACTGCCCGAAGGCTCTACTGGCAAGTATGCTATGGTAGGCTTCCGCGTAGGCAACACTCTCTCCGACAGCGGTACTGTTAGCCGTGGCGTATGCGAGAACGACGAGAACCACCACCTCACATCTGTAGTTGAGCGCACAAAGATTCAGCGTTTCGACGGTGTTGTTAAGTATCTTGCCGACGATGGCGAGACATGGGTAGCTATACCAGACAACACTCCAGTATCTATGAACTTCTGGGGCTTCACTCCCGACTACTTCAAGCACAGCAACGAGTTCTTCAAGGAGTTCCTCTCTGACCCGAAGAATATGGAGAACCCGAAGAGCGAATTCTTCATCCCATTGATGGTAGACAAGCTCATCCACGACGGCACAGCCACTTGCGAGGTGCTCGACACTACATCTAAGTGGTTCGGTGTAACATATCCAGAGGATCGCCCGGCAGTTGTCGAGAAGTTCCAGAAGCTTCACGACGAGGGTGTTTATCCTGACAAGATGTTCTAAACATAGCTTCCCCTCGCTCGGCAAAGCCGAGCGAGGGGAAGAGTTTTTTTATATATATCTATCCTCGGGTTCCCTTTGGTCACCCGAGGTTAAGCATGATTCGCCGCCTTCGGCGACGCTAAGCAACAAACCTGATATTACCTTATTATACGTTCATTAACGAACCATAAATTACATGGTCATTAACGAGCATAAAAGTGAAATAAACTTCTTCATCTTCTATATTGTTTAAAAATTCCCCCCCCCCTGCAATATTACCTTCTTCGCATGGTCTTTCGTCCTTAAGATGCGCCATTATCTCCCTAATGGCGGTACGGGCAATGCGTATTTGGAGGAAGGTGTTGTCGGAGGTAAGGAGCGTAACCATCTCCTTGGTGGCACTGACATGCACAACCTTTTGCAGATTAATAATGTGACTGCGACCAAAACGCATATAATCGGCATCACACAACTCCAATGCGTCCTCGATGTGCGCAAGACCAAACGGCAACAGCTGCTTGGTGTCGCGCCCATAATACACGCAGGTGTAATGGTCTTCTGCCTTGAAGTAGAGTGCCGAATCGAGTTTTACGAGAAACACTTCGTCACGGTTGTGCAGTTTTAAGTTCATCGTTTATAGTTTTTGTTTAAACATATATACAAGAAACTGACGTTATTTGCCAATAAGTTAATGGTGTAAAGTTAGTCCTTTTAATCTAAATAAACGTATTTATCACGATATATTGCGTCAAACCACTCGTTTTATTCGTGAAACCCCTAAATCACGTAGTAGCAGAAGACAAATATCACGGGGGAAATATTGTTATATTTCCGTAATATGATAATTGGCACGAATAAATATTCACGAAGTAATACAAGCGTCTCACGAAATATCGGACGATGATAACTGATTATATCAATAATACTAACGAACTTTGCATTTATTAGGAGATGTATACATCTCTTCATAAATAAAGAAACAGTGTAAACCAGCATAACACAGATGGATTTTGTAGATACAAGAATTAAGCTATATGGGATAATCGTTTCTATTTTAACGCTATTGCCCATTGGTGTCAGGGCACAGGTATTTGAGACAAGAGCCAGGATAGACACTCTGAAATGGAACGAACGCATCTCGCTCCATACCAATGCCGTAGACTGGGCTTTGCTTATTCCCAACATCGGGGTGGAATACGACATTCGTTCCACCAACTGGAACAGATGGGCGGTGGGAATGTCGGCAAAGACAAAATGGCGCACCAACTCAAGATTCAAGCAACGCTTATTTTATAATGTGTCGGAAGTAAGATTCGAGTTTCGCAACTATTGGCGCACACGCCAGATAGACGGACGCGAAGTTACTAAGCACACAAGCTTTATAGACAAGCTGTTTTCTTGCCGTCGCACAGTTGTAAAGCATCCGCACACCACCTATTATCGCGGAGTGTACGCATCGGCTGGCGACTACTCGTTTCTTGTCGACCGCAAAGGCAGACAAGGCAAGTTTGTTTCGGGCGGCGTTACATACGGCGCGATGTATCCAATGTACGTGTTTAAGTCGGGCAACTCGCTCGACCTCGACCTCGGCATCAGTGTAGGTCTGGTTGCTACAAACATGGAGAAGTTCAGACTTGTGGACGACTGCTACGAACGCACACAACCTGGCAAATGGAAGATTGTGCCTTTCCCTATGCCTACCGAGGCAAGGGTTGGACTGGTATACCGTCTCGGCAAGTATCCTATCAACAAGAAATACAGATGGCGCTACGATGTGGATATGCGCTACCGCGAACGCTACGACAGTATAAGATACGAGATTGAGGCACGACGCCAAGAACGCCACATCACCGACAGTATAACCAACAAGATATACAACGATTTCTGGCTAGAATACGACAAGGAGGCTAAGCTGAACCTCAACAACGCACGCATTGCAGCCGAAAAGCAGAAGGCGGAAGCTGCCAAGCTTAAGGCTGCCGAAAAGCTGCGCCTTGAAGAAGAGGCTAAAGCTGCCAAGCAAAAGGCTTTGGAGGAGAAGAACAAGACTGCCACCACCGACAGCATTGGCGCAATGAAGACCGACAGCATTGGCGCTACACCGATAGACAGTACAACTATAGTGCCGACAGACAGCATAAATGCTGCGCCAACAGATAGTATAACCGAGAGTGTTGACAACAACAAGCAGGAAGAGCAAACTGGACAACCTGCCGAGCAATCATCTGAACAGACTGCCGAGCAGACTGAGCAACCGTCTGAACAGCCAGCCGAGCAACCGGCAGAATCTATAGAACAGCAGACAGAGCAAACAGCCGAACCAAAGGAGAACTCTGAAGAAGAAAAGGAGGAAAACAATGAGCAGTAGAAAGATAATATACGCATTGCTGACATGCCTCACACTTACAGCATGCTCGGAGGTGGAACTGTGCGACTCTGTTCACCCACACGTCACCCCTATAAAGTTTAAATACGAATGGGGCGACAACGAGGCTAAGAAGCCTGACAACATGGGAGTGCTTATGTACCGAGTGGTGAACAAGTGGAGCCAACTTGTAGGCATCGACACCAACACCGGACTGGTAAGCGTTGTCGAACCGCCTACCACTGAGGAGAAACCACCAGCTACAGAAGAAGCCTCAACCAAAACACGTGCGGAAGACGAAGGAACACCAGGCGAGACACCGGACGACACCCCCGAGGTAACCACAACCGACAAGGCGTCGGTACCTCCAGGCGAATACAAGTTTATTACATTCCCACTCGACAGCAAGGAGTTCGACTACTCGGACGTCTTCAAGTTTATCGAGACAAAGGGATTGGACTTTACGCTGCACGATATCGGTCTCGACTACAAAGAGTACAGCATCAACGACCCTAACCTGCACAAGGGACTGCAAGGTTGGGACGACTATAACGCCTACTCCAAATACATCCAGCCCGATGTGGACATCATGTTCTACGACTCTACACAGATGGTTACGGTAGAACGCAACGTGCAGTTTGAGCATGTGTTCCGCCCTCAGGCTCTGTCGCAGAACGTGGACATCTACTTCGACATAGAGAAGAAGATAGACGAGAGGCCCTTTGTTATAGATAGCGTATGGGCGGAGATAAGCGGCATACCACGCCACCTTAACCTGCGCAACGGATATCTCGACATCAAGAAGACCAACAAGATGATGTTCAAAAGCGAGCTTACACCACAGATTGGCGAGAAAGGCAAGGACAACGACAACAACCCGTACCTTAAATGCCACGGCAACATCGATGTTACGAGCATCGTGAACGTGCAGCAGAAGCCCGGACAATCGGAAAGCGACGTGATGCGCAAGATATACGGACCGGGCATCATGCAGGTCATAATATACAGCCATACCAACGACCACGAAACGGGCAAAATGTATCGACGCAAATGGCAGGGCATCATCAACCTGTTTAGGGCGCTGAACAAAGCCAACCTTACCGAGGTGTCGCAAGACGGCGGATATGTAAAGCGCAGGAGCGAGCATGGTGTGCTGCAGATTGACGCCAAGTTGGTGATAGACGGCGAGAAGATTGTGGCATCTGACGGCGACAACGAACCTATCGACAGATGGATTCCGACAAGCAACATCCTGATAGACATCTAAGTTGACCAACCATAATATAAACGAACTAAAGATGAAACGAAAATTCAAAATACCCAACATCCTGTCAATGGCTACCGCCATACTGCTGATGATGCCGGCTTGCAACAGCTCGTACCCCGGCATTGAGTATGAACAGAATCCAGACGACCAACCCTCTAACGAAGAGGATATAACGGTAGAGAAGACACCTATAAAGATATACACCGACACACCGGGATTCTTCTCCATAACCAATGGTACAAATACACGTGGTACGGGTGCCTTTGAAGAGGGTGATATAGCAAAATATCTCAACACCACCTTCCATGTATTTGCTTTCCGCACCGGCTTGGGCGAAGACGGTATGGGAGGACAACCACCTCTTACAGAGCCTGTGAATTTGCAAAGGAGTGCTTACTCCACAAACAAAAACCAGGCAGACCCTGACAACAGATCGTGCCTGCTCGATGGTGAGGACTATAATATAGGTATGCCGTTCAAGTTTATTCAAGACGAGAACAGTCAAGAATTAAAGTCATTGCAAGCTCAGGTTGATTATCCTCTCTACTACAGCGGCTCTTATCAAGACGTGGGCTACTCGTTCTTTGGCTATCATATCGACGACTTCGAGCCTACTGCAGCCAATACACACCGCAACGATTCGGAGATATACTACGATATAGACATTGACGGATCAAGAGATATCCTACTTGGATATGCAGAGCCACTGAAGAAGGAAGACTTCATAAACGACGAAGCCACCAACATAAAGGGTGCGTATGCAGATCTCAAACTCTCAAACGAAGAGGTTGACCGTATATTGGAAATGCACGGCGGCTATAGCTCCTACTCGGGTCACCGTCTTGTCAACCCTATCATCAAGATGAAGCACCAGCTTACACGTATCAAGTTTGAGGCTTACCCGGGCGACAAGTCGGCTTCCAACGTTAAGATTACGGGCATATCGGTATATGCGCCAAAGAAAGCCAAGATGGTAGTGGCAGGCCGCCGACTGTCGGATGTACGCTTCGAGCCTTACTATAAGGACAAATACACCGAAGCCGACGAGATATGTCTAAGCGAGGCAGCCGACGAGGTAGGTAAGCCTTGCCCCGGACATCTTCGTAGCGAGGGCTACACCGTTCAATGGGAGGACTATATGAAGGATGTGCCTGCTCTCCAACGACCAATGACACAGATAGGCAGCAGCCTTATGCTTGCCCCATGCAAGACGTACGACCTGTACCTGTCTTATACCTTTACAAAGGCAGATGGCGAGGAGAAGCGCTTCAAGGCACACTACGTAATACAGGCACCTAAGAACGACGGTCTTAGCTACGACCCGACAACCGGCACCAACATGTTTATGCCGGGCATACAGTACAACATCAAGATTGCAGTGTTCGGATTGCAGGACATCCAGATCTCGGCTGCTGTAAGTGGATGGAAAGAAGAAAAAGACCCTATCGTGGTAGACCCAGACCAAAACCCCGACTATCAATAATAAGAAAGAAATATATAAACAACTTTTATCATTAATCAAAAAATTCATCACTATGAAGAAAATGTTATTCTGTGCAATTTCCGCAGCTGCTATGCTGTCGGCTTGCTCAAGCGAAGAAAACATCAGCAGCAACCCTGCAGGTGAAGCGTTGACTCCGAAGATTCAGCTTGGTGTAGCTACAGCTGCTTCTACCACAACACGTGGTACCGGTACTGTTGGTGGCATCACACCAGAGGAGAATGTATGGGCAGGTCAGGACCTGTGGATTTACATGCTTGAAAAGGGTACCATGAAGGCAACCAAGTATGTTGATCCTGATCCATCAATAGAGCCTGTAAAGATCTTCGACAACAAGAAGTTCACTGCTCCTGTTGGTGCTGGCGAAGAGGGTAAGGAGAATAGCGGTCTCGCCTCTACCGCTGACGGCAAAGTGGAGTACTATCCTATCAATGGTGCATCTGACTTCTGGGGCTATCGTGTAGACAACGCTTGCGGAGGCGATCCTGTTGTTAAGACTGTAAACAACGAGGGTACAGAAGTTGACGAAAGCGAAGCTACAAAGCGCGTGGTAAACATCACTATTGACGGCTCGCAGGACATCATGGCTGGTAAGGCTGAGATTACCGAGGAAGAGAAAGCAAAGCTTGGCAACCGTACCAACGACTACTTCTCTGCTTACGCTGCACGTAAGGGTGTTCAGCCAAACATCAACTTCAAGCACTTGCTTACACGCTTCACATTCCACGTAAAGGCTGGTAGCCCATCAGCAGCTGGTAATGGCACCAATACCGACCCTGTAAAGGTAACAAGCATTTCTGTTGAAGGCAAAAACAAGGGTCAGCTCACAGTGGCTTACACTGGCGCCGAGCCACAGTCGCTCCTTACATTTGAGGATACAACGGCTCCTTTCAAGCTCATGCAACGTCAAGGCGAGGATCACAATAGCACATTGAAAGATTTGACCCCCACAGCTCTCACTTGGACAGCAGGTGAAGGTGAAGGCTCTGTTGGCGCAGCCGACAACATCGCTATCGGTGAGGCTCTGCTCGTAGCTCCAGGCGAAGAAAGCTACACACTTAATGTTGGCCTTAGCCAGAAGGTACTGAAGATGATTGGCAGCGAAAAGGAAGATATGAAGCTTAACTACACTGCTACATTCCAGGCTCCTAACGGCAAATTCGAGGCTGGCAAGTCTTACGACATCAACATCACAGTTTACGGTCTTGAGAAGATTGATGTACGAGCTACTCTCACACCTTGGGAAAATGGTGGCTCTATCGACATCGACGACGACCAGAAGTAAACATTAACGTAACAAACAATTCATGAACAATAAATTATTATTAGGCATTGCCGCAACGTTGTTCATGGCAAGCTGCTCGAGCGATGACATCGCTACGAGCGGCTCTAACGAGCCACAGAATAGCAACGAGGCTATTATGGTGGCTCTGAGCCAGCAGAACAACGGCACACGCGCGTCGCTTGGCAACAAGAACGAGGCAGGCGAATACGACGGCACTTTCGACACCGAGAACCTCGGTATCTACTGCCTTGCCACCAACAAGATGTTCGGTACAGAGAACATCAACTGGGCAGACAACGACAACCCTAACTTCAAGTGGTTGGAGAATATACGCGCCAAGGCTGTTACAACTACCGAGGAAGCTGGACGTGTAACCAACCTGCAGTGGTACGACGGCGAGAAGCGCTTCTATCCAATGGGTAGCCAGTATGCCTATACATTCTATGGTTACTGCCCGTTCAGCAACAATGTTGTTAGAAACAACAACGACTATTATGTAGACATCAAGAATCTCGACGGCGTTACCGACGTTATCTGGGGCAAGACTTATGCGCCAGAGGGCGAGAACCATGCCTACAGCGCACTCTACTTCCGCGAGAAGAAGAACCAGGACGGCGAGGCTTACAATGCCAAGAACTATCTGCCACAGATTGTGTTCAAGCACAAGCTTATGAAGTTCAACATCATCCTGAAGAAGGGCAATGGCGACGACCTTGACAAGATTGGCATCAAGAAGGCTACATTGCACAACGTTGCTACTGGCGGACGTCTCTACATCGCATCGCTCAACGGCGAGAAGGACGGCAAATTTGAGCCTAACTGGAACACAACAACAACCCTCACACTCAAGGCTGCCGACGACAGCCCACTTGGAGAGGACAACTTCCTTGGCGACAAGGAGCAGATTGTTGTAGGCGGTGGCTTTATGCTTCCGGTGCTGCCTAAGAACACCGACGGCTCGTACGTTGACAACGGCTTCACCGAGAACGGTATGGCTAAGAAGGGTGTGTTCCGTCTGCGCGTTGACTTCAACAAGCAGGGCGACACCACTACCTACAAGGCTGCGCAGTATGAGGTGGTTCCACCAGCCGACGGATGGAAAGAGGGCTACGAGTACGACATCGTAATCTCGGTTTCTACTCCACTCGAAATAGCTACTACTGGCAAACTCGTGCCTTGGGAAAAGGGCACTATCGAGCTACAGTAACTCTATAAGGGAGGCTGGACTTGGCTATAAGTCCAGCCTCCTTAAATAAAAACAGTCTGCAAAACCCACACTTTACAAATAACGAAACGAAGAAAATGAAAAAGACTCTCTTGACCATCTTATTGGCAATGATATTGGGAAAAGGCTATGCACAGCAGATAGCTGTGGGCACCGACGTTGCCACCGATGTACTTATGATTCCAAGCATTGGAGCCGAAATGACCGTAGGCAACCGCTCTACGTTGGCACTGAACGTCACCGGCACACACAATCCTTGGGGACATAAGATAAAGATGCTTGGAGTCCAACCCGAATACAGATACTATGTATCGGGACGTACTATGCACAAACTGTTTGTCGGCATAGGAGCTGTGGCTGCTTTCTACGACGCCACGATTAAGAGAAAGGTGTACGACGGCATTGCATACGGAGGCGGACTGACCTTCGGCTACGTCATCAACCTTACCAAACGCCTCAACATCGACATCCACTCGGGATTCGCCGCCGTGCGATACAATCGAAAGGAATACTACGCAGGCGACAACTATAACAGCGACTATATCATAAATGGACTAAACAAGACCAATGCTACGGGCTACTATCTTATGCCTACACGCATGGGTGTATCCATTACCTACATATTAAAGTAAAGAAACACATCCCCTTTTAACAAGAAGTCATTTTCCCAAAAAAAGACACACTACTATATGACTGCAAAAAGAAGTATACTCTCGCTCAAGAGTGCCGCCATAGCCTTGTTTGTGGCATTGCTAACAGCCGGCACCCTTATTACATACGCACAAAGCCAAGACAACAACCCTATATCGGGATTTCAGGAGTGCAACGTGCAGGTGTCGATAAAGACCGGTACTACCGACAAACGCCGTACAATTAAGTTTGCCACGTTCAACTCGATGACACCTGCCCAAAACGTAGCGAACGAGCTGAAAGTGGCATGTGCTGACAAGAACGACCCCGACGGAGAGGTGGAGAAGGTTACAAAACGCCACAAGATACTTTGGGAAAAATCGGCATCTAACGGTATGTTCTCCGTCCACGCACTTTCAGGATTTGGCGTTGTGATATTCGATGTGGTGAGCGGTCAAGCCAAGGCTTTCGAAATAAAGCAAGGCAAGACCGACTACTTTGAGCAGATGGTGGCAGCACACCAAATTGCCGAGGTCGTTGTAGAAAAGAACTATGTGTTTCGTGGTGTAAAGAACGAGCCTATGCCTACCCGTGACCATGGACCATACATCATTGCACCTATTGAGGTGGAACTGCCTAAGGGGTGGGCAAACAGCGACATGCGCCTTATTGTACAGCCTATAGCTGTTGAATGTCAGACCGAGGACACCGTAAACTACCTGCCACCCTTTGTGTTTGAGGGCGACATGTTCCACAAACTGCAGGACAAGCGCATGGCATACGACTATATGGCAAACGACTCGTTGGCAAGAGGATACAACAACCCTACGCCATGGACAACATTGCACAAGGACTCGTCGTTTGTCTTCAAGACCAATGTTAAATATGTAAAGCCAGACCGCCGAAAGAAGTATAAGGTTCCTTATATATACACATTGGAGGACTACAACCATGTGGCAAACGTCTATGAGAACCCAGGCAGCTGCCTTACATACGACCCGTTCAAATTCCTCGACTTCTCGGTGGCATCGGCAGAGATTCCGCTGACACCCGAGTTTAAGGAGGACGCAAAGGCTATGTATGACGAACACCAGCAGGTGCTCGACCTCCGATTCTTGCAGGGCAAGGACATCCTTATTGACGACTCGCTCAATGAGAGCCAAAGGGAGACGCTTATAAAAGACCTCAACTCGTATGGCGACAAACTCGTGCAGATAGAGGTACAAGGCGGATCGTCGCCAGAGGGCAGCATCGAGCGCAACACCATCCTTGCCAACCAGCGTGCCGACAGAGCCATAGACATGCTTCGCGGCAGAGTGTCGGGAGCCGTTAGACGTGTGCGCTTGGCTCCTAAGATATATACATGGGACGACGTGGTTGCCGCCTTGGAGAAGATGGGCAACAGCGAGATAACCGAGACGGTGAGCAACACCGTTAAGAACAACAAGCCCAACGAAGTGTACGGCATATTGAAGAACCTGCCGTTCTTCGAACAGTATATCGTGCCTGTTCTGCAACGTCAACGTATGATGACCTTCAAGTATCTCGTACAGCGAGTGCACGTTATGGATGCCGACGAGGCTAAAGCCGAATACTTCCGCAACAAGCAGCTGTATATGAGGGGCGAGAAGCACTTCTCAAACGGCGACTTCTACAACCTCTTTGCCACCATAACCGACAGCGCCGAGGTTGACGACATAACTCGCCTTGCATACAAGCATCTTACATCGCAGCCTGCTTGGCGACAGCTGCCTATTGCTCCATACGTGGCAAACCGCATGGCTATAATCAACAACCGACGCGGAACGCCCGACCCCGAGATACTGCGTGCCTTCATAGACACCACCAAGTACATCAACTACGTTAAGGCCATTAGCGACTTCGACAAGAGCATAGTAAACCGCGAGCAGATTGTTACCAATCAAGCCATTGCCTTCTTCCTCGACCAGCAGCAAGACTCGGCTTGGTTCTACAAGGGCAGACTGATGGGCGACGTACGTACAAAGAACAAGGCGGATGTGGACAAGCTTAACAAGCTGTTCACCTTCATCTTCTACTACGAGACCTACTTAAGCGGCGGAGCGCTTCCAGAAAGCGTAACTCAGGAGACTATGCAAAGAGCCGAAAGCTATGTTAGAAACTCGAACGTAGACAACAGTGCCGTTATCAACACCGAGCTTCACAGTAAGCTTAAGAAGAAACGTGCGGATGTGGAACCTTTGGTGGACAATATGGCGGACGACAATCCAAGGAAATGGTACCTTAAAGGTATACTGTGGTGCGACGAGGCAGGAAAGGAACCGGCTGTACCCAACGCTACCGACGGATTTAGAGAACTGACATCGGCAGAAGAGATGGACCTGTCGAGAACCGACCCCGAGAAGTATCAACAGTATCTGGACGAGCTTGACAAGTATCTGGCAGAGAAAAGCAAGCGAGCCAAAGAGCCTAATGTCGACAATGTGCCCTACTTCCTTGCCTTCTTCCAGCATTGCTTCGACCTCGACCCAAAGCTCAAGAAGTACTACTTCAACGAGGGCAACGTAGGCGAGAAGGTGCGCAAGAAGTACCCCTACCGCAAGAAGGATATAGAGAGATATCGACTGAAGTTCAACATCATAAAGGCTTACTACGACCGCGAGAAGGCGCAGACAAAGCCTGCTACAAATAATGACAGCGAACAGAATACAGACAAAACGACTATAGAATGAGCAACAACCTACCTTTATATACAGCCTTGCTGGGGCTCACTATGACATTGCCTCATAGTGAAGCCTCAGCCAAGGCCATACCGGCACACCCGACATACAGCATTGCCACACCCGACACCATCAACTACGACGATATGGAGGATGGCGTGGCAGACAGCTTGCCTAAGTCGAGACACAACACAGCCAAGGAGTTTAATGCCCTTAAATACATTCTTGAAGACCGATACCGCAACTACGGCGACCGCTTCACCAAGCGTTGGAACGACCACCTGTTTGCCGAGTTTGGTGCCGGTGTGCAGCAAGACATCAAGGGATTGGGCGAAGGTCTGTCGCCTTTAACATCTGCCCACTTAAGCATAGGCAAGCAGTTCAACCGTCTGCATACGGCACGACTCAACTTCGGGTTGGGTTACGGCTACTACGAGAACAGCAAGTACAACTACTATCAGACGGCAGCATCTGCCGACTGGCTCTTCAGCTTCTCGTCATACATCGACGGCTACAAGCCCTCCCGACTGCTTGACGTTTCGTCCGTGATAGGTGCCGGCATTAGATACAACCTCACGTCGGGCAACTTTGCCACACGACGCCGATACGAGATACATGGCGGTATGCAGTTTAAGTTCTTCACCGGACCGCAAGGCTATCTTGCCATCGAGCCTTACATGGGCGTTACGTCAAAGAGCCTTGAGAACAAGTTTGGCGGATTCTATGGTGTCAACGTCAGCGCCATATACTACCTCAACAACAACCTCTCTATCGAAGAGCGTATGAGGTATATGAAGAACCGCCCTGCCGTAGTAGACAGCGTGCTTAGACCTTCGCCGTGGCGCACACCTTGGTTTGCCGAGGTTGCTGGCGGACTGACTATGTTCCATGGCTCCGGCAACAGCAATGCCACAAAGATAGGACACGCCACCGCGCTGTCGTTTGGTAAGTGGTTCTCGCCGGTTGCGGGTCTGCGTCTTAGCGGAACCCTAAGCACATCTACCTGGAACAAGGAGCCTGTTGAGGGCATAAGCCAGAAGGTAAACCGCCACAACACCAATGCCGACGCACGTGCCGAGATACTTATCAACCCATTGGGATTTGCCCAAAACTACAATTGGGACCGCCCCTATGGCGCCTACCTTACCTTGGGAGGCGGCATTGGATGGCTTATGAAGAGCCAGGAAAGGTCGCTGCACACCATCAGCACCTTCTATACTGGAGGCGTACACCTGTGGTATCGTCTTACCGACGACCTGCAGTTCTTCGTCGAGCCACGCTATACCAACTACAACTACAAGATACCGTATAGCAACGCCAACCGCAACGCACGCTTCACCGACGATGTATACACCCTCAACATCGGTCTTACGGCATACACCCGTGGCTTAAGCTACCGACACAAGGCACCCCAATACGAGGCACCTGCGCTGCCTATGAGCTTCGGTGTAGGAGGCGGCACGAGCCTCTTCTTCACCCACAACGCATACGATGGAGCGAAGACCAACTACAACTTCGGTGCCTGGGCAGAATATCACATCACACGAATACATGGTGTTCGACTTGGTTTCGAGTATATGGGTCTCAACAACCGAGAGCCAATTATCTACTCACTTAAGGCTGACGACGGCACAACATACCGGTCGGGAGCCATGGTAGACTATAGCCATACACGCGGATTCCTGTCGCTCGACTATCACATGAACGTCACCAACTTCTTCTCGGGCTACCAGGGCAGACGTATGTTTGAGGGCGAGATGTTTGTCGGACCAACCATCATGTTTGCCATGTCGAGCAAGTCGAAGCTATCCTCTACCCCACCAAGCGACATCGCCGACCGCATACACCTTAGCGACAAGTACTACGACAAGCCGCTTATGGGTGCCAACGGAGGCATAAAGCTTAAGTTCAACATGATGCCACACTTGGCTCTAACGCTCACACCACAGGTGCATGTGTTGCGTTACGACCCACAACTCAACGGACTGCATATACTTAAATTCCGTATGTTCGAGACTCTCGACTTTGGTGTGCAGTACGACTTGTAACGACGCTTTAGCCCATCAAGAGTGGTATACAACTTTAAAACACAGTATTATGATACATTTCAAGAATATACTATTGTCAACAGCTCTTCTTGCTGCTGTGCTTCCGGCATCGGCACAGAAGCACAGCATAAGCAGCCTAACCGACACCAAGGCCACCGTAAAGGCTATGGAGACCATCATCGCCAAGAACGACGGACACTACGTAGAGCCAATCATTGCCGAGATATGCGCCAAGAAGAAGAACAATCCTGAGTTGTGTGTGGGTGCTGCCGATGCCTTCTGGTACAAGACGGGTATACGCGACTCTACCAACGCCTTTAAGTACATCAAGAAAGCAATAGCCGCCAACAAGAACTATGTGCCGGCTTACATCCTTACTGCCGAGATTTGGAACGACTGCCAAGACACGCTCAAGGCTATAGAATGGTACAACAAGGCTATACAAGCCGACACCCTATACGCCAAGACATACAGAGCGTTGGCTAATATGAGGGAGAAAAGCGGCAATTACGACGAGGCATACCGCATCTACAAAAGGGCAAAGGCTGCCATACCTACATTCCCTGCCAATCTGGAGATAGCACGTATGTACTACAAAACGGATACCTACTCGGGATACAACAAGGCTATCGAACACTTCAAGATAGCCGAGGTAGACTCTATGGAGGCATACGACTATAACAGCTATGCCACCCTTTACAACCTTGCGGCAGAACAAGTCCAGGATCGTGGAGCCAAAGTAGGCAACTATCTCAAGATGCTTGAGATAAGCGAGGAGGGCATCCAACGCTTTCCTAAGGACTTCTACGTATTGGAGGCTGGCTTGTTGGCTGCCGTAAAGATACACGATATGCTTGGACAAAGCGATGCCGAAAAGAAGCGCGAGTATGCCGAGAAAGCAGAGAATTATGGCGAAAGAGCCATTGCCGAAGGCGACACCTTGGTTAATGATGTAATATATAAGCTCTACGGCTTCGCCCTCAAATACCGCCATAAGTACGACAAGGCGATAAAGGTGTTTGAGCGTGTGATTAACAGCGACAAGGCTGAAGAGGCAGACAAGGACATCGCAATGAAACAGATTGCAGACTCATACAAGGAACTTGGCGAATATGACAAGGCTGAGGAGTTGTTCAAGAATAACCTTGCAAAGAAGGAAGCAAACGGCACTGCCAAATACTTTGACTATGAAAAGATAGCCGAATTGTTCATGGATCAAGCCCAAGAACTTAACGGCAATGACAAAATCGATGTCTTATGGAAGGCGGATGCTATGTACGCAAAAGGTGCCGCAACCGACTTACAATACGCAGGTTATGGTTACTACAACCAAACTAGAATACGATCAAGCATTGACGAAGACAACAAGAAGGGTCTCGGCCTTGAGCCTGCTCGCAAACTGTATGCCATGATGCTTACAAAGGGAGCACTTGAGGGTAACAACAAAAAAATTATGGTCTATGCATGTAACTATTTAGGTTCATACTACCAATTCACAAAGAAGTCGCCTAAGGAAGCAAAGCAGTATTGGCTGAAATTGTACGAGACTGATCCAACCAACAAGAACGCTATACTGGTGCTTACCAAACTGTACAAAATGAAGCTATAGCCTTCCCCAAAAACAGCCCCATATCTGTAAAACTTTTGCATATTTTAAAAATAAAAGAGAACTTTATACAATTAAAGTTCTCTTTTTACGTTATATATAGTAATAACGGAATACAATAGAATGAAAAGACTTATCGACTTTATAGCCTCAGCAATAGCTCTGATTGTCTTTGCCCCTTTATTTCTCGTATGCTATGTAGCAATACGCCTTGAGGATGGAGAGCCTGTCATCTATCGTCAAGAGCGCATTGGTCTGCACGGCAAGCCTTTCTATATATACAAGTTTCGCAGCATGAAGATCAACTCGGAGAAGGACGGACCGCAACTGCTGCTCGACGGAGCGCTTAGCGACCCACGACTTACACGCACCGGCAAATGGATGCGCGCGCACCACCTCGACGAGCTGCCTCAGCTTTGGAACGTATTTAAGGGCGATATGGCTTTTATAGGATACCGCCCCGAACGCAAGTTCTACATCGACCAGATTATGCAGCACAATCCCCGCTATGCAGAGCTATACGCCATACGTCCCGGCGTCACCTCGTACGCCACGCTGCACAACGGCTATACCGACACTATGGAGAAGATGCTCCGCCGACTCGACTTCGACCTCTATTATCTCGAACACCAGAGCCTGTGGACCGACATCAAGATTCTCGTCACCACCTTCTTCCATATCGTGTTTGGCAAGCGGTTCTAAAGAAACAAGCAGAACTAATACATCAAAGTATCGTTAGATACTGTTTAGTTCTTGTTTTCAAGTAGAAAAGCCATATATAGGGGGATAATTAATGTTTGCGGAGCAGTACCCACATTAACATCTCCCAATTTGATAGCTTGCGACACATGATACTTCTCTGGATGCGCAAGGATAGTCTTGGTACTCTTAATGTTTCCATTGCTCGCCTTCACTTCAACCAATGTACACTCACCATTAAATCTTGTAACAAAATCTATCTCTAATCCCGAATCCTTGCGGAAATAATAGAGTTTGCGATTCATCTTACCAAATATGTCTGCTACAAGATTTTCAAAGATGGCTCCCTTATAGCCAAAGAGGTTGCCATGCAGAATGTCTGCCGCTGTACCAGGTTCAAGCATACTTATAAAAAGTCCAGTATCAGCCATATAAACTTTAAATTGGTCGGGAACAGCATTGCCTTCAAGTGGAAGTTCCGGAGATGACAGATTGTAGCAACGACGGATAATACCAGCATCTTCTATCCATTGCAAGCTTCCTTGATAATCACGCCCTCTACCATTGGCACGCACAGTTGTATATGCGAATTTTTTATTTTCCTTGCTCAACTGTCGTGGTATCGACTCGAAACATTCCTTGATACGTGATTTGTCAGATTGTGGAGCATATTTCAACATATCTATTTTATACTCCTCTATAATAGTTTGTTGCATTCGCAGAACGCTTTGCATATTATGGGTTTCCATAAAAACACTCACAGCTCTCGGCATTCCACCTACAATGCAATATTGTAGCATCAACTGTCTCATTCTTTCATGAACAGCTTTCTGTACTGGCGTCATTTCTTCAAAACAACGATGTAGATAGTCAATAGTGACATTTTTAATGTCATTCGCCCAAAGCCATTCCTCAAAATCCATTGGATACATATCGATTATTGTCTCATAACCTACAGGAATTGGAGCTTCTGACGAGGTGTTTGTATGATAACCACTTACTCCTAATAGAGACCCCGTACCAATGACATCATACCTTCCATCGGTCTTGAAGAACTTCAAGGATGTGCGGGCACGTGGACATTCTTGTATTTCGTCAAATATTATACATGTCTTGCCAGATACAAAATTGGCATTTGGAATCAATGTAGAAAGCGTCATACATAAAGTGTCTATGTCCAAGCCACCATCAAACACAGACTTATATTCAGGATGTTGAAAGAAGTCGAGATAGACTGTGTACTCATAATTTTTATGAGCAAAATCGAGTACCGAGAATGTCTTTCCGCATTGACGACATCCTTTAATGATAAGTGGCATTTTGTGTTCGTCACTCTTCCATTCTTTTAGGATTTTCTCTATTTTACGCTTAAACATCTTATTTTCAATATATTACAGAAATACAAAATAACTC
>ERZ1026901.906-NODE-906-length-20016-cov-16.501678_pt1 | contig 20016 bp, 9 predicted proteins | sample MGYA00380179_ERZ1026901 | MGnify/ENA primary metagenome ERZ1026901 (study PRJEB33269, sample SAMEA4719815) | human gut metagenome | biome: human-associated habitat; feature: organic feature; material: feces | place: Cameroon | collected 2013-10 ... | reverse complement strand
AACCCATTTGTCCACCCTATATAATCCGATTAATTGTACTTTTGCCACTGAAAAAGGATTTAAGATTTTTAAATAACCTATTTGAATAGTAAACAAACAACCTAAAGGCGTTAAGTTATGAAGTTAAGAAAAACTTTACTTTCGTTTGCTTGTGCTATCATGGTGGCATTAAGTTTCACTGCTTGTGGTGATGACTGGGGCCGACAGGACGATCCTGCTGGCGGACAGATTTACCCATCTAAGACAACAGTGGCAACTTATGACTTTGAGTATTCAGAAGAGAAACCTGAGTATTCAGACATGATAAGTCACGATGAGTCATGTGAGGTGACCAATGATGAGACCCTCGCAAGTAATGTATTGCACATCAATGGTAAGGGTGGTGCCAAGATTGCCAATCCTTTCAATGGTGTGAAGTTGCAAAATGGTGCTGCCATCACTTTCGCTGTAAAGATTGATGCAGCCGTAGCTGAGGACGGAACAGTCGCAGATGTTGACTTGACCCGACCTCTTATCTCATTTGGTTCAGATGAGAAGGATGCTGCTGGTAATGATATCAGTGCTCACTTCTATATCACTGCCAATGGTCAGGTGGTTTACAACAAGCCTACCCAGTTGCAGAGTTTGAACCTGAATGAGAATGATCCTGCTTCTGTGAAGACAGGTATTCTCTCTCCTAATGAGTGGCATTTCGTAGCCCTTCAGCTTTCTACTGAAGGTTACCAGCTCTACGTAGATGGTAAGAAGAGCCTTTCCGGTTATCAGACATCATCAAGTGCTACCTCTTTCAAGTACAAGACTTTGGTTGATTCCATCAACTCTTTACCTTATATATATATAGGTGGAGACAGCAAGTTGACAGCCGAAGAGACCAACACCGTATCTATCGACAATGTTACCTTGATCCGTAACATGATGGAAGAGAAGGATTGGAACAAGACCATTGGTGGTAATGGTGGTGGTGATGAAACATTCAAGCTTGTTGATTATGTTAATGGCGAGTCTCCTACTACCGAAATCGGTACTTCTGATTGCTCTGCAGATTGGTGGACAAGCTTCTCAGACTACTATCGTGTTCCTGCTGGTGCTACTCTCCACTTGAAATTTGAAAATCATACCTCAGGTGCAGGCAACTGGAATAACTGGAATCTCTGTGTCGCTACTGATGATGCTCGTAACGTCGGCAATTATGCCGAGCACTTTGTAATGCGTAGTGACCTCTTTGGTTGGGGTGGTAATGCTTCTACTTACAATGCAGCTAATATCTCTAATGAAGGTTATGGTGATTGGGAGCAGTTCAAGGCAGATATGGAAGGTGCACAAGTAGATATTACTCTTGAACGTAAGGGTGATGAAATCTATATGACTGCTGTTGCTACGGCAAAGAATGGTAACGTTTATAAGGAAATGTATCATCAGACAATCGGTCAGGATGTGATTCGGGTATTCTTGATTGCAGATCATTCTTATCTCAAGTTGGATGCCAGTGGTTGCACAGTATCTGAACCAGCTAAGGTAGAAACGACAGAAATTGGTACTTCTGATTGCTCAGCTGATTGGTGGACAAGCTTCTCTGACTATTTCCAGATTCCTGCAGGTAAAACTTTGAACCTTGCATTCGAAAATCATACTTCGGGTGCTGGCAACTGGAATAACTGGAACCTCTGTGTTGCTACAGACGATGATCGTAACGTTGGCAATTATGCCGAGCACTTTGTAATGCGTAGTGACCTCTTTGGTTGGGGTGGTGCTGCTTCTACTTACAATGCTGCCAATATTACCAATGAAGGTTATGGCGATTGGGAACAGTTCAAGGCAGACATGGAAGGTGCCAAGGTGAACATTCAGTTGCAGCGTAAGGGTGATGAAATCTATATGACTGCAGTTGCTACAGCTAAGAATGGTACAGTCTATAAGGAAATGTATCATCAGACCATCGGAACAGATATGGTTCGTGCATTTTTGATTGCAGACCATTCTTATCTCAAGCTGGATGCTAACAATTGCTACCTGGCTTCTCCTGTTTACGAATAGGTAAAGCTTAAAAAATAACATAAATAGAATAAACAATGAACAATAACATATTGCATAAGTTATTCTTGACCCTGACACTGGTGCTCCTTACTTTAGGAGCATCAGCACAGGTTACCGTATCAGGTAATGTGTCAGATGAATCGGGTGAGCCTATCATCGGTGCTACTGTTATGGAAGCATTGACAACCAATGGTGTTGTTACTGATTTCGACGGTAACTTCAAGATTCAGGTGAAGAACGAGAACGCTACTTTGAAAATCTCTTATATCGGTATGGTTGCTCAGAACATCCGTGTAGGCAATCAGCGTAATATCAAGGTGGTTCTCAAGGACGAAAGTCAGAAAATCAATGAGGTCGTAGTCGTTGGTTACGGTCATCAGAAGAAGGAGAGTGTCGTAGGTGCTATCTCTCAGGTTAGTTCAGATGACCTCTTGAATACCCCTACAGCCAACGTTACACAGGCTATTGCCGGTAAGATTCCTGGTGTCGTAACAACCCAGGTATCTGGTGCTCCTGGTGCCGATGATGCTACCATCAACATCCGTGGTCGTGCTACCTTCGCTGGCGATGGTGCTCCATTGGTCATGGTTGATGGTGTAGAACGTGCTTTCTCTCAGGTAGCTCCTGATGATATCGAGAGTATCTCTGTATTGAAGGATGCTTCTGCTACAGCCGTTTATGGTGTGCGTGGTGCGAATGGTGTCATCCTCGTTACTACCAAGCGTGGTAAGGATATGAAGCCAGAGGTTAGCTTGACCAGCAACTTCATGTGGGGTACTCCAACCCGTAAGCCTCACTACTTGAACTCTTATGACTCAGTTACTCTCTTGGAGGAGGCTCTGAAAAATGATGGTCTTCCATCACAGTATTCGGCTTCTGACATCGAGATGTACCGCAAGAGCTGCGCCGGCGAGTTGACAGGTGCTGATGCGCTTCTCTATCCTAATGTAGACTGGTATGATGAGGTGCTCAACAACTGGGCTCCATCTCAGCGCTATAATGTAAGTGTACGTGGTGGTACGAAGCGTATGCGCTACTATGTATCTGGCGAAATCTACAACCAGGGTTCTCTGATCAAGAACCTCAGTCAGGATGCATACGGCAACTCTTCAAGCCCTGGTTACAACCGTTACGCTTTCCGTGCCAACATGGACTTCTTCCTCTCTAAGGATTTGACATTCAGCGTAAACTTCGGTACACGTTTCGAGAACCGTCATGGTTCTAACACCAACGAGAGTTCTACCAACTATGATATCTTCGCACGTATCAACCATACTCCAGGTTGGATTTTCCCAGTATCTTATGAGGTACAGAATGGTGAGACAACCAAGACTCTCTATGGTGGTACAGCCGTATATCAGGACAACGTAGTGGCTGCCCTTGCCAAGGGTGGATACTATCGCGGAACCAATACCATCAATGAGACCAACTTCATTGCTGATTACAAGATGGACTGGTTGACTCCTGGTCTTTCTGCCCGCGGTATGGTTTCGTTCGACTACGACTCATATTACAAGAAGACATTCGGAGCTGCTTTTGCAACTTACGAATTGAACGACCGTAACAACTTTACAAGTGCAGATGCTTATACCAAATATAATGTAGACGGCGACCTGGCTTACTCTAAGGGCTCTTCTACAACTTACAAACTCTATATGGAGGGTCAGATCAACTACGCCCGCAAGTTTGGTAAGCACGATGTTACAGGTATGGTACTTTACAACCAGAATGACTACCGTTACAACTCAGACCTGGCCAAGCGCTATCAGGGTCTCGTAGGTCGTGTAACTTATGGTTATGATGACAAGTATTTGGCTGAGGTTAACGTTGGTTACAACGGTTCAGAGAACTTCCTCAAGGGCAAACGCTTCGGTTTCTTCCCAGCATTCTCACTCGGTTGGCGTGTAACTCAGGAAGAGTTTATGAAGCCAACAGAAAACTGGTTGAACAACCTGAAGATCCGTGCATCTTATGGTGAGGTTGGTAACGACGTATATACCGTAGGTGGTGTGGCTCAGCGCTTCCTCTATGAGGAGAAGTGGAACCAGATTTCCAACGATTACTACTTCGGTAATACTGGTAAAACCGGTATTTTCGAGAGCCAGTATCCTAACTATGGTGTAACATGGGAGCGTGCCAAGAAGTTCAACGTAGGTCTTGAGTTCGGCTTGTTCAACGGTATGCTGACTGGTAACTTCGACTACTTCGTTGAGAACCGTAACGATATCCTGACCGAGTACTTGAGCCGTCCACAGTGGGTAGGTGTAACCATGGCAGCCGGAAACCTCGGTAAGACCCAGAACAAGGGTTACGAGTTGGAACTTCATCACTTCAATCACATCGGCAAGGACTTCACCTATAATATCGGTGCAACCTTCTCTCATGCAGCCAACAAGATCAAGAATATGGATGAGCCTGCTTACAAGACCGCTTACCGCAAGCGCGAAGGTCACCCAATCAACCAGTACTTCGGTCTGGTATGCGAGGGCTTCGTAACACAGGCCGACTTGGATAATCCTAACTTCCCTGTATCAACCTACGGAAACGTAAAGGTTGGTGACCTGAAGTACAAGGATATGAATAACGATGGCTTCATCGATGACCGTGATGAGACATTCATCGGCTACAGCGATATTCCAGAGAACACATACGCTCTGACACTCGGCGCCAACTATAAGGGCATCGGTTTCGAAGTAATGTTCCAGGGTGTAGACCATGTATCCCGTTACTATGACAGCGATGCGATGTTCGCCTTCCAGAACAACGGTAAGGTAAAGGATATCCACCTGAACCGCTGGAACCCTGCAAAGAGCGAGGCAGAGAACCTGGCAACAGCAGAATATCCATTGCTCCATTACGGAAGCAACGGTGACCACAACCAGCGCCAGAACTCATTCTTCCTGAAGAACGGTTCATTCGTCCGTCTGAAGAACATCGAGTTGAGCTATACATTCCCTAAGGAGTTGATCAAGCATATCGGTATGAGCAATGCCCGCTTCTACATCAATGCCAATAACCTCTTTACATGTGATCATCTCGACGACTTGGTTGACCCAGAGAGCAACGGTTCAAACCGTTACCCACTCTTGAAGACCGTCAACGTAGGTTTCAATGTCGTATTCTAATTCAAGAACATTCAAAAAGAATCGAAAATGAAGAAATATAGTATATTTGCTTTGGCGCTCGTTATGGGAGCAATGACGCTCACCTCTTGCGAAGACGCCTTCGGCAATTTCCTCGACAAGCAGCCAAGCAATGAGTTGACAAAAGCTGAGGTGTTGGGTAACTTCACTCTGTTGGAAGAGAACCACAACGATACTTACAACTTCCTGCTTCACGGTGCCAACCGTGTGAACAACTCATGGATGGATGCAGCTACCGACCTGGCAGAGTCAAGTATCGGTACATCAGGTACACGTACCACATTCAATATCGGTAACTATTATGGAGGTGGCGGTGCAGCAGAGCTGACTTCTCCTTGGGAGAGCCGCTATCGTGGTATCCGCAAGTGCAATATCACCATCAACACATTGGAGCAGGACACAGAGAACAAGCTTCGCCCTGCAGATATTGACGTAGAACTTTACAATTCACGTAAGGCAAACTATATTGCAGAGGCCCGTTTCCTCCGTGCCTATTTCTACTGGGAACTGTTCCTCCGTTACGGTCCGGTGCCATTGGTAACTACCGAGCTCGACCCTAACGGTGACCTGATGACAGGTTATACAGAGCGCCCTGACCTCAAGACCTTCATGGATTATCTCTTCAAGGAGGTGAAGGAATGCGAGAGCAGTTTGAAGACTTACGCAGAGACCAGCGATGCTACCTATGCAGGAGAGGTGAACCAGCCTACAGCACGTGCCCTCTATGTTCGCATGATGCTCTACATGGCAAGTCCACGCTACTCAGCACAGAGCGGTGTTACCTGGCAGCAGGCAGCAGACGCAGCTGCGGGCTTCATCGCTGACTATGGTGAGAATTATAGATTGGAAGACCGTACCAACGGTGGTGTAGCAGCCTACAACAATGCCTGGTTGCTCAACACTTATACCGACAAGAACCCTGAGGTAATCTTCTTCCGCAACGATGTAGCTATCGGTTGGAGCGGTATTTCTACCGATACTCCTGTAGGTGAAGGTGGACAGGGTGGTCTTTGCCCAAGCCAGAACCTCGTAGATATGTATGATATGGAAGATGGTTCAGCTCCTTTCAAGCAGTATGATGCAACAGGTGCTCCGGTTTATGTAAACGGCAAGCCTGTCATCAACGAAGAGAGCGGTTATACAGAGCAGAAGATGTGGAAAAACCGTGATCCACGCCTCGCAGCTACCATTCTTTACAATGGTTGTGAGTGGGGTCAGGCTACCAGCACCAAGACCAATGTCATTGATGTGGTTTATGGTCATCGCGATAATCCTATCGGCAACCAGAATGCTACTCCAACAGGTTACTATGTACGCAAGTATATTCCTGAGACCATCCTGAGCAGCAACCACAGCGGTACAGCCAAGCGCCTCTGGAAGATCTTTACCTATAGCGAACTGCTTCTGAACTATGCTGAGGCATTGAACGAGGCTGACTATGCAGGCAACAAGACACAGGTTTGCAACCTGCTCGACCAGATTCGTCATCGTGGCGGTATCATCGGCAATGTTGCCGATCGTGCAGACTTGAATACCCAGACAGCTATGCGCAATTTCATCCACAAGGAGCGTACCATCGAACTTGCTTTCGAGGAGCACCGCTGGTGGGATGTACGTCGCTGGAACGTAGCAGGCGATGCGCTCGGCCGTGATATCTACGGTGTAAACGTGGCAGCAGATGGCACTATTACCCGTAAGGTAGCCCAGCAGCGCAAGTGGCAAGACAAGTTCTACCTCTATCCAATCCCAGAGGCTGAGGTTTGGAAGATTGGTCAGGACTTCCAGAACGATGGTTGGAAAGAATAACTCTTTTAATGATAGAATCGTATGAATAATATTCAGAATATATATAATAAGGTATCTTCATCAAGCAAAGTCTTGATGCTGAGTGCACTTCTCTGTGCTTCAAGCTCAGTCTTGGCACAGGAGCAGGTGCTCAAAGGCCGAATCGTCAACAGCCAGGGTGAACCAATCCCTGGAGCTGTTGTCAACGTGGCAGAGGAAAGCCGCATTGCCCTGACCGACAAGGAAGGTTACTTTACATTGAAGAAGGTAACTCCTAGCGATGAAATCTGCGTAAGTAGCGTAGGTTACAAGAATGCGCAGGAGAAGGTGACCACTTTTGACGGCACATACGTCATCAAGATGGAAGATGATGCTGACGAGTATGAGCATCTCGCTCCTGTTCCTTTCGGCGAGCAGAAAAAGAAAATCTTGACTGATTCCCGTTCGGTTGTTTCAGGCGAGGAATTGCAGAAGCATCCTGTTACTATTCTTCAGAATGCCTTCACCTCAACACTGAATGGTGTGCAGACCTACGAGTGGTCTTCTGAGCCAGGATGGTCGGAGAGCTTCCTCTTTATCCGTGGTATCCGTACCACCAACCAGAGTGCCCGTTCTCCACTGGTTATCGTGGACAACGTAGAGCGTGACCTCTCCTTCCTCGATGCTTATCCTATAGAGAGCATCACCGTACTGAAGGATGCTGCCGCTTCTTCTATCTATGGTATGCGTGGTGCCAATGGTGTGATTATGGTTACTACCAAGCGCGGTAATGCCGGTAAGACTAAGATTGATTTCACTCAGGAAGTCGGTTTCCAGACCCTCGCCAACAAGATGGAGGTTCAGAACTCTTACAACATGGCGATGACCCGTAACCAGGTACGCTATCTGAGCGGTATGGATCCGATGTACACCCAGGAGCAGCTCGACAACTACAAGTATGTATGCGATGGTGGAACGTTTGCTGACGATGATATCCGCAAGTACCAGTACTTCAATACATCTTGGGCAGACCAGTTGTATCGTGAAGCTGCACCGCAGTATCGCACCAACCTGCAGATTAGTGGCGGTAACCAGCGTGCCCGCTACTATGTAAGCTTTTCTTATCTGCGCCAGGAGGGTATGTGGAATACCGAGGGTACTGAAATGAATGATGGTTACAGCACTCAGCACGTACTGAACCGCTGGAATCTCCGTTCTAACATTGATATCGATGTATCCAAGTATCTGAATGTATCTCTCGACTTGGGTGGACGTATTGATAATATCTCTCAGCCTACTGAGGGCGTGTTCAACCTCGTTACCTTTGGTGTTATCGAGGCAAACCCTATGGCTCCTACCCATAACCCTGACGGAAGTATCTATTCTTCATCTACAGCCAACAACCCGGTACGTTATCTGGGTGGTTCCGGTTTGGAGAAGAACCGTCGCCGTAACTTGTATTCTACCTTGAATGCCAAGTACGATTTGAGTCCTGTATTGAAGGGCTTAGGTTTGTTCGGTACAGTCAGCTTCGATGCATACGAGACTTTCGAGTCAACACAGACTGCTCAGATGGATTCATGGAACTACGACTACGATAACCTGGCGGTTACCGATGTCAGCCAGTTCAAGTATACCAAATATACAACCAAGGCAGCTTTGAGCAACCCATCAGCTAATCAGCGTGGTTACTACTACAACCTGAATCTGTTTGGTGGTGTAAGTTACAAGAACAGTTTCGGTAAGCACAATGTAGATGCCCGTGCCTTTGCCCGTTACTACCGTAATGAGGAAGCAGGTTCAGATTACTCTACCCAGCAGAGTGCATCTTCAAACCGATATCTGGCATACAACTTCCAGGGAACATACGACTATGCCAACAAGTATATTGCCTCAGTCAACCTCTCTCGTATGGGATGTGACAACTTTTCACCAGACGAGCGTTGGGGAACCTTCTGGGGTGCATCAGCAGGATGGGTACTCTCTGAGGAATCCTGGATGAAGAAACTTGGCTTTGTCAATCTTCTCAAACTCCGTGCTTCTTATGGTGAGGCTGGTCAGTCATCTACAGGTGCAGGCCGTTACCCATATCAGAGTATCTATGGTACAGCTACCGGTTATGGTTTCGGTTATAACGGAACTCTTGTGAATGGCTATGCTGAGAGCAAGACCGGTAATGCCAACAGTAAGTGGGAAATCTCCAAGATGGTAAACCTCGGTGTTGACTGGAACCTCTGGAACAGCAAACTCTATGGTAGCTTCGATATCTTCAAGGAGTGGCGTTCTAACATCCTGGTATCCCGTTCAACCATTCCTGAGACCATACTTGGTGTGCCTGTAGCACAGGATTCATACGGTAAGGTTGAAAGCCGCGGTTACGAACTCGTTCTCGGACATCGTGGCAATATCGGTAAGGATTTCAAGTACTTCATTGAGGGGCAGCTTACCTTCAATACCAACAAGATTACCGATATCGATGAAACTGCACCAGATGTAGAGTGGCAGCGCAAGGCAGGTCATAGAATCTATGACAACACTTCGGTAGCCGAACTCTATGAGCAGGCTCAGACAGGTACCAACCGTGTGGGTGGATGGAACATCTATAAGTTCGACCAGTGGGCTTCAGATCCAAACCTGATTGCTACATCAGCAGAGGATGCTAAGGCTCATCCGGAGAAGTATCCATACAACAGCTTCTCTAATGGAGCACAGCAGTTGGGTACAGCGGTGTTCAAGGATATCAATGGTGACCGCGTGATCGACTCAAAGGATATGGTGCCAGATTCATACACCATCATTCCTGAGATGATTCCTACCTTCAACTTCGGTTTCGAGTACAAGGGCTTCGATGCCCGCATGATTGTGAATGCTTATCTCCGTCGCTCTGTATTCCTTTCACCAGCTATCAGCTACAGTGGTTGGAGTAACATGGGTACCCATGAGGTAACAAAGGCTTGGGGTTACTATACTGATGACCCTTCTGATCCTCGCAACGTGAATGCTACTTATCCACGTCCTGTTTATAATGGATTCGATGCAGTTGATTCTGACCGTGCTACAGGTTCTTACCAGAACAACATCTGGGTACGTAATGGTAACTTCTGGTCAATCCGTAATATTGAGGTAGGATACTCTTTGCCTGCTAAGTTGATTTCTAAGTTGTGGATGACTAAGTGCCGCGTTTACTTCAGCGCTTACAATATTGCTACCTTTAGCAGTCTGCCAGATGATGTAGACCCAGAGAAGCCATTGAGCTACTGCTGGTGGTATCCAAAGACAAAGTCATTTACATTTGGTATTAACATTGGTTTCTAATCAATTTTATCAAAAACGAATATGAAAAAGATATTAGTTAATATATCATTGGCGATGCTGGCTGTAGGAGGTATGACCTCCTGCAGCGACATCCTCGATAAGGAAGTCGACTTGACTTATACCGACGAGAACATCTACAGCAACTACGACCGTACCCGTGGTGTCTTGGCAAATGCCTATACCTATTTGCCTGATGCCTTTGCGGGATATACCGATGGCCAGTTCCGTGCAGCTTCTCGTGACTGTATGACCGATAATGCCATCTCTTACTGGAATGTGCATTACTATCACAGTGTGTTGAACGATTCATATGATGCCAAGAACCACTGGTTTGCTGAGAATTATTGGAGCAACGATCTGAAGGGCATCCGTGTCTGCAACGACTTCATTTCAAAGGCACGTGAGAGTGTCATCGGAAATGCAGAGAAGAGCGGTGACGACAACAAACTCTGCGACCGTTACAAGGCAGAGGCGCGTTTCATCCGTGCCATCCTTCATTTCGATATGATTGGCTATTTCGGTGCAGTGCCTATTGAGGATCATGTGTTGGATAATGCTGAGGCTGCTTCTATCACCCGTACTCCTGCTCCTGAAGCATTGAAATGGGTAGCTGATGAATGCGATGCCATCATCCAGAGCGGTGCGCTCCCATTCCGTTACAGTAATGAAAATGAGAACTGGGGACGTATCAATGGTGCTGCTGTCTATGCATTGAAGTCAAGAGCATTGCTCTATCGTGCTTCTGCACTGAACAATCCTACAAATGATGTTACCTGGTGGCAGGAAGCTGCTGATGCAGCCCTTGCTTTCATCAATGCCAATAAGAGTTCTGCCAACCCTTATCGTCTGTACACTACAAGCGATAACAACCCTAACAAGAACTATTATGAGTGCTTCACCAGTACCCCTCACCTGAACCCTGAGTATATCCTCAGCCGCAGTGAGTGGAATACACGAGAAATTGAGATGTTCAACACTCCTTGTGGTTTCTCCGGTAATGTGAACTCTACCGGTCGCGTAAACCCTACACAGAATCTGGTTGATTCTTACGAGACCATCAATGGCCTTCCTATCGACCAGGATCCTTCTTACAACGATCAGGATCCATACAAGAACCGTGACCCACGTCTGGAACAGACCATCTTCCACCAGGGAAGTATCTGGGGAGACAAGAGCCAGGACGAGGAGCGTGCAGTGGATGTATCTGTAGGTGGCAAAGACTACCAGGATCTTCATGGTGGTACCACTACCGGCTACTACTCTAAGAAGTTCGTTCACAATATGAGCTTCAAGAACCCTACCACATACGTTACCGCTTGCCCTATCTTCCGCTATGCGGAGATTCTGCTCAATGCTGCCGAGGCTTTGAACGAGGCAAAGGGTCCTGAGGCTGCCTACGACTATGTAAACCAGGTTCGTGCCCGTGTGGGTATGCCTGCTTACAAGGGTATGACCAAGGAGCAGCTTCGTGAGCGTATCCGCAACGAGCGCCGCATCGAGTTGGCTTTCGAGGATCACCGTTTCTTCGATGAGCGCCGCTGGAAATTGTTTGATGGCAAGAGTGCTGCTACAGAGAAGAGTGAGCCACGCTACAAGCAGGTTTACAACATCTATAGCGTTGTTGTAACTCCTAATGAGAGCCAGGTATATACTTATCGCAACGATAATACCCATCCTACTCGTGCGTTCTCTATTCCTAAGAATTATTACTTCCCAGTGCCTGATGACACTTACAAGAAGAATCCTAACTTAGGACAGAATGCAGGTTGGGAACTCTCTGATGCTCCTAAGAAGGACGATACCACTGAAGGTGGCGAGACTACTGAGGGTGAAACAACCGGCAAGTAATCTTTGTCAATATACATTATATATTTTAGGTGAGGTCTATGGCGAAAACACCATAGACCTTCCTTGGTTTTAAAAAATCATATCTTAAACTTGAAATCGTATGAAGAAGTTATTACTTTCTGTCATGAGTCTGATGGCGATGAACGGAGCTATGGCTCAGACGGCTGTCGGCGATAATGATCTGACTAATGCATACGCTACCCAAATGATAACAGGGCGCATCGCGGTGCATGACCCTTCTATCGTGATGGATGTTACGGGCTCTACCACCAACCCTAAATATTATATCTACGGTTCGCATCTCGGCAGAGCCAAGACTTATGCTTCGGGCAATTATCAGATATGGAACACCTTTAAGACGGGTGAGGAGAATGCCGGAACCAGCAACAGTCTTTTTGCTGACGTGAATGGTAAATTAGTGAACTTCAAGGACGCTTATTCCACCCAATTGGTGAAGAAGGTGAAGAACTATAAGGGCGAGGAAGTCGATTTTCCTAACTTCGATGCCCATGCCTGGCAGGCGAAAGGCAATAATGTGAAAGGCATGCAGTGGGCACCAGACGTCATCTACAACAAGACCATGAAGAAATGGTGTATGTATATGAGTCTGAATGGCGACAACTGGTGCTCTACCATCGTGTGCTTTATATCCGACGACCTCGAGGGACCTTGGATTTATCAGGGACCAGTGGTATGCTCAGGCTTTTCGGGAAGATATGCCCACAATGGTTTTGCAGCCTCAGGTGACTGGAAGAATACCGACTTGGCGATTGCTACAGGTTGCACATCCTTGCCTCAGCGATACAACACGGACGAATGGAGTCCTTATGGTCCCAACTGTATCGACCCATGCGTGTTCTATGATGACGATGACAATCTCTGGATGAGCTATGGCTCATGGTTTGCAGGCATCTTCATGATTAAACTTGACAAGGAGAATGGTCTTCGTGACTATACTTATACCTACCCATACCAGGTGAAGGGAGTAACAACTACAGCGGGAGCGGCAAATGCAAATGCTACCAGCGACCCCTATTTCGGCAAGAAGATAGCTGGTGGCTGGGGTGTTTCCGGCGAGGCAAGCTATATCCAGAAGGTGGGCAAGTATTATTATCTCTTTATGAGTTATGGCGGTTTGACGGCTGCCGGTGGCTATCAGATTCGTGTATTCCGTTCAGAGAAACCTGACGGACCTTATAAGGACTGTCTGACCTCTACGGGCATAGGAGCCGTATATGACAAGCCAAGAGTCAACTTTGGAACTGACGCCAATCGCGACGAGGGTGTGAAACTCTTCGGCAACTACCAGTGGGAAACCATGCCTAATGCAGAACTGGCTCAGGGACATAACTCAGCCATCGTAGACCATAAGGGACGAGCACTCATCGTTTACCATACCCGCTTCATGAACAGAGGTGAGGGGCATGAGGTTCGTGTACATCAGCTCTTCGTTAACCAGGACGGTTGGCTGGTTGCTGCTCCTTACGAGTTTAGCGGCGAAACTTATACTGATAATGATATTGCTACCCAGCAGCTCTATGATGCAACAGAGGTAGAGGGAGATTATCAGATCATAGCTCATCCTTACCGTCAGAATACAGCGGCAATGGCTTATCAGAAACCTGTTACCATACATCTCAATGCTGATGGTTCTATCTCAGGCGAGTATACCGGTAAATGGGAACTGGTGAGCGGTACAAGCTACATCAATCTTACCTTGAAGGGTGTTGCTACAGCCAATGCTGAGGTGAAGTTCAAGGGTGTGCTTACCGAGCAGACCATCGATTATACCAATATCAAGGCGCTCTGCTTTACAGTCCTCAGTTCTTCTGACGGTTTGGCTACATCAGGTGGTGCCAGCTTGCAGACTCGCGGTTTGAGTATCTGGGGAAGCAAGGCTGATGCCAAGGCGGCTATCAAATATACATTGGATAAGACCAGCGTTCCTTTCGCAGATGGTGCAACTTTGAATTCAAAGCCAAAACTCCCAACAGAGGGGCATCTCGGTGCTACTATTTCATGGAAATCAAGCAATCCTTCTATTCTGACCGATGAGGGCGTAGTGAAGGGCAAGGGTAAGGTAACCATGACCATGACTATCAGCAAGGATGGTTATGAATATACTAAGGATTATACCCTGAACATCGATGCTGAGGCAGAGGAAACGACTCCGGTTTACTATCCGGAATCTTCTGTAAAGAATACTACTTCAGGCTGGTGGACAAACTTCTCTCCTTACTACGAGTTGCAGGCTGGCAAGAAGATGCAGTTTAAGTTCTATAACTATAGTGATATGTCTGCGGTATGGAACAACTGGTGCTTGGTTGCTGCTCAGATAAAGCGTGAGGATGCTGGCTATGGAGCAGATAAAGAGTACTTCGTAATCCGCAACGATAAATTCGGTTGGGGAGCTAACCACAATGCAGAAGGATTTACCGATGATTTTGATTGGAGCGGCGGTGATGATCGTCCAAATCTTAGGAAAGATTTGAATGGCTCTTTGGTTGATATGACAGTTAGCTTGACTGCTGCAGGTGTATTCAAGATGGAATCTACCATCACGACTACAACCAACAAGGTATATCATTATACCTATACCACCACATTGACAGCTAAGCCATCTAAGATTGTCCTCTTCTTCGTGAACGAGAAGTCTTACATCGACGGCTCAAGCCTTTCTACAGGCATCTCGAACCCTATCATCATTCAGAAGAAGAATGATGGCAAATGGTTCAACCTCTCCGGTCAGCAGGTAGACAAGAGCTACAAGGGTGTAGTGATTGTGAACGGAAAGAAATTTGTGAACAAGTAATTCTCTTATATATAATAAGGTGTAATTATATGAAGATTTCTAAAATACTTTTGGGAGCAGCAATGATGATTGCTGCTCCTACTGTAAAAGGCGGTTGTCAGATGATGGCACAGAATGCTCCGCAGGAACCGATTGTGGTAGATACTCCTTTTGTTCACGATCCCGTGATGGCGTATGAGAATGGCAAGTACTATCTCTACTGCACAGGTCATGGCATCACGCAGATGACTTCCACCGACCGCAAGCATTGGACCATTGTTCCTCAGGGCGTGCTCAAGAACAGCGAGATTCCGGTATGGACGCATGATAGTGTGCCGGGTTTTACCACGCATATCTGGGCTCCGGATGTCATCCGTTTTAAGAACAAATGGTATCTGGCTTATTCCTGTTCCACCTTTGGTAAGAACACATCTGCCATCGGTTTGCTGAGCAATACCTCCTTATCTGATAAGGATGGCTGGAAGGATGAAGGCTGCCTCGTCGCCTCCAAGGGTGATAGAGACAACTGGAATGCCATCGACCCTAATTTCATCGTTGATGAGAAGGGAAACCCTTGGCTTACCTGGGGCTCTTTCTGGGATGGCATCCAGATGATTAAGTTGGATAAGAAGACGATGCATGTCAAGAAGGGCGCCAAGCCTCAGACCATCGCCCGCCGTCATGCCGTGGGTGATGCATCAGCAGAACCGAATCCTACTTCTAAGTTTGCCGGCACCAATGCCATCGAGGCTCCTTTCATCATGAAGCATGGTGGTTATTACTATCTCTTCGTGAGCTGGGATTACTGCTGCCGTGGCATCAAGAGTAACTATCGTGTTGCCGTGGGCAGAAGCAAGAAGGTGGCTGGTCCTTATCTGGATAAGGCAGGCAGAGATATGCGCAATGGCGGTGGTACGCTGATTTTGGAAGGCGATAAGAAAGAATATGAGGCGATGGGCCATTGCTCTGCCTACTCCTTCCCTGATGGCGATTTCTTCTTCTGTCATGGTTACAGCGTGCCGAAGAATGGTGCCAGCATCCTGGTTCAGAAGAAAATCAACTGGACGGAAGATGGCTGGTTGACGCTGGAGTAAAAATGGTTCTTCTTCTTGGTAAAAAAGTTATATTTAATAAATTGTGAATAAGTTATGAGAAAGATTTTAATTCTACTCTTTATGGTGCAGATGGTAGCTATTCAGGGAATGGCTACTAATCGTGTGATGCGAGAATCATTACCTGATGATTCCCTGCATACAGGAATATGGAAAACTGACACGTTGAAAGAAGTCAACATAAAGGGAAGCTCAATTCTGCAAAGTGGTGACAGGATGAAAGTAGCAATAACCAAGGATTTGCGTCGTGGTACAGTTAGTACTATCCAAATGTTGGGAAAGCTGCCTAATTTTACTTATAACTTTGTTGACCGTTCTTTAACTTATCACAATTCCTCCAATATCATAGTATTGGTAGATAGCGTAGAAAAAGATATGAACTATCTGCGGAATATTCAGCATATCCGCTTTGACAAAGTAGAGGTGATTGATAAACCGCAAGGTCAATACCAAGGCTATGATGTATTGATAAACTTGCATACCAAGAAGAATTATGAAGGTTATGAAGGCATGCTCTTTAATAATGAAGGCTTCAATCTGAACGGTGAGAATGACAAGAAATACATCTTTGAGAATACGACGGCAAATTTTTCATATACCAAAAACAAGTGGAATATTTATGCTTTTGCCTATAGTTATTTTGGACAAGGTGCGTATGACACGAACTGGTCAAAGAATTACCTGCAGAATGGAATCAAGGAAACGCTAGTGAACAATCCTGATGGTATCAGGAATATCATCACATTTGAAAGATACCGTTCGGGATTGCTTAGCCTGGATTATGCCATACAGAAAAATCAGTCTCTTTCGTTTGTGTATCAATACGGTGCTGGGCGTGATCATGATACCTATAATCATTATACTATATTGCGGACAGATGAGAATACTCATACCGAGACAAGGCTGACTCGCGATATACGCACCCATGTGAGAGATAGTGAGCATTCGATGGCTGTATTCTACCGTAACAATGTGGGAAGAGTAAGATGGACTGCTGATTTCAATTACAGGTTTTCTCCAACCCGCAGTCTTACGGATCAGTGGGAGAGTACGGGATTTGTGCTGAATAATCATTTCCAGGACCATATGAACTTTACTCGCTTCCGTATAAGTGGATGGACCAATTTTGCCAATGGTCATCTTACATTGAATGCTGGCTATGAGAATACATGGAAAAGTTACAAGAGGGAAGATAATGATACCGGCGAAAAGCTGAACACCAACAGCTATTTGCGAAATCGCCTGTGGGCAAGTCTCAATTGGCGTTTTGATAATAATGCGCAATTGATGTTTTCCGGTTGGGCAGAGCATGTGGGCTTGAATAACAATCATGCCAAGAAAACTCAGGTGCCAGTTGGTGGAAGTTTCATGGCCTATTATCAGCTGACCAGACGTAATTGGATGCGTTTAAACTATGATTGCTCCACCAGTTATCCAGACCAGAATCTATCCAGTGAATATGGCTATTTCACCGATTCTCTGTCTTGGGTAGGTGGTAATCCGTGGCTCAAGACCAATGTTACTCATCGCATCAACTATTGGATAGATCTTTGGTGGTGCTTTAACTTCCAGACGGGGTATGTGTATTCACCAAACAGCTTTAACTCTATAGCTGAAATCTGGGAAGGAACATTGCCGAGTGGTGTACCGGGCAAGTATGTGGCAAGTGTCTTCCAGAATACTGATTACAGGGAATGGTGGGCTTCCGTATCGTTTACTAAGAGATTCTGTAGAGACTTCTTGTATAAGGCAGATTTGAAATATAGAAATGCCAAGGCAAGTTATCACGAATTTTCTAACCACATACAGACGGTAGAGGGCGTTACGTCTTTGCAGTACTATCAGCCAAGATGGGATATGAACTTTGCGATGTCCTATTCTTATAGCAAGAATTTTACGATCTCTCCACAAGTTAAGTCTTCGTCGAATTTCGAGAACCCGTATGTATCTATCCAAAAGTTCCTGTTGAAGAAGAAACTAGAGTTGACATTGACTTATAGTCTTATGTTCCACTTCTTCAATTCTGATATGATAACAGAGACAAAGTCTCCTGGTTTTGAGAGCAGATACTTGGATAAGGCTTTTGATAGGCAGCGAAATAGAATTGTATTCAATGTTTCATATCGTTTTGCCGGTGGTAAATCCGTAAGGCAATATAATAGAGATATGTCAACAGAGGATTAGAAGTGAAATGTTAAAATGGAGTTAAAATAGCGTTTATTCCGCTACGAACGGCAAAAAAGCGGTTTCGTAGCGAAATAAACGCTATTTTCTTTCGCTGTTTCCGAAATTTAGTCTTATCAAGTCGGCTCGAAGTACTTGGCTTATCCAAACGAAATAAGCATCAAAAAAATCCGAAACAGATAACTTGGTAAGCTTCTGTTTCGGATTTTTTCTTTATTCTTCCTTAATCTTCCAATCGCTGATAGTGCGCTGGGTGCTGTCAAAACTGATACCGATTTTTATCAGTCGCTTGCCCTCTGCATGATATGGCAGCATATAGCCTTTTTCGTCTATCTGTGCCAAAGCCTCATCAGCACTCTTATCTACCTTCAGTTCGAAGACGTAGATTGTATCTGGCATGTGCATCACGGCATCAGCTCTGCCTATGGCGCTCTTCACCTCTGTGCGGATATAGATGTTGAGGAAACTGAACATCAGATAGAAGATGGTCTGATAATGCTTCTCACTATGATTCTCTAGATCGTATGGTATCGTAGCCATATAGGTGCGCATGTGCTCCAGTGCCGCCTCGATATCGTTTCGATAAACCGCCTTGCAGAATCCCAAGAGGAAGGCATTGTTGTCAGAACGGCGAGGGTTCACATAATGAGGAATCAATGAGTTGAGCAGTCCGTCGCGTACCTCCTTGTTTGGGATGCCCAGCGTGTATTCCTGAAACATCGGTTCATATTTCTTGATGGTCAGATAGCCGCTCTGGTAGAGCAATGGCAAGGCTTCTGTCATTTCCTCTGTAGATTGATCGAAGGAACTCAATACTGTCTCCTGACTCTCTAAAGTAGAAAGATTGACATGATACTTATCCAATAGTTTCAAGAGGAAGGATGGAGTGCCGGACCCAAACCAGTAAGGAGCAATATCCCGAGCATTCAAAGCCTTTACAAGACTGAACGGATTGAAAATATCTTCTGAATTCTTGCTGAAATGATAACCATCATAGAATTGTGTCAGCTCTTTCAGACACTCCTCATACGTAATACCAAGAGTTTCACCCATAGCTTCAATATCCGGTTTCATCTGCGTGGTAAGCTCAGTCTTGCTGATACCGCAGATGGCAGAGTACTGGTCGAACAGACTGATGTTGTCGAGGTTGTTGAGTTCGCTGAAGATGCTGAGCTGCGAGAACTTGGTGATACCCGTGATGAAGGTGAACTCCAGGTATGGGTCGAGCTTTTTAAGGGGACTGTAGAAGTTCTGCATGATGAGACGGAGCGGTTGCAGGTTTTCCTTTTCATGCACCACATCCAGCAATGGGGCATCATATTCATCGATGATGACTACCGCCTTTTCGCCCGTCTGCTTGTAAGCCCGCTTCACGAGTCCATCCAGTCGGTCGTTTGGATACAATTCATCATCATCCTTGCCATAGAGTTTCTCATATGGCTTCAACTGCAAGTCGAGATAATGCTTCAAGCCATCAGCATCAAAATGCTTGGCACCGCTCATGTCGAAGTGGAACACAGGATGCTTCACCCATTCCTTCTCGTAATCAGCAATGGCCAATCCCTCGAACAGTTCCTTTCTGCCCTCGAAATAGGCCTGGAGGGTAGAGGCAAAGAGTGACTTGCCGAATCGTCTTGGACGACTCAGAAAGATATACTTCATACCTTTTTCTCTGAAATCCACGATGTATTTGGTCTTATCTACATAGAGATAACCTTTCTCGCGAATTTCTTCAAAAGTCTGAATTCCTACAGGATATTTATTTACTATTTTTGCCATATTCCTACATGCTTTACGTTTTGCGCTGCTAAGTTACAAAGAAAAT
>ERZ1026901.905-NODE-905-length-20021-cov-13.388360_pt1 | contig 20021 bp, 13 predicted proteins | sample MGYA00380179_ERZ1026901 | MGnify/ENA primary metagenome ERZ1026901 (study PRJEB33269, sample SAMEA4719815) | human gut metagenome | biome: human-associated habitat; feature: organic feature; material: feces | place: Cameroon | collected 2013-10 ... | reverse complement strand
GGAGGAAATTGGGCTTTCAGCCCGCTTTTGTTTTACTCTTGCCATATCCTCCTATAGAAAGTAGCTCATATATAAAAATAAAAAAGGAAAAATACTTATTATAATAAATAATGTGTAAGGAAATCCAACATAAGTCAGACGGAAAAATGGGTGAGGTGTTGCGCTTCGCCATTGTCGGCGTCATAGCCACGCTGATACAGTACGTGGTGTATTTCGGGCTGGTGCTGTGGCTCATCCCCACGCTTGCCATGACCATAGCCTATGCCGTCAGCTTCGCCTTCAACTTCGTTGCCTCCACACGCTACACGTTCCGGGTCAAGGCTTCGGCACGTCGTGGAGCCGGTTTTGCCCTGAGCCATGCCGTCAACTATGTGCTGCAGATGCTCACGCTCAATCTCTTCATCTGGCTGGGACTGTCCAAGCAATGGGCACCGATACCGATGTTTGCCGTCTGCGTACCCGTCAACTTCGTGCTGGTGAGATACTTTTTAAAGGTAAAAAAGTAAAAAGGTAAAAAAGTAAAACGAGTAATAAAGCTACAATTGAGATATTGATATGAATATAAAAGACAACCCCCTGGTTAGGATTTTCACGTCGCTCTTCCGCATAAAGCGTGAGGAACGCGCGCTGGCAATAGTGCTGTTGCTGGTGTTTTTGGCATTGGATGCGCTCGTCGTGTGCAAGTATTACGACGTGTTCACACCGCTCAACGCCCATTATTGGCATCTGTTCATATCCAAGTTCCACATTTCGGGCTTCGACCCCATCACCTATTCGGTGGTGAGCGATTGGACGGCAGGCTATAATGTCTACCGCCATCCGCTGCTGGCGTTCTACATGTACGTGCCCTACCTTGTCAATCAGGCGCTGATATGGGCTACGGGCATCAACTGCGCCATATTCATCGTCACAGCCATACAGCTGTTCTCGGCTTTCTATGCAGCCATTTTCTTCTATCGCATTTGCCGTGAGATAGTGGGCGTGAGCCGCACCGACTCAACGCTGCTTACGTTCTTGCTCTTCGGTTTCGCCTTCGTGATGCTCTCGTCGATGGTGCCCGACCACTTCATCATATCCATGATGCTGTTGCTGCTGGCTCTCTACGTCAGCGGAAAACTGATGATACGCCGCCGCAAGCTCACCGTCTGGCAGTCGGCACTCTACTTCTTCCTCACCGCCGGAACGTCGCTCAACAACGGACTGAAGATATACTTGTCCGACCTTTTCGTCAACGGATTCCGTATATTCCGCCCCAAGTTTCTCTTCCTCGCCATCCTTCTGCCTGCCGCACTCACATGGGGAGCGGCACGCATGAGCTACGACCATATCGTATGGCCGCGTGATGTGGCTGCCAAGGCGGCACGCGCCAAGGCCAAGGCAGCCAAGGAGGCAAAGAAGAAGGCTGAAGCTGCCGAGCGACACCGCCAGGACTCCATTCGCATAGCGTCGTTCACGCTGGAGCAGATGGACTCGTTGCGCCGCGATTCGGTGCAGCGCGACTCCATAGCCAAGGCAAAGCCGAAGCCCATACGTCGCCGCAAGAACGGCAAACCGATAGCCAACGGCGAGTTCATCGGCTGGACTGACATCACCACTTCGCGCTCGGAGTCGATTGTCGAGAACCTGCTGGGCGAGTCGATACAGCTCCATCAGGACTATGTGCTGGGCGATGTGCTCAAGTCGCGTCCGATGATTGTGCGCTACAACCACTGGTACAACTATGCCGTTGAGGCCGTCATAGCCCTTCTCTTCGTGCTGGGCGTGTGGGCAGGACGCCGCTCGCGCTTCATGTGGCTTGTCATGTCGTACTTCGCACTCGACATGGTGCTGCACATAGGATTGGGATTTGGCATCAACGAGGTGTACATCATGTCGGTACACTGGATTTACGCCATACCGATAGCCGTGGCTTTCCTGCTTAAGAACGTAGGTCGCCGCCGCTATCAGCTTGCCCTTAAGGGTGTGCTGGCATTGCTCGCCTTGTGGCTTTGGACGTGGAACGTCACGCTCATTGTGGGCTATCTGTATCAGTAGCCCGCACCTTATATCTTATTTAAGTTTCGCAAGCGAAAGTAGTTAAGAAGTTAAGGAGTAGTCGCGCCCTACGGTCGCTAAGGAGTTAAGCCATTAGTTTTTTTTTGCTTGATATAGCATTATAAGCATTTGGCTTAACTTCTTAACTCCTTTAACTACTGAATTCTCTGAACTTGCGAAAGTTCAGTACATTATATATATATGCAGCCCTGCAGCTGCCTAACACTTCTTGCATAACTGTCGACAACCATGCTGATAAGAAAAGAAGAACGCCCCGTGGCACTCGTTGCCGCCTTAGTGTTCACCGTGCTCAACGCATTGCTCATATACGCCCACTACGACTCTTTCACACGTGGGGCGCACGTGGGCTTCTGGTCGGTGTTCTACAACCACCTGAACATGTCGGGCTACGATGTCTTCTCGCTGATATTCATCTCGTGCATGCGCCTGCATTGGAACTCGTTGCGCCATCCGCTCTTCGTGCTCCTGCTGCTGCCGCTCTACTGGATCAACCATATGCTCATGCCAGCGACCGAGTTCAACTTCGCACCGTTCCTCATGGCGGTGCTACTCATAGTGTGCGACGTGGCAGGAGCAGTAATACTGCACCGCATATTGCGTGAGATTGTAGGTGCCAACCGTTCGGATGCCGCCATGCTCACAGCCATGTTCTACGGCATTGCGCACGTTATGGTGGCAACGATGGTGCCCGACCATTTCGCACTCTCGCTGCCCCTGCTTCTGCTTACGCTATACGTTACAGGCAAGCACTTGCTGCACGGCACACGCATGCCGCTGTGGCAGTCGGCTCTTCTGTATTTCCTTACTGCCGGAGTTACGCTCACCAATGGCGTCAAGGTGGCGCTGGCAGCGTGGATAGCCAACGGAAAGCGCGTGTTTTCGGTGCGCAGCATACTGTCGTTCGTAGTGCCAACGCTCATACTTGGAGCCGTCTATGTGGCTACGCAGAGCCTTATCATAACCCCGCAGGAGCGTGGCATCAAGCGCATTGAGGCTGCTGTGGCTAAGAAAGATCCTGCACGTATAGAGCGGTTGAAGAAGCACGACGAGTTCGTGCGCCGTCAAAACGGTGAGGCTATGACCAAGAAGGTGCCCCTGCTCGAGTGGAGCGACATGACCACATCGCGCTGGCAGTCGGCAGTAGACAATCTTATGGGCGAGTCGTTGCAGCTGCATCGCGACCATCTTATGGAAGACGTGCAGCAGAATCGACCCGTATTCGTGGGCTATCGCTCATTTATTAATTACGTCGTTGAGGCTGTGCTCGTGCTCCTGCTCATAGCGGGTGCGTGGGTGGCGCGCCGCGAACGCTTCTTCCTCGTGGTCGCTTCGTGGTTTGCTTTCGACATGCTGATGCACTTAGGGTTCGGTTTCGGACTCAACGAGGTGTACATCATGACCGCCCACTGGGCTTTCATATTCCCCATCGGAGCCGCCTATCAGCTGCGTCGCAGTACATCCGGGGCATTGCGCCTGCTCGTGGCAGCCCTCACGGTGTGGCTTTGGGCGTGGAACGGAACAATCCTTTTCGGCTATCTGCTTTAGCCCTTCAGCCTATACATGTATATGTCAGGCACAGCCTGTATAAATACTGATAGATAAAACTATGCGAATCTTACATCTGATAACCCATTTTGACCTTGGCGGAGCCGAACGTGTCGCCGCCAACATAGCCGCGTCTACGAGCGAAGGCATGGAATATCATGTCGCCGAGATACTGCGCGGACGTTCAGACTACACCCCCAAGTTTCTCTCGGAGCTGCGCGCCGCGGGCGTGACGTGTCACCGTTCGTGGATGCCCGACATCAGTTGGCACTTCCTTGTGGAACGTATTGCAGCCCTGCTGTTTCCCCTGCGTATGCTGTATCTTATGCTGCGACTGCGCCCCGACGTCATACACACCCACACCGAGACCCCCGATCTGGCTCTGTACGTGTGCGTCAGACTCATGCCGTGGCTGTTCCGACATACACGCATAGTGCGCACCATACATAATACGAGGCTCTGGACCGGACTGCCACGCACAGCCCGCTGGGTGGAACGTATGTTCATAAAGCGTCAGTCTAACGTAGCCATATCCGATTCGGTGCGCGATACCTATGCCGGACGTTTCGGCTCGGAGCCGCCAATCATACATAACGGGGTGGGCGAGGTGCCGCAACAGACCTACGCCCAGCTGCATCCGGGCAAGGTGAACATCCTCTTTGCCGGCCGACTCGAACCGCAGAAGGGCGTGAACGTGCTGTGCGACGTGCTCCGCATGATGTCAGCCGACCAGCGTTTCTTCTTCACCATAGCCGGCGACGGCTCCTTGCGCTCCCTCGTTGAGCAGACCCTGGCAGGCGACGAAACCCATCCGCCCGTCAGCAACGCCCGTCTTGTACCGCCTATATACGCACTCGCCACTTATCTGGCATCGTTCCACTATCTGTTCATGCCCTCGGTGTTTGAAGGACTGAGCATGCTGTCGATGGAGGCAAGTATCAACCGTCTGCCCGTAATAGCCAACGACGCTCCCGGACTGCGCGATACGCTGCCCGCTGACTGGCCCCTTATGGCACACGGCAATGCCCTGGACGACTATCGCCGCATCTTCGAGCGCCTTTGCGACGACGCTTTCCGCACCCGAATAGCCGACAAAGCGCAGCAGTATGCACGCCTTAATTTCTCCATACGCAGCATGCAGCAGCGCTATGAGGAGTTTTATCTCACCCCGAAACGATGAGCGCAAATGCTCGGGTTTCATAACATTTAACTCCATAAAGACAAGAAAATCAATCAAAAAAGCGTAACTTTGCATCCTATAGTGAATTTAGGACAGATATCAGAATAACAAAATAAAGAAAAAATGGCACAAGAAGACGTTTTCAAGAAAATTGTGAGTCATTGCAAGGAGTACGGTTTCGTATTCCCAAGCAGCGAAATCTATGACGGTCTGGGCGCAGTATATGACTACGGACAGAACGGCGTTGAGCTTAAGAATAACATCAAGCAGTACTGGTGGCAGAGCATGGTGCTCCTCCACGAGAACATCGTGGGCATCGACTCAGCCATATTCATGCACCCAACTATATGGAAAGCCAGCGGACACGTTGACGCTTTCAACGACCCACTCATCGACAACCGCGACTCAAAGAAGCGCTACCGTGCCGACGTTCTCATCGAGGACCAGATAGCAAAGTATGATGAGAAGATTGAGAAGGAGATTGCCAAGGCACGCAAGCGTTTCGGCGACTCGTTCGACGAGGCTCAGTTCCGTGCCACCAACGCACGCGTTATAGAGCACCAGCAGAAGCGCGACGCTCTGCACGAACGTTATACTAAGGCTATGCAGGGTCCGGATCTTGCCGAACTGAAGCAGATTATCGAGGACGAGGAAATCGTTGACCCCATCAGCGGCACAAAGAACTGGACCGACGTACGTCAGTTCAACCTCATGTTCTCTACCGAAATGGGTTCTACTTCTGAAGGCGCAATGAAGGTATATCTGCGTCCTGAGACTGCTCAGGGCATCTTCGTCAACTATCTCAACGTTCAGAAGACAGGCCGTATGAAGATTCCTTTCGGTATCGCACAGATTGGTAAGGCTTTCCGTAACGAGATTGTTGCACGTCAGTTCATCTTCCGTATGCGCGAGTTTGAGCAGATGGAGATGCAGTTCTTCGTACAGCCGGGCACCGAACTCGAATACTTCCAGAAGTGGAAGGAGATCCGTATGAAGTGGCACCAGACTCTCGGCTTCGGCGCAGAGAACTACCGCTTCCACGATCACGAGAAGCTGGCTCACTATGCCAACGCCGCTACCGACATCGAGTTCCGCATGCCGTTCGGATTCAAGGAGGTTGAGGGCATCCATAGCCGCACCAATTTCGACCTCTCACAGCACGAGAAGTTCTCTGGTCGCTCAATCAAGTACTTTGACCCGATAACCAAAGAGTCGTACACTCCGTATGTAATTGAGACCTCAATAGGCGTTGACCGCATGTTCCTCAGCGTCATGTGCCACTCTTATCGTGAGGAAAAGCTCGACAACGGAGAGACCCGCGTCGTTCTGCTTCTGCCCCCGGCACTCGCTCCGACGAAGTTGGCTGTGCTCCCACTCGTAAAGAAAGACGGACTGCCAGAGAAGGCTCGCGAGATAGTGAACAATCTCAAGTTCCACTTCAATACTCATTATGATGAGAAGGACACTATCGGTAAGCGCTATCGTCGCCAGGATGCAGTCGGAACTCCTTACTGCGTGACTGTCGACTATGACACTCTGAAGGACAATACCGTTACTCTTCGCTTCCGCGACACTATGGAGCAGGAGCGTGTAAGCATCGATCAGCTTCAGAGCATCATCGAGGACAAGGTGAGCATCACCAGTCTCCTCAAGAAATTACAGTAATAATAAGAATGAAGAAATTTAATATTTTCGCACTCTCGGCGCTCGTGGCGGTTCTCATTGCAGGACTTGCCTCGTGCAGCGAGACGTCGGACGAGGTTGAAGAGTATGCCGATTGGCAGAATGTCAACGCTACTTACTTCGACAAGACTTATGCCGAGGCTAAGCAGAAGGCCAATGCCGGTGACGCAAGCTGTAAGGTTTTGCGCGCTTACAACATCGACGAGAAGGTGGCAACCCACTCTTACGATCATATCGTTGTGAACGTGCTCGAAGCTGGAAACGGCTCGGGATGCCCGATTTATACCGACTCTGTGAAGGTACACTATAGCGGACGATTGCTGCCTTCGGCAAGTTATCCCAATGGTAAGGTGTTCGACCAGTCGTGGACAGGCGATTACGACCTCACAACAATGATGCCTGTGAAGTTTGCTGTGAAAGGTGTTGTCACGGGATTTAGCACTGCTCTGCAGTATATGCACATCGGCGACCGCTGGCAGGTTATCATTCCGCAGCAGTTGGCTTACGGATCGTCAGACACACCGGGCGCAGCTTACTCTACACTCGTATTCGATGTTACGCTCGTGGCATACTATCGTGCCAACGATGTACCAAAGAAAGTTTCGCGTTCGGGCGATGGCAAGACAGCTGAGCCGACCGGTTGCTGGATTTACGAATAGTCTACAATATCCCGTTCGCTATATATATAATAATGTAAGTGAACGTTCGCAAGTTCAGAGAATTCTGTAGTTGAAGGAAGGATGTAGCCCTTTTGATTCTTATAGGTTCATACCTTAGGATTCAGAAGGGCTACATTTTTTTTGTGTATGCCTTTGATGTATATCAAACAGGGGCTTTGATGTATGTCAAATCAACCTCAATTTTGTTGTGTGTACGCACACAATACTTTGATTTACATCAAAAATCAACCGAGAAAGGGTAAGAAATGCGATGAAACTCTTGGTTGTGTACGCAAACAATCGTAACTTTGCATCGTCAAAACAAGGGAACCGCGAGGCAACCTCGATAGACAACACATCAAGAAGGTATAGAAAATTTGAGAGATTTAAGGTAAATAGACTATCAGGATATAATTCAAAGAGAAGGTAAAGGATTAGGATGACTTGATAGAAGGTATAAAGATTAGGATGACTTCAGAAGGTAATAAAGATTAGGATGACTCAGAAAGAAGGTAATAAAGATTAGGATGACTTGAAAAGGTAGAAAGTGATTGATTCAGATAACAACACAACGATTAGTAAGTATTAGCAAGAAGGTAAATACAGAGGATTGCATTAAGGGATAACAAGAAGATAGGTAAAGTCAAAGGTAAAGACAAAAGATTGCATAGAAAGGATAACAAAGACAATAGGTAAAGTCTAGTCAATAGGTAAAGAGAAGTCAATAGGTAGAAAGTAAAAGGTATTGGAAGTTAATAGGTTTAATGGTTTTAAAGGTAAAAAGTTATGTTGATGACAATGATGATGACCCTATTCGCAGCCAGTGCTGCAATAGGAATGTGGGGAGAAGGCAACGGTAAATGATCGTTTGTCCTCCCACTGAGGCAAGACGGAGCGCAAGTCAAAACGCAATGAGGTCGGGCTAATTAAATGGGAAAATAATATTTTTAAAATAAGAAGAGGCTGTTTCGGACAATACCGAAACAGCCTCTTTTGCGTGTATGGATATTTTGTTAATCCCACAGATGCGGGTCGTCGAGCGACATGAGCACACCCTGGTCGACGGTATTGCCGCCGTCGGGCAGTATTATTTCAACTTTACCGTTGCCTTCGCTTTCGTTGACCACTCCCGATGCAGCTATAGGCATGATTGTGTCGATAGCTATCACCTCAGACTGAGGTGCTGTATATGATTTCTTTTTCATTTTGTTGAGTTGATTTATTGATGTCTGTAATTTGTAATGTTAGCTTGCTTAGGCTATGGCGGGGACGCCATAGCCTCCTGTTGTTTGTCGGACACTCTAAGTTTTTGATTATTCAGAGTGCCGTATGCGACGGTAGTTTATTTCACTGCAAACTTTTTTCCGTTCTTGATGTAGATGCCCTTGGTCAGCGAATTGCCGTTGACGCGCTGTCCCTGTAGGTTGTATACGGCGTTGTCAGTGGCGTTGCTGTTGTCCATAACGATTGAGTTGATGGCTGTCTCAACGCCCTTGATGCTTATCTTGAGCATTGCGGGGGTGATAGAGGCGTTGTCGCTGATGGTGAAGAAGCAGCGGAATGCCTTGGTCTGAGAGCCTGCATTTACAAACAGAACCTTTCCGCCTTCGGTAACGCCGGCTGCCTTAACGGTGCCGTTTTTGGTTATGTCGGTGGGCGAATAGATGCCCTTGAATGTCACGTCTGCGTTGCCTTCAATCTTCGGAGTGTCAGCGCTCACTTCCTTACCGTTGAATGTGTAGGTTGTGCCGGCAACAGTAGGCTTGATGAGGTAGGGCACGCCCGGCTCAATGCTTGTAGCGTCAGCGAAGTTAACGGTATTGCCGTTGACTGCCTCAAACTTCTCTACGAGTGTGCCTTCGCCGAAGTTTGCCTTTATCTCTTCCTCGCTTATGGCGAACGGAACGCAAAGAGTGTTCCACTTGTTGGCTACGAGTGTGCGGTTAAGGGTAATGTCTGAAATCTCCCAAGCCTCAATATTGTTGGCTTCGTTCTCGTTATACTCGAAGGGCTTAACGTTGGGGTATTCTACGTAAACGCGAATGTTGGTAGCAGCAGCGTAATCGGCCAATGTTTTATTGTTCTTGAATGATACGCTCTTATCTGAACCAGTCCATACAATATTATTATTGGTTATGTTGTATTCTCCCTCGCCGTTTTTTTCGAGTTTTGTCAATCCGTCGCCTACGATTTCAATGCGTACGATGTTGCCCTTTTCTACAGAGATTGTAGATGTACTTATACCATTGAAGCGATAGGGATTAGAGGCGAAAGAAGCACGGCTGCAATATACTTTAATTCCGTCTTTGCTGATTTCGTCTGCTTTTGAAGCGCCTCCCCACATATCGGTTGTACCTTTATCAGTACTAGATACAAACTCTACAAATTTCTCTTCGTAGTCTTCATTCGAATTTATAACGTTGAGTTCATAAGAAGTTGTAGCCGATTCGTACACTTCGCTGCCTGTATATGATACAGTTATAGTGGTCTTACCCCACGATACGAGTTTCACATTGCCGCTTTCATCTACAGTTGCTACGTATGGGTTTGAGCTTGTATATGTGATAGGCAGGTTGTTGGGATTGGTAAGGCTTACATACTGTTTTGCCTCACCCTTGTATCCATTGAGGTCGTCTTCTACAGAAGTCTTGTCAATAGCGATGCCATTAGCAAGCTTATTGATTGTAAGAGTGTATGACAACTCTGCTTGTGTGTATGTATCGTTGCCAGTGTATGAGACTGTGATAGTAGTCTCGCCCGATTTGTTAACCTTTACTTCTCCCTGCTCGTTGACTTCAGCAACGCCAGTGTTTGAACTCTTATATGTGATAGGAGAGAGGTTGTTGGGGTTTGCGAGCGTAACGTAGCTGCGGAAAGTTCCGTCCAAATCTGCTGTTGTAGTTGTTGCAGAGGTTGCAGAAAGCGACAGTTTGTTGTCACGACGCTGTTTCTTGTAAATCTGTACGGTGCTGTTGTTGTTGTAATAGCCAAAACTACTGCCATTGCTAAAGCTCAGATTCTTTTTCCATGGTCTTTCGTTGTTCTTTATAGATGCATTTCCGTCTTGGTCCATAGTAATGCTGAAAAGACAATACTTGTCTGTTGAAGTCTGCATCATAACGTTCTCGTTATATCGGCTTTCATACAAAATATACTGACCATTAAACTTCAGATACCAGTTGCTTCCATTGCTTTCAAGTATGGTTTCGCCCAATCCTTCTGTATATTTGAGAATACCGTCAGTGATAGTAACCTGAACGGGGTCAATTTTTGTACCATAACCATTCACAGCTCCCATTGCGTTCGTTCCCGAAGCAATAACAACAACGTCACCGTTTTTGAGTTCCGAAGCGTCAGTTACGAGTTTGTAGGTGTCACCCTCGGCGGCTTTACCTACCAATGAGCATGCTATCGTCAGCATTGCTACAAACAAAAAACGTAGATGTCTTGTCATAATTTTATTTGTTGATTTTTTATTTTTATTATTCCTGAAAATCCCATGCAAAAACCGACGCTTTTCAAATGTACTCCTTTTGGCCTGTAAAAGGGCTCCTTTTGCACTCCAAAAGGACTCCTTTTGCATCCCAAAAGTACCCCTTTTGCAATGCAAAAGGACTACATTTTTCGGAGCACTGTTATTTCGTCGTAATTACACTGTTTTAATATCGAAAATCTATTGACGTGCAAAGTTAATCAAAAAAAGCCATTAAGCGATAATTTTCAATCGCTTAATGGCTCTTTATCAATGAAATATGGCGTTGGAGTGGACGTTTTGGGACATCTTTAACGCTTTATTTGCAAATGTTGTAATTGTTTTATCTGCGTGTGCAGCAGCCTGCTTTGGCGAGATGCCATGCCTCGCGCACCCACAGCACGAGGCTCGAACCGATTATGATTGCCACCCAATCCTTCAGCGAGAGGCTCACCACGTTGAAGAAGTCTTGCAGAATCGGAGTCTCAACCATCAGCACCTGTCCTGCGAATATTATCACAACGATGGTGAGCAGTCCCTTGCATCCGCCGAAGTGGAGCGCCGAACGTCCTGTCTCGAAGGCGCGCGCGTTGAACAGATAGAAGAAGTGGGTCATGACGAATATGGTGAACAGCAGCGTCAGTTCGTATGCCGTGAGGTGTCCTTCGGTCCAGAACGTCAGCGTGCCAAGGCCTGCGAATATCTGCAAATAGTTGAACGAGAGCATGTCGCTGAGGCTGTCTACATCGGTATGCTTGAACACCAGCAGGAAGAAGAACAGCAACACGAAGAACAGTCCGCCCACTCCTACAATCTCGCCGTACATGGGGCGTGTCAGAATGAAGGCGTGGCGGTCGCGCGGACGGTCGTGCATTACGCTCTCCGACGGCGGCAACGACGCCAGAGCCATGGCTGCGAAGGTGTCCATAATCAGATTTATCCACAGCATCTGCGTCACGGTGAGTGGCGACTCGGTGCCCATGAAGGCTCCGATGAGCACTATCAGACAAGCCGTAACGTTGACGGTGAGCTGGAAGAGCAGAAATCTCTGTATGTTCTGATACAATGAGCGTCCCCACATCACAGCTTTGCCGATAGATGAGAACGAGTTGTCGATGATGGTAATGTCAGATGCCTCCTTAGCCACCGATGTTCCGTCGCCCATCGACAGGCCCACTTGGGCTGCCCGCAGGGCAGGGGCGTCGTTGGTTCCGTCGCCCGTCACAGCCACAACCTGGTTGAGTCGTTGCAGCGTTTCGACGAGTCGCTTCTTGTCCATAGGTCGTGCCCGTGCTATAATCTTCAGTTCGGGCACATGCTGTAGCAGCTGTTCGTCGCTCATGGCTGCAAACTCCGGTCCGGTCATTATGTTGCGGTCGGAGTCGTCAGGAGTCCAAAGTCCTATCTGTCGGCCTATCTCACGTGCTGTGGCAGGAGTGTCGCCCGTAACGATCTTGATGTTTATGCCAGCGTCCAGACACTCCTTGATGGCGTCCGGCACATCGCTGCGCACGGGGTCGGCAATAGCCGTTATGCCTATGAAGTGCAGTCGGGTGGCGCTGACGTGTCCGTTGCTGATGGCGGTGTCGCCCTCTTCGAGTATCTGAAATGCAAAACCCAGTGTGCGCATGGCGTGGTTCTGATAGTCGAGTAGCTGGTTTTCAATGCGTTCACGAGTTGCGCCTTCGCCCAAGGTGTGGCACATTCCAAACACGATTTCGGGTGCGCCCTTGACGTACAGAATACGTTTGCCGGGCATCAGAGCCGAGTCTACCACGGTAGCCATATACTTCCGCTCGGTGTTGAAGGGCAACTGGTCGACGACGGTAGAACAGTCGCGCAGCTCACGGTAGTCGGTGCCGTGCTTGTATAGCCACAGCAGCAGCGCGCCCTCGGTAGGATTGCCGAGCACGGAGGGGCTGTCGGGGTCGGTGAAGTCGAGTTGTGCGGTAGAGTTTAGCGCCATTGACTCCGCCACAGCCGAACTGTTAGGGCTTACGCCGTACAGTTGCACGTCGTCCACACGCATCTGGTTCTGTGTCAGCGTGCCCGTCTTGTCGGTACATATCACCGTCGTAGCACCCATGGTTTCGCATGCGTGCATCTTTCGCACGAGATTGTTGGTCTTGAGCATACGTCGCATGCTGTACGCCAGACTCAACGTCACCGCCATAGGCAGACCCTCGGGCACCGAAACCACAACCAGTGTGACGGCTATCATGAGCGTCTGCAGCAGGTAGGCTATGAACGGCAACAGCTCAAACTGCCCGTACGAGGGCGAAAGGAAGTACATCAGGATGCGGCCTATGATGATGCCGGCACCTACGCAGTAGCTCAGTTTGGCAACGAGCCGACCCAGTCCGTCGAGCTGTTCGTCGAGCGGAGTCTTCACCGTATTGTCTATCTGCACCGCCTCGAACACCTTGCCCTGCTCCGTATGGTCGCCTATGGCAAGCACGCGCATCACGCCATGACCCTCCATCACCTTGGTTCCCTTCATGACATGGTTGGACGGGAACGTAGCCTGGCTGTCAAACTCGCTTGCAACGGTCGTTTTGGCGCACATAGGTTCGCCCGTCAGCGTCGATTCGTCGACGTTCAGCAGCGTTGATTCCATCAGTTCGCCGTCGGCAGGAATCTCCTCGCCCGTGTTTACAATCACTATGTCGCCCACAACGACCTCGCGGCGTGGTATCAGGGTCGTGTTTGAATCGCGAATCACCTCCACCGGCTCGTCGTCGTTCACCTTGTTGAGTATGGCAAACTCCTTGTCGGCCTGATATTCGAAGTAGAACGAGAGGCCCGTGGCCAGCATTATAGCCACGAATATGCCCACAGGCTCAAAGAAGACGGTCGGTCCGTCGCCCAGACCGAAGTATTCGTAGCACGAGATAAGTATCGAGAGAGCGCCGGCAATGAGCAGAATGATGATGAGCGGGTCGCGGAATTTGTCTAAGAATTGTAGCCAAAGCGGAGCCTTGGCGGGTGGAGTTAGCACGTTCTCGCCATACTTCGAGCGGCTCTGGGCAACCTCTCGGGCGGTGAGACCGGTGTAATGATGTTTGGATTCCATAATGTTATTGTTGATGTTAACGTTCACAATGTGCAAAGTTATCAATTATATGGCAAAACGAAGCTGACTGAAATGCAAAAAAACATTACGCCCAAAGTTACACGTACATTATATTTTGACTTTTCACTTTTTTTTCGTACTTTTGCGAGTCAACTGAATTTTTATTCCCAACTTACAATAAAAACCCACTACGGCAATATATGGACGACGAGATAAAAGACAACGAAGAGATAAAGAAGGAGAACGTACAGCCCAACGACGAAGCCACTTCAGACAACGACATCGAGTCTGGCGGCGACGACGCTGCTGCCGATACGTCGGCTCCGACCAATCATTCCGACTATAAGCCGGTGAACCGTTTTGACGCTTCTGCCGTTCATCATCTGAGCGGTATGTATCAGAACTGGTTCCTCGACTATGCCTCGTACGTCATACTTGAGCGTGCCGTGCCGCATATCGAGGACGGACTGAAACCCGTGCAGCGACGCATACTGCACTCGATGAAGCGCATGGACGACGGCCGCTTCAACAAGGTGGCAAACATTGTGGGCCATACCATGCAGTTCCATCCGCACGGTGACGCCTCGATAGGTGACGCTCTGGTGCAGATGGGACAAAAGGACTTGCTCGTAGACTGCCAGGGTAACTGGGGAAACATACTCACCGGCGACCGTGCTGCGGCTCCACGATACATCGAGGCACGCCTCTCGAAGTTTGCGCTCGACGTGGTGTTCAATCCCAAGACTACCGACTGGCAACTCTCTTACGACGGTCGTAACAAGGAACCGATAACGCTGCCTGCCAAGTTTCCGCTGCTTTTGGCTCAAGGAGCGGAGGGTATTGCCGTGGGACTCAGCTCGAAGATAATGCCACACAACCTCGTAGAGATATGCGATGCTGCCATTCACTACTTGCGTGGCGAGGAATTCCAGCTTTATCCCGACTTCCCAACAGGCGGATCGGTTGACGTGGCAAAATACAACGACGGCCAGCGTGGAGGCATGATAAAGGTTCGCGCCAAGATAGAGAAGCTCGACCAGAAGACCATCGTAATCCGCGAGATACCCTACTCGAAGACTACCACTACGCTCATCGACTCAATTCTCAAGGCCATTGACAAGGGAAAGATCAAGGCAAAGAAGGTAGATGACAACACGGCAGCCGAAGTTGAGATTCAGGTTCACCTCGCTCCGGGCGTGTCGAGCGACAAGACCATCGACGCATTGTACGCATTCTCCGACTGCGAGATAAACATATCGCCCAACTGCTGTGTCATCGAGGACAACAAGCCGTGCTTCCTCACCGTCAGCGACGTGCTGCGCCACAGCACCGACACCACAATGGGTCTGCTGCGCAAGGAACTCCTCATACGCAAGGCGGAACTTGAAGAGCAGCTGTTCTTCTCGTCGTTGGAGCGCATTTTCATTGAGGAGCGTATATATAAGGAGAAGAAGTTCGAGCAGTCGAAGTCGCAAGACGAGGTAGTAAGTTTCATCGACTCAAAGCTCGAACCGTTCAAAAACCAGATATTCCGAGTGCCTTCTGCCAAGAATTCGGCTGAAGGCGTAGTGGAGCAGGAGATGGTGGAGTACTCGTTCCACCGTGAAATCACTCGCGACGACATTCTGCGACTGCTCGAAATCAAGATGCAGCGCATCCTGAAGTACAACAAGGACAAGGCTGACGAACTCATTGCACGCATCAAGGCTGAACTGGCTGACATAGAGTACGACCTCGCCCACATGACCGACGTCACCATACACTGGTTTGAATACATACGCGACAAGTATGGCAAGGACCATCCGCGCCGCACCGAGATACGCAGCTTCGACACCATTGAGGCTTCGAAGGTGGTTGAGGCAAACCAGAAACTCTACATCAACCGACAGGAAGGATTCATCGGAACAGGCCTCAAGAAGGACGAATTCGTGTGCAACTGCTCCGATATCGACGACATAATAGTGTTCTTTAAGGACGGAAAGTACAAGATGGTACGCGCTGCCGACAAGATATTTGTGGGCAAGAACATCCTGCATGTACAAGTTTTCAAGCGCAACGACAAGCGTACTATATATAATGTGGTGTACCGCGATGGCAAGAACGGACCCGCTTACATCAAGCGTTTCTTCGTTCCTACCATGACGGTGGGCAAGGACTACGACCTCACGCAGGGCACTCCGGGCTCGCGTGTGCTCTATTTTACAGCCAATCCCAACGGCGAGGCGGAAGTAATCAAGGTGACTCTCGAAGCCAACCCGAAGCTGAAGCGAATATTCATCGACAAGGACTTCTCTGAAATAGGCATCAAAGGACGCACCTCAAAGGGCAATCTCGTGACGCGAAACCCCATCCACCGCATCGGTCTGAAGAGCCATGGACATTCTACTTTGGGCGGACGGAAGGTGTGGTACGACCCCGATGTCAACCGACTCAACTACGACGAGCACGGCAGACTGCTCGGTGAGTTCTACGACGACGACTCAATACTCGTCGTACTCGACGACGGCAACTTCTATATCTCTACCTTCGATGCCAACAACCATTATGAGTCGAACATCAAGATAATAGAGAAATGGGACCCCGACAAGGTGTGGACAGCCGTGTTGTACGATGCCGACAACGACAACAATCTGTATCTTAAGCGATTCCGTATGGAGGCAACCAAGCGCCCGCAGAACTACATCGGTGAGAATCAGGAGAGCCGGTTGGTGCTGCTTACAGATACGGTTTATCCCCGACTGGAGGTTGACTACGCCCCGACTACGGCTCCCGACGGCTCGACCATGCAACGTCCGCCACTCGAAATCGATGCCGATGAGTTCATAGCAGTAAAGGGATTCAAGGCAAAGGGCAAACGTGTGACAACGCTCGAAGTAACCGATGTGAAGGAACTGGAGCCTACACGATTCCCCGAACCGGAGAATGAAGAGGCTGACGACGCTGCCGATGAAGAACCCGAAAACCTCGATCCCGATGCAGGCAAGAGCCAACAGCAGGTGATAGACGAAATGACCGGACAACTCAACATATTCACTGAGAATGCAGACCTTTAAGTATATATTCATAGCCATTGCGCTGCTGTGCAACGGCATGGCAACGGTTGCAGCACAATCCGGTAGCGACTATGCCCTGGATGAGGCTCAGTCAGCCCGCAGCGAGCGCCCGACGCTCAAGACAAACGCCATGATGATAGGCGTAGGAGCAACCAATCTGCTCGACACTTATCTCTCGCCCGAGAAGTATCGTGGCTTGGATGTGCGCTTTCTTTCGCACACTCGTCGCGAGAAGGACTCCACCGTGTGGATCAATCAGTTTCAGCACGAGGGCAACGTGGCTTATGCCGACAACCGGTCGGGCAATGGCGGCGAGATGGCAGGAGGCTATACGTTCCGCTATTCGCTTCTGCGCAAGTGGAATGTGAACTTGTGGAGCCATCCGTTGCAGCTCATTGCAGGTGGAACGGCAGCCGGAAACATCGGCATGATATACAATACCCGCAACGGAAACAACCCTGCCAACGCCCGGCTTTCGCTCCATATAGAGCCTACCGTGGGCTTCGACTATCCCATAGGACGCCCCAGCAGTAAGCGTGGCATCGCCTTCCGACCGGGCGACGCAGCACGTTATCCCGTGGTGTTGCACTACGAAGCCTCGGCACCTTTGTTCGGACTGATGTTCTCACCCAACTACGGACAGTCGTATTACGAGATATTCAACCGTGGCAACTACGACCATAACTGCGTGCCAACGACCATAGGTTCAACCCCGTCGTTGCGCCAGATGCTGACGATCGACTTCCGTCTGGCACGCACAACATGGCGAATCGGCTACCTGGGAACCATCGAACAGTCGCAGGTGAACAATCTCAAGACCCACATCTACACCCATTCGCTCATGATAGGTATAGTGAAGAGGTTCCGTACGCAGAAGCAATAGCCGTAGAACTACCAAAGAACTTTCAGCAAACCAATGTGAAATGCTCCTCCATACGATAGGAGGATAAAGACAGACAGATGACAAACAGAAAGCTTTTATGCAACATCGTTGTGGCAATCGTTGCGATATTCTCGCTCGGTTCGTGCGTAGATGAGGAGGAATATGCCGACAATCCGCGTGGCAACTTTGAAGCTTTGTGGAAGATAGTGGACGAACACTACTGCTTCTTCGACTATAAGAAGGAGCAGTACGGACTCGACTGGAACACCGTTTACGACAAATACTCGCGTCAGATAGCCGATGATATGACCGACAGCCAGCTGTTTGAGGTGCTGGGCAATATGCTTGGCGAGTTGAAGGACGGCCATGTCAACATGTATTCGTCGTGGGATGTGGCGCGCAACTGGTCGTGGCACGAGAACTATCCTTCAAATCTTAGCGACACACTCATCAACCGTTATCTCTCAACCGACTACCGTATAGCCTCAGGCATGCGTTATCGCATACTCGACGACAACATCGGCTACATCCGATTGCAGTCGTTTGCATCGTCAATGGGCGAGGGCAATCTCGACGAAATACTCTATTATCTCATGCCATGCAACGCGCTCATCATCGACATACGCGGCAATGGCGGCGGAATGGTTACGTCGGCAGAGCAGCTGGCAGCACGATTTACTAATAGCCCGTTGCTTGTCGGCTACATGCAGCATAAGACCGGACGCGGCCATTCTGACTTCTCGTCGATGGAGGAGCAGCGCCTCAAGCCGTCGAAGGGAATACGTTGGCAGAAGCGCGTGGCAATACTTACCAACCGTTCGGTGTACAGCGCCGCCAACGAATTTGTCAAGTACATGCGCTGTTGTCCTAACGTTGTACAGATAGGCGACCGCACTGGTGGCGGAGCAGGAATGCCTTATTCCAGCGAACTGCCCATAGGGTGGAGCATACGCTTCTCGGCTTGCCCCATGTACGACAAGGACGGCAACAGCACCGAGTTCGGTATAGCGCCCGACTACGACGTGCAGCTCTCACAAACCGACCTTCTGCGTGGCAAGGACACGATAATAGAGAAGGCACGAGAGGTGCTCAGACAATGACACTTGAATCATTAACATAATAAAAACAATTCACTATGAACAAAGCAATTAACACAAACAACGCTCCTGCAGCAATCGGTCCTTACTCACAGGCTATTGAGGCTAACGGCATGGTATTCGCATCTGGTCAGCTTCCTATCGACCCTGCAACAGGCAATTTCGCCGAGGGTGGCATCAAGGAGCAGACCCGTCAGTCGCTCACCAATGCACAGAATATTCTCAAGGAGGCTGGTACCGACCTGGCACACGTTGTTAAGACAACTGTATTCTTGAGCGATATGGCAAACTTCGGTGAAATGAACGAGGTGTACTCTGAATTCTTCACACAGCCTTTCCCTGCACGTTCGGCCGTTGCAGTGAAGACTCTTCCGAAGAACGCACTTGTTGAAGTAGAGTGCATCGCAGTGAAGTAACGCTCCGCAGAAATACGTATAGACATGAATGGAGACTACAGCAAGTTTTCTGCCGTAGTCTCCTTTTTTAGTTTCCGGGCAATAGTAAGCCCGCTGAAAACCATCTTCCTAACAATAAACTAACCATTACAACATGAAGTTAAGTTCACTTTTACTCATGGCTCTATGTCTTCCGCCACTGCTGAACGATGCCGTCGGCCAGGCAAAGGAGAGCCAGTTTCAGTTGAAGCAATGCAATGTTGCCAATCCTGAAAACACCCCACGTGCGGTATTTCCCGTTCCGAGCCGCAGACAGATGCTGTGGAACGAAACCGAGTTTTACGCCTTCTTCCACTACGGTATGGACACATACACCGGCAAGGAGTGGGGCGACGGCACCGAAGACGAATCCATATTCGCCCCGACACGAGTGCCCGACCCTGCCCAATGGCTCCGTGTGGCAAAGCAGGCGGGCATGAAGGGCGGCATAGCCGTAGTGAAACATCACGACGGATTCTGCCTTTGGCCAACCAAAACCACCGACCACAGCGTGCTAAACTCAGCCACCGAGGCTGCCCGCAAGACCAATATACCGCGCGACTTTGCCCGTGCAGCGCGCAAGCTGAAGATGAAATACGGATTCTACGTGTCGCCGTGGGACCTCAGCAGTATCTATTGGGGCGAGAAAGACAGCCAGGGACGCTACACCGACAACTACGCCAAGAAGGTGTTTTTCCCTCAATGTGTAGAGTTGGCGCAGTATGGCTCCGACCAGTTTGAAATGTGGTTTGACGGTGCAACGGGTGGCGATCATGCCGGATATTACGGTGGTGCGTACGGCGGAAAGGGCACAACGGGCCGCCGAACGATTGACAATGCACAGACATTCTACGACATTCCCAACCTGCGCGACTCCATTCACAAGC
>ERZ1026901.900-NODE-900-length-20175-cov-6.093887_pt1 | contig 20175 bp, 15 predicted proteins | sample MGYA00380179_ERZ1026901 | MGnify/ENA primary metagenome ERZ1026901 (study PRJEB33269, sample SAMEA4719815) | human gut metagenome | biome: human-associated habitat; feature: organic feature; material: feces | place: Cameroon | collected 2013-10 ... | reverse complement strand
TTTATGAGCTCCTCAAAGAGCCTCTTTGAGGACGTCAAATAGGCACTTTCAAATCGTAAGTTGGGCATTTTGAGAACAGCACTAAAAAAGAGGCTGAAAATGAATAAATATGCAAAAACATTTTCCATGAAATAATGGCGCTTTTTGTTACTTTATTTCTCCTTGTTTAGGCATTCTTTCACCTCCCATTCTCATCTTTCTTTCACCCTTTTTGCTTTTTCTCTTATTCCATCTTCATCTTCATCTTCATCTTCATCTTCATCTCTTTCTCCATCTCCATCTCCATCTCCATCTCTTTCTTCTTCTCCTTCTCCTTCTCCTTCTTCTTCTCTATCTCCATATCCTTCTTCTTTATCTCATCCCTTGTTCATGTTCAATTTCATCCTTTGTTCATGCGTTCAGCAAGCGCTTCGGCGAGATCTTGAGACGTTTGCAATCCGAGTTTTTTGCGTATGTTGGCACGTTGTGTGCTGATGTTCGATTCTGATTTGTTGAGAATGTTGCAAATCTCGCCTTGCTTCTTTCCTTGAAGGATGAGGCGGCAGATGTTGAGTTCTGATGGCGTGAAGTCGGGGAACACGCTTGCGATGTCATGTTTCTCAAGCTCTTGTTGCTTAAGAAACTCGGTCACGTTGTCAATGACGTTTTTTTGAGATGTGGCTCCCATGAGGCTGAGCAGATGAGTGGTCTTTGCCAAATCGTGCTTCTCAAGGGCGAGGGCAATATATGCCTTTACCTGCTTCTTGTTCAGACGAAGCACCTGAAGCAGCTCGGTCTCGTCGCGTTGAAGCGTTTTGTTGGCTTGCACAAGATATTCGGCATTCTTGGCTATTCTTATGCCTATGGCACTAATGAACAGCATGATGAGGAGGAGAATGAGGAAATAGTCATGCAAAATTCTGTTGCCTGTGGCTGTTAGGCACACGATATATGTGCAAAGGGCTATGGCTGTGGTGAGCCTGCTGGTGAGAATGAGGTATGTTGCCAAAGAGAAGATGGTGTTGGCGGACAGGATAAGCATGTTGATGAGAATCATCGTCACATCGTCTTTAATGTCGGGCGACAATGCTCCGAAAACGGTTTCAACAGCCAGGCAAAGCTGCAAAGACAACGTCATGCACCCAATGGTTTTCACTATGCTCAGCCGCCGGGTGATGTATGCCAAGGACAGAACGACAATTTCTGCCAGCATGATGCTGTTCATCGTGGTGTAAAACGGATGGAACGTGCCAGACAATCCTGTAATGTTGGTTAACAGTCCGCACGACAGGAACAGAGCGTAAAACACAAAAAGCACCTGCCGCTGCTGGTCAAGATAGTTGTCCTCGCGGTCAAGAAAGCGTTTTGTGACCTTCTTTATGGCTGTAAGAGCTTCTTTCGGCGAAGCTGCTTTGTTGTTCTTTTCTGGTTTTTTATTCATAGTAGGCGTATGGTCTTTTTGCAAAATTAAGTGTTTTATTCCTATTTTGACGTATTTTGAGCTGCTTTTTTTGCTGTTTTCCTACAACTTGACGTTTTTTGAGGTCTGTTTTAATTGTGCGATTGGTTTTAAAACACTAAATTTGCAAAAAGAAAATAGGAAACTAAACTATAATAAATGTTGACCAAAGATGTGTCGACAATAAAAAGGTATTATTGGTCTTAACAAAAAAGGAGCCTTCGCCACATATAAAAGTGGCGAGGCTATGAAAAAAAACATTTGAACAAATGACAGGCGTAAGCCTCTCATGCCAACACAAAAAACGATAAGATAGAACCATTCTAACCGTTTTGCGGTCACCGGGGATTAAGCCTTCTAACAGACAAGGCTTTTCCTCTGTGAGATGGACAAAGGCTTTCCAAAGGTTTTCAGAAATGAGTTTTCTTCTGACAACAGTAACAGCGAAGCTATGTTTGTTTAATAATTTTATAGGCTTGTGAAAGTCATCTTTTCAAGAGTGATTCAATGCCCCTCAATGTTGTTTTTGCTTCTGGTTGAGGGGGAGAAATAATTTTCTATAGATACCAGCTGTGAAGCTAAAAGAAAGTAAAAAAATAAGAAAATAGAAAAAGGCAAAAAAAAAACAAAAGAAATCTTCTATGAAAGAAAAAGCCCGGATGAAGAGTGATTCTCCATCCGGGCTTGCTTCTTATTGTAGTTCTGTTATGTTTTGTTCTTTACACAAGTCCGCGACCGTGGCAGTTCTTAAACTTCTTGCCGCTGCCACAAGGACATGGGTCGTTGCGGCCAGGCAGCTTGTCGGCAACATAAGGCTGCTGTGGCTGCTTCTCGCGTGTGTCCTGATTGGCGGCAGCACGCTGTGCTTCATCCTCAAGGCTGTCCTTGCGTTCCTCATAACGCTTCTTTGGAGCCTGCTCCTCAGCAGGGGCTTCCTGTACCTCTTGCTGCTGAATTTCAGGAATCTGTCCGCGTGTGAGTATAGACGAGATGCGGTTGTTCATGTCGTTCACCATCGAGTCGAACAGCTGTGCGCTCTCAAGCTTGAAGATGAGCAACGGATCCTTCTGCTCGTATGATGCGTTCTGCACGCTGTGGCGCAGCTCGTCGAGCTGACGGAGGTTCTCCTTCCAGCAGTCGTCGATGATGTGGAGCATCACGGTACGCTCAAACTGCTTCACAACGTCCTTGCCCTCTGTGCGGTAAGCCTCCTTGAGGTTGCAAGGAATCTGGTAAACGCGCTTGCCGTCTGTGATGGGCACCATGATGCGCTCGAACATGTTGCCTTGCTTCTCCTCAACGTCCTTGATGACGGGCCAAGCCACACCCTGTATGCGGTCTGTCTTGCGCTTGAATGTGGCCATTGCCTCCTGGAAGCAACGCTCTTCAAGGTCTGCATGCTTGGTGTTCTCAAAGTCTTCCTCTGTGAACGGACATTCCATGGCAAGAACCTTGAGGAACATCTCGCGGCAACCGGCATAGTCGTTCTTCTCGATGATGTTGACCACGCGGTCCCAGATGATGTTGGTGATGTCCATGCCGATGCGCTCGCCCATGAGAGCGTGACGACGCTTCTCGTAGATAACGGTACGCTGCTTGTTCATCACGTCGTCATATTCGAGCAGGTGCTTACGGATACCGAAGTTGTTCTCCTCAACCTTCTTCTGTGCGCGCTCGATGCTCTTTGAAATCATGGGGCTCTCGATACGTTCGCCATCCTTGAAGCCGAGCTTGTCCATAACTCGTGCTATGCGCTCGCTTGCGAACAGACGCATGAGCTTGTCCTCAAGAGACACATAGAACACAGAGCTACCTGGGTCACCCTGACGTCCTGCACGACCACGGAGCTGACGGTCTACGCGGCGGCTCTCATGACGCTCTGTACCGATGATGGCAAGACCGCCTGCTGCTTTAACCTCGGGGCTGAGCTTGATATCGGTACCACGACCGGCCATGTTGGTGGCAATGGTCACGGCTCCGAGCATGCGCTCCTCAACGTGCTTGTTGCCATCTTCGTCGGTGATGGTCACGCGGCCCATGGCGCTACGGCCTGCTTCGGCCACGATCTCAGCCTCTTTCTGGTGATATTTGGCGTTCAACACCTGGTGAGGGATGTTGCGGAGCTTGAGCATGCGTGAAAGCAACTCTGAAATTTCTACTGATGTGGTGCCCACGAGCACGGGGCGGCCACTATTGCGCATGGCCTCAATCTCTTCGATGACGGCAGCATATTTCTCGCGGGCTGTCTTGTATACGCGGTCGTCCATGTCGACACGCAAGATGGGCTTGTTGGTAGGAATTTCTACAACATCAAGCTTGTAGATGTCCCAGAACTCGCCTGCCTCGGTAGAAGCGGTACCGGTCATACCAGAGAGCTTGTGGTACATACGGAAATAGTTCTGCAAGGTGATTGTTGCGAACGTCTGTGTTGCAGCCTCCACCTTAACATGCTCCTTTGCCTCTACAGCCTGGTGCAGACCATCGCTCCAGCGGCGGCCTTCCATGATACGGCCTGTCTGCTCGTCCACGATCTTGACCTCGCCGTCCATGACAACATACTCGTCGTCCTTGTTGAACATGGTGTAAGCCTTGAGCAGCTGCTGCAAGGTGTGCACACGGTCGCTCTGAACGGCATAGTGGTTGAGCATGTCGTCTTTCTTGTCAATCTTCTCTTGCTCGCTCAGCGTTGTAACGGTTTCAAGCTCCGACAGCTCTGTGGCGATGTCGGGCAGCACGAACAGATCCTTGTCGTTAACCTGGTTTGACAACCACTCGGTTCCCTTGTCTGTGAGGTCGCAGCTGTTCTGCTTCTCGTCCACAACAAAGTAGAGAGGCTCCACACACTCGGGCATGCGGCGGTTGTTGTTCTCCATATAATATTCCTCTGTCTTGAGCATTCCGGCCTTTATGCCGTCCTCAGAGAGGAACTTGATGAGGGGCTTGTTCTTTGGAAGAGCCTTGTGTGAGCGGTAGAGAGCGAGGAATCCTTCGTCAACGAGCTTGCTGTCGTTCTTCTCGGTACCTTCGCTGATCTTCTGTTTTGCTTCTGCCAGATATTGCGAGGCGAGCTTGCGCTGAACCTCAACAAGACGCTCTACGAGCGGCTGATACTGCTCAAACATCTGGTCGTCGCCCTTCTCAACAGGACCAGAGATGATAAGAGGTGTACGGGCATCGTCAATAAGCACCGAGTCGACCTCATCGACAATGGCATAATTGTGTGCGCGCTGCACGAGGTCGGCAGGCGAGTGTGCCATGTTGTCACGAAGGTAGTCGAAGCCAAACTCGTTGTTTGTACCGAAAGTGATGTCGGCCATGTAGGCTCGGCGACGCTCGGGCGAGTTGGGACGATGCTTGTCAATGCAATCGACAGACAGACCGTTGAACATGTAGAGCGGTCCCATCCACTCCGAGTCACGCTTTGCAAGGTAGTCGTTTACGGTAACGACGTGAACGCCATTGCCTGTAAGGGCGTTGAGGAACACAGGCAGGGTTGCCACAAGGGTCTTGCCCTCACCTGTTGCCATCTCAGCAATCTTGCCCTGATGCAAGGCGATACCTCCAAAGATCTGCACGTCATAGTGGACCATCTCCCATTTCAGGTCGTTTCCGCCTGCTGTCCAATGGTTGCGATATACGGCCTTGTCGCCGTCAATATAGATAAAGTCGTTCTTGGGGTTTGCTGCCAGCTGACGGTCGAAGTCGGTGGCTGTAACCACGGTCTCCTCGTTCTCGGCAAAGCGGCGTGCTGTGTCTTTCACGATGCTGAAGGCAATAGGCATAACCTCGTTGAGAGCCTTCTCATAGATCTCAAGCGCTTCTTTCTCCAACTTGTCGATCTCGCTGAAAATGCCTTCGCGCTCGTCGATGGGCGTTTCTTCAATCTTGCTTTTCAGATCAGCAATCTTCTGCTTCTGCTCGTTGGCAGAGTCTTGCACATATTTCTGTATCTCCTTTGTCTTGGCACGCAGTTCGTCGTTGCTTAATGCCTTGATTGCCGGATAAGCCTCTTTGACCTTTTCTACAAGAGGCTGGATGAGCTTCATGTCTCGGGTCGACTTGTTTCCGAACAATGATTGTAAAATCTTGTTGAAATTCATTGTGTTATTTGTTTTTTTTATTTTTCTTACTTTGTTGTGTTTTGCGTGTCGGCACCAAGATGTTCTTGGTCTGACAGCTTCTCTTCAACGTGGTTGCTCCACGTCTTATTCCTTTTTAGCGTGTAAAGGTACAAATATTTTTCCATTTATTGCGGCAATCGTCATATTAACCTTCGTTTTTGTGTCAATAATTGCCATAAAAATGTTAAATATTGCCTTTGACGGCTGCAAAATGTCATTGCAGCGGCGCAGACGAACATGCGTTCGGTGCCCTTATGCGGATGGCTTTGGCTATGGTAGGCGCAATGCGGTCTACCGTTGCAGGTGTTGATATGCGCTCCGCTTTGGTGTTGGCACCGTAGAAAATTATGGGGAATGGAACAAAGTCGGCCCGTGACGTGAACTGTTCGTTGTTGTCCTCGTTAAGCACCTTCCATCCTGGGGCAATCTCGAGCACCAAGTCGCCGCTTACAGAAGGGTTATAAGGACTGTCGTTCACGCTTCTCACGCCCGCTGTCTGCACGAGCAGTTCCTTTGAGCGAGTGATAACATCGTTGAAGCTCAAGCGTTTCTGCTCTATCAGTTTGCGGTCGAGATAAATCTGGTTGTGGTAGCAAGTCTCAACATATCGTGCCTGTCCGTAGATTGCACTAAGATACATGTTGAGCAAGTTTGCTGTACGGGTAATATAAAAAGTTCCTGTCGGAATGTTATATTTCTTATAGTCTACAGGCTCGTCGTTTGTGTAGCCTGTGCTTGTGATGACAAACAAGACGTTGTCCTTGCCGATCTTGTTTTCAAAATAGCTTATTATGCGTGCCAGCGTCTTGTCAAGCTTCAGATAGGCAATCTCCATGTCTGTCTGCCAGTTGTTGAAGTCTTTGATCTTGGCTTCAAGCGTGAGCGACAGCATGTCGGTTATGTTGTCCTTGCCAAGGCCCATGCTTTCTGTGCATGCTTCGGCAAGTTGGGCTACGCCGTCGTTACCCGACTTGTAGCTTGCGCTGTTGAATGTTCTTAAAAGCGACTGAGAGGTGTTTGGATAATAGCTTGAGGTGGTCCAACGGCCGTCTTTCTCGTTTATCCAGAACGCTCCGTCGGCAGCATGGCCACCCGCCATCACGGCAGCGTCTTTGTCTATGGCCACGCTGTAGACCAAGGCTCTGCCTCGTGTAGCCACTTTCAGCTCGTCGCTTGTCGTCGATGTTGCCATCTTGGCAGGCGATTCGGTATATGTGGCGTCGTCTGTGCAGAACACGGGGCGCAGGGTGGAGCGGTCAAGCCATTGGCTGCTCACGATGTTGTTGTAATGGGGAGTAGTGCCTGTGGCTATGGAAGCTACGGCCGATGTCCTGTCAACAGGAGAGAACGGGTAGCTGGCAGCCTCGTAAACGCAGCCTCGCTCCAACAGTTTCTTGAAACCGTCGGAAGTGTAGAGCGGAGAGAAATGCTCTATATAGTCGGTCCGCAACTGGTCGATAGCAATATTGACCACCAGTCGTGGGGCCGGTTGTAGTGATTGTGCCTGTATGTTACCGCTGGCAAGAGCCGCAAGCAGGATTGTTGAAATATATTGTCTCATTGTCGTGAGTTCACGATTTTTTTGATGAATAATATTCTAATAAGCAAAGTTGATGCCACGATGAGCATTCCTTCCGCATAATGCTGAATTGCTGTCCCGATGAAGAATAGGCAGATAAAAATCAGCCAAATTGTCAGCCATCGGTTTGCTTTGTGCTTCCTGATGTCACGAACGGTGGGGTACAGGAACACGAGGTTGAGTGGATTGAGGAGCAAGATCTGCAAGTTCAGGCTCACGGTAGGGTGCTGAGAAAACACCATTGCCAAGAGAATGAGGCCTGCAACTCCGTCGGCCAACATGAGCGTGAGATCCCATGCCCACGTTATCTTCTTGCGCTTGTGGTCGGCAAGACTGATCAATAACGTTATGGCGCACAACAGAAAAGCGCAGTTGGTGGGAGAAAACGGAAATTCTTCTTTCACGGTCTGCGTGCCAGGCTCTATGGCCCATGAGGTGGCTGACACAAGAGGGCGCGTTGTGCCGTCTGTGTTCTTTATTCTTGCCTTCGCAAAATCGTCGCTCAGGCTCTTTGGCAGAAACTGCTGTTCTTCAAAGCTCGTGTGGCTGTCGGCCTTTACGCCAAGCAAAAGGTCGTTGCCGAAGCGGGCCCACGGGTGCTGGGCGGTGTAACGATGTATCATCTCGCGGAACGATATGTAGGTTCCGTCTGCAGGGCTTGTGGAGTTGCCGGTGGTCTTGTCGTAGACAACCGAACCTTCAATACACCTTATTATAATATCGCGTGCGCGCGTTGTGCAGTTGTCATAAAAATAATTGTACCTGTAGACACGGTTCTCGGGACGGTAGTTTTCGTCGATGGCTTGCAGCAGGGCGAGCTTCTCTTCTCTGTTCAGGTTGAGCTGCTGTTGCAGAACGCCGCACCCCACACGCTCGTATCCGGGACAGAACTCTTGGAAGGTCTCTATGCCTATCTCATAGTCGGTCAGTCCGAACACGAACCTAAGCACAAAATAGGGCTTGCCAAAGGAGAACATGCCGTAGTTGACGGCGAGGTCTGCACCCATTCCTGCATCAGCACAATGGTTCTGTATGCGTATGGCGGTATGTCCGTAGAGACTGTACACGCTTTGCCGTGGTTGGCAGGTGAGCAGACTTATCTCTACAGAGTCCATCTTCTGAAGTAATGAGCTGTCTTGTTGCGCCGACATGCTGTTGCAATATGTTAACAACAGGAAAATAATGGGCGCTATGTATCTTAAAAGGCTTCTAAAACGTTTCACGATGCAAAAATAACTTATATTTCCCATTTATCGTGCTTTTATTTCGAAAAATTTCAATAATTTTGCAACCAATAATCTTTTTCGGTCCCTAAAAGTGGCAAATAAGCTGTTGCGACGAGGTTCTGAAAGCTATAACGGAAAATAAACATTTGATAATGAAAAAAATACTCGCTGCCGCTCTTTTGACGGCATTTGCAGCTTCTGCTTCTGCGCAGAGCGGAACAAACTCCCCATACAGCCAGTATGGTCTGGGCATCTTGAGCGACCAAACAAGTGGCTTCAATCGTGGCATGAACGGTTTGGGACAGGGCTTCCGTGAGCACAATCAGGTAAACTATCTCAACCCGGCTTCTTACTCGGCCATCGACTCTCTGAGCTTCATCTTTGATGTGGGCATTTCTGGCCAGATAACCAACTTTAGTGAGAACGGCGTGAAGATGAATGCCAACAACTCCGATTTTGAGTATGCAGTAGCAGGCTTCCGTGCGGCGCGTCATCTTGGTGTGGCCTTTGGTATCATTCCTTTCACAAACGTGGGCTATAGCTACTCCAACACAGGCGTGGTGAGCAACGACGGAACGACAACCGCCACCTCTTATGTCAACACATATAGCGGCTCGGGTGGTTTCCACCAGGTGTTTCTTGGCGCTGGATGGGAGCCGTTCAAGGGCTTCTCTATAGGTGCTAACGTGTCTTATCTGTGGGGTAGCTACAATCGTTCGGTCGTAAACAGCTACACAGATGCTTACATTAACACCCTCTCAAAATATTATTCGGCATCGACCAACAGCTATCGCCTGGAGGCAGGTGTGCAGTATACCCTTCCTCTGACGAAGAAAGACAACCTGACGGTTGGTCTGACCTACAGTCTTGGTCACAAGCTTGGCGGCACACCCGAGTGTTCCTTGCTTACAACCAACTCGCAGACGGGCGTGTCGGACACTACCACCTATAGCGCAGCCAAGTCGTTGGAGATTCCGTCGATGTATGGCGTGGGCGTGGCCTGGAACCGCAGCAACAAGATAAAGGTCGGTCTCGACTATTCGTTGCAGAAATGGGGCTCTGTTGTGTCGCCTGTGTTGAGCATGGTTAACGGCAACGCGCAGTATAAGGCGGAGAAGGGACAGTTTTCTGACCGTCATAAGATCACGTTTGGTGGCGAGATTTGTCCTCAAGAGAACGGACGCAACTTCTTCAAACGTATCCATTATCGCATGGGAGCCTATTATGCCACACCTTATCAGAAGATCAATGGTGTTGACGGACCGAAAGAATATAGCGTGAGCGCAGGTTTTGGCATTCCCATCGTTAACGGTTACAACAATCGCTCCATTCTTAACATCTCTGGACAATGGGTATGTCAAGACTCGAAGACATTCATTAAGGAGAACACTTTCCGCATAAACATCGGTCTGACGTTTAACGAGAAGTGGTTCGCTAAGTGGAAGGTAGAATAAACATTGTGGAAGAAAAATCTATATTAGAAAATATCGGACATATTGAGAATGGTCTGCGTAACGCAGCCGTGGCAGCAGTATGCTCTTTCTGTTCGCTGATCGCCTTGTCGTGTCAGGAGCAGAAAGAGCATACTGCTGCTGCCATTCATGACCGCGACTCGGTGGCCATGATGACCAGCTTTGGCGTGAACACTCTCATTTCCGATTCGGGAGTGTTGAAATATCGCATCGTGACAGAGCGATGGGAGGTTAACGACAAGCGTAATCCGTCGCGCTGGATCTTCGATAAAGGCTTGTTCCTTGAACAGTTTGACGAGAAATTTCATGTCCAGTCTTATATCCAATGCGACACAGCCTACTATTTTGACCAAAAGAAGCTGTGGGAGCTTCGTAGCCGTGTGCGCGTTCTGACAAAGGACGGACTGAAGTTCAGCAGCGAACGGCTCTATTGGGATGAAGACAAACATGAACTCTATTCGGATGTCTATTCGCGTCTCGTGACGCCAGAGCGCACACTTGAGGGCAGCTATTTCCGAAGCGATGAGCGCATGACAAAATATTTTGTCAGCAACAGCAAAGGCTCGTTTGAACGGAGCGACTTCTCAAGTGACCGCGACACCATAACCTCTGCTCCTGACACGGTTAAGGCTAAGGTGCGCCCGCAAACCATGCCGCAACGCAAAAGCAACGCACCAACACATTAAAGACTCTCGTTAAGCGTAAGGCCTTGAGGCGCAAAAGCCATGGGGCATGAGGCTCATAAGGGTTAGAACTTTAAGGGGTAAATCTTCGTGAGGTTGAGCCTTTAAGCGGTTAAACCTTCGGATGATTGGGCCTTGAAAAAAGATCAATAATCATTATCAACATATTTTGGAAACAGACATTCCTCTTATAATCAGCATTTTTGCCACGATGGCCCTGTCGGCATTCTTTTCCGGCATGGAGATTGCCTTCGTGTCGAGCAACCGCATGCTTGCCGAGATGGACAAGGAGCGCAACGGCTTTAGCCAGAAGCTCATATCTGTCTTCTACCGTCATCCCAACGGCTTCGTGAGCACCATGCTTGTGGGCAACAACATCGTGCTTGTGGTCTACGGCATCTTGATTGCTCAGTTTTTTGACAGCACTATCTTCAGAGGCATGGACGTGGGCTTTACCGTACCCGCCGACACCATCCTCTCCACACTCATCATTCTTTTCACAGGCGAGTTTCTTCCCAAGACGCTTTTCAAGAACAACGCCAACCGCTTGTTGGCCATCTTTGCGCCGTTGGCTTATGTCTTCTATGTGGTGTTGTGGCCTATCAGCCGCTTCTCCACGCTCATATCGAAGTGTATGTTGCGCTTGGCAGGCATAAAGATGGACAAGGAAAGCGACGACGAGGGCTTCTCAAAGGTTGATCTCGACTATCTTGTTCAGTCGAGCATAGACAACGCGGAGAACGATGAGATTGATGATGAGGTGAAGATGTTTCAGAACGCTCTCGACTTTTCTGAGACCAAGGTGCGCGACTGCATGGTGCCCAGAACGGAGATAAATGCTGTCGACATAAACGACTGCACCACGCAGCAGCTCATGCAGAAGTTTATAGAGAGCGGAAACTCGAAGATTGTTGTCTATAACGACGACATAGACCACATCGTGGGCTACATACACAGCTCGGAGATGTTCCGAAACCCTGACGACTGGAAGGAGCATCTCTGTACCATGCCCTTCGTGCCTGAAACCATGATGGCTCAGAAGCTCATGCACATCTTCCTCCAGCAGAAGAAAAGCTTGGGCGTGGTCGTTGACGAGTTTGGCGGAACGAGCGGACTGGTGTCGCTTGAGGACATTGTGGAGGAGATCCTTGGCGACATTGAGGACGAGCACGACAGCACCACCTACATAGCGACAAAGGTGGGAGAGGACGAATATATGCTTTCTGCACGTCTTGAAATAGACAAGGTGAACGACATGTTTGGACTCGATTTGCCCGAGAGCGACGAGTATATGACCGTTGGCGGACTGATCTTGCACGAGTATCAGAGTTTCCCAAAGCTTAACGAGGTGGTCAAGATTGGACGCTTCGAGTTCCGGATAATCAAGAATACTATGACTAAAATTGAGGTCGTTAAGCTAAAAGTTAACGCATAAGTCGAATTTTTAGAAGAAACATTCCCTCGTTTGCCAATAAATTAGTATTTTTGTACGCATTTTGTGAACCTGTGCTTCTGTGGCGCATAAACAACGTTGGCGTCATGTGACAGGCATCACACCTAACTAAAAAATAAAAACAATAAAAATAAAACAAAAAAGTAATGGCAGCATTAGGAAAAATCAGAAGCAAAGGTGCCGTCCTGATTGGTATAATCGGATTGGGCCTGTTTGCTTTTATCGCTGAAGAAGCTTTCCGTTCTTGCGATTATACACGCAACGAACAGCGTCAGCAGGTAGGCGAAGTGTTGGGAGAGAAAATCAATTTCAACGATTTTCAGAAGCTTGTTGACGAGTACACAGAGGTCATCAAGATGCAGCAGGGTCAGGAGAACCTTGACGAGAACCAGCTCAATCGCGTTCGCGACATGGTGTGGAACACATTTGTTCAGAACCAGCTCATCGCCCACGAGGCAGAGAAGCTCGGTCTTACTGTTACAGACCAGGAGATGGCAAACATTCTTAACGAGGGCACAAACCCCATGCTCATGCAGACCCCGTTTGTTAACCAGCAGACAGGTCGCTTTGATGTCAACTCGCTGAAGAAGTTCCTTGCCGACTACAAGGCTCAGCAGACAAGCAACCCTCAGATGGCAAAGCAGTATGAGACCGTCTACAAATATTGGACCTTCATGGAGAAGAACCTGCGTCAGCAGCTTCTCGCACAGAAGTATCAGTCGCTCTTCGCTCATTGCTTCCTCTCAAACAAGGTAGAGGCAAAGATGGCGTTCAACGACCAGAACCAGGAGAGCATGATTCAGCTCGCTGCTCTGCCTTACTCAAGCATTGCAGACAACAAGGTTACTGTTACCGAGTCTGACCTCAAGGCTAAATATGACGAGATGAAGCCCCGCTTCCGTCAGTATGTAGAGACACGCGACATCAAGTATGTTGACATCCAGGTGCAGGCTTCGCCCAAGGACGTGGCTGCTCTTCAGACACAGTTTGCCGCCTATGCCAAGGAGCTGGCAGCAGCTGCTGATCCCGCTACTGTTGTGTCAAAGAGCGCTTCGCTCGTTCCTTACCTCGGCGTGCCCGTGAGCAAGGATGCTTATCCTTATGACGTGGCTGGCCGTCTCGACTCTATGGCTGTGGGCAGCACAACAGCTGTTGTGGCCAACAAGATGGACAACACTCTTAACGTCATTAAGCTCGTGTCGAAGCAGCAACTGCCCGACTCGGTACAGTATCGCATGATCCAGGTTGCCGGTGTTGATGCCGCTGCTGCCAAGAAGACAGCCGACTCGGTTTACACAGCTCTTAAGGGTGGTGCCGACTTTGAGGTTGTTGCAAAGAAATATGGTCAGACAGGCCAGAAGACATGGATGACAACACGCCAGTATCAGTCGGCTCCTTCTATGGACAAGGACACAAAGAACTATATTGAGGCTCTCAACACCATGGGTGTTAACGAGATCAAGCAGATCGACCTCGCTCAGGGTAGCCTCATTGTTCAGGTGCTCGACCGCAAGAACATGATCAACAAGTATGTGGCTGCTGTCGTGAAGAAGAACATCGATTTCTCTCGCGAGACCTATTCGGCTGCTTACAACAAGTTTAGCGCTTTCGTGAGCGCCAACCAGACAGCTGAGGACATCGTGAAGAACGCCAAGAAGGACGGTTATAACGTTCAGGAGCGCAAGGATGTGTCTAACACAGAACATTACCTTGCTGGTATCCACTCTACTCGTGACGCCATGAAGTGGCTCTTCGACGCCAAGAAGGGTGCTGTTTCACCCATGTACGAGTGTGGCGACAACGATCATCTGCTCGTTGTTATCTGCGAAAACATCAACAAGGAAGGCTACCGCTCTCTCGACGACGATCAGGTTAAGGACCTTGTTAAGGCTGAGGTGCTGAAGGACAAGAAGGCCGAGATGCTTATGGCCAAGTTTAACGGCGTAAAGAGCATTGTTGCTGCAAAGGGCAAGGGCGCTGTGGTTTCTACCGTTGACCAGATCACATTTGCTGCTCCCGTGTTCCTTCCCGCAACAGGTGCAAGCGAGCCCGCTCTTAGTGGTGCTGTTGCTGCAACTGCAAAGGGCAAGTTTAGCGCTCATCCTGTGAAGGGTAACGCTGGCGTTTATGTGTTCTCTGTTCTTAACAAGACTAACCGTCCTGGCAAGTTCGACGAGAAGACAGAGGAGCAGAAGCTCCGCCAGAAGGCCATGCAGATGGCTGGCAACTTCATGAACGAGCTTTACATCAAGGCTCATGTTGTTGACAACCGTTACCTCTTCTTCTAATTCCTGATTAAGAGTTAGACAAACAGAATAGAAAGTCTTTAAATTTCTATACATATCCCCGGCAACCTTTGGGTCTTGCCGGGGATTTTGTTTGTTTCCCGAATCTTGTTTTGGTTCTCAAATCTTGTTTTGGTTTTTCCCCTCCTTTTCTGTTCTTCGTTCCTTTTCCTGTTCTTTGTCCTTTTTTTCTGTTGTCTGTTTCCTTTCCCTTTATTCATTTCTTTCTCTTTATTCATTCCTTTCCCTTTATTTGTTTCCTGCCTCTATTCTTTATTTTTTAAAATTAAAACGAGTAAGAGGCATCTTCTCATTTATTTTATTTACTTTTGCATTAAAGTAGAAATTTTTTAAACGACATTTATGCTCGAGATAAAGGATGCCACGTTTGCTGTGGCTACAGATAGAAAAATGAGGAGCCTCTCGTTTGTGGCAAACAACGGCGAGGTGACTGCCATAACAGGGCGGTCGGGGAGTGGCAAGACGCGATTGCTTGCAGCCATGCTGGGCTTCTTTCCTTTAGACAGCGGCTTCGTGACAATAAATGGCGAGCTGCTTGTGCCTGCTACGGCCAACTTCTTCCGGTCAAAGATTGCGTATGTGCCACAGGCGTTGCGCCTGCCGTCGAGGTTTACAGCTTCCGACATGTACAAACAGCTCGTGACGTGTTGCGGTGTGAAAGGCAACGTGCCGACAAAAGAACAGATAGAGGCTCTGTGGAACACGCTTCATCTTAATGCAGACCTGTGGGATGCAGACCTCGCCAAGCAACCTCTTTCTGTGCTGAAACGTCTCATGCTTGTCTTTGCCTTGTTGTCGTGCCGCAACATTATTGTTGTAGACGATCCTACCGCGTTTCAGACTGATGAAGATGTGAAGGTCATGTTGCGCCTGTTGCGGGCTGCTGCCGAGCGTGGGGCCGTTGTTGTGGTCGCGTCAAAGGATGAGCGTGTGGAGCAAATGGCTGATAAGAGTGTGGTTGTGTGAGAACTGAGGGATCGCGTTTATCGCGGTCTCGTTCATTCCTGCATATGTGAAACGAAAAATAAATCAGATTACATTATTCTTTTTCTAATATGCAAATAACAGTTATAGGGCTGCTTTTGGGTGTTGCCCTCCTTCTTGTGCCTATCTATTTTTTTCAGGCCTATGGTCTACGCTTGTTAGGGCGCACTCTTTCGGCATGTGCCATGATGGTGGCCAAGTTTGCTGTCGTAGGAGCAGTTCTTTATGTCCTCTTTCTGTGGAATAACATTGTGGCAAACATCTTGTTCGCCATCGTTGCTGTGGTGCTTACCGCAGCAGCCGTTGTCGTGAAGGCGCGTTTGTCGTTGCGTCATAGCTTTGTGCCGTTGTTGGCGGGTGTGGCTGTTGCAGTTGTTACGGTAGGCGCATGGATGCTCTTTGCTGTAATGACGGGCAACGGAGCGTTTACCTCTCCACGTCTCATACCTGTAGTAGGTTTGCTCTGTGGAGCCATTCTTGAGATTCTTGGCAAGGCTCTCACCTATTATTATATGGGTCTCCGAAACCATAACGACATGTATTATTTCATGCTTGGCAATGGTGCCACGCGCCAACAGGCGTTGTTCTATTTCCGCAAACGCGCAATGGAACGTACCGTAACCCATTTCTTACGCCTCATTTCAAGCTCCATGTTTGGGTGTGTGCCGTTCATCATGTGGGGCATGTTGCTTTCAGGAACCGAGGTCGTAACGGCTGTGGCCATGCAGATTGTTGCCTTGGCTGCCATGTTTACGACCGCTCTTGTGGCTTTGGCTGTGGTCCTGGCCGTTGCTTCACGTTATTCTATGGACGAGTATGGCCGACTGAAGGAAGAGGCTGACAGCAATTCTTCTACAAATGACGATTCGGTTCCAAATGCCCCTGCTCCAGCGTCCGGATCTGCTGCATCAGCTTCTTCTGTATCTTCAGCCCCTGTATCTTCTGCCTCTTCTCAAATATCTTCTGCCTCTTATTCAGCCTCTGGCTCATCAGTTTCTGAAGAGAACGGTAGAGAGGAAGACGATGTAAACCCTGTGGTTTGAAAACAAAAGGGATAAAGAAATAAAACGTGTTGTAAAAAAAAAGAAACATTTTATGAGAAAAATAATTATTGCAGCCCTTGTGCTTGCCTTGCCTTTGTTGGCTGCATCGTGTGACAATGCCACAAGAGGCAAACTGCATAGCGTAGCTAAGGTCGTTAACGAGGTCTCTTCGTCAGATGCCGCATCTTTAGGTTCACGTTCTTCTGAGAATGTCGAAGCCGCAGATGGATTGGAAATTCCTGCACCGATAAAAGGCAGTAACGAGATTGTGCTGAAGCGTGTGGGCTACACCGTGTCCTACAACATGCAGACAAGACAGCCCAACTGGGTGGCGTGGAAGTTGACGGCTCAGCGCACAAAGGGCAACGCAGAACGCAAAGATTATAAGTTTACAGACGATGAGGACGTGCCGGCACCCCGTGCCGAGGATAGCGACTATCGCTCGTCGGGCTATGACCGCGGCCACATGTGTCCTGCTGGCGACAACAAATGGAGGGCTGAAGCCATGCGCCAATCGTTCCTCTTCTCTAATATCTGTCCACAGGCGCCGAGCCTTAACCGTGGCGACTGGAACGAGATGGAGCTCGCGTGTCGTCGTTGGGCTAAGCGCTACGGTTCTGTTTATGTGGTCTGTGGCCCCGTGTTCTACAAGAAGACGCGACGTAAGACCATCGGACGAAACAAGGTGGCGGTGCCCGATGCGTTCTTCAAGGTGCTGCTCTGCATGAAAGACACACCTAAGGCCATCGGCTTCTTGTATAAGAACACAGACGGTAACCGCCCAATGGGCGATTATGTGAACACGGTCGATGAGGTGGAGCGCATAACAGGCTACGATTTCTTCCCGTCGCTAACAGACGACGTGGAGAAGAGGGTAGAGGCTGAGTGTAATCTTGACGATTGGCAATAATCATGACGGTCGGCAATAATTCTGACGGTTGACAATAATCGTGTCTTGAAGAAGTTGCAAGAGAAAGATGTCTATAGCTGGAAAGCATCAACAGAACCCCTCTTTTGAGGACAATATTTATGTTGTTTAGCTTCCTTTTCAGCTAAAGAAAGTAAAAAATGTGTTGTCGGTTAAAAAGATTTCGATGTTTTTGCCGATAACACATTTTTTATTGCTAACTTTGCAGTCTGATAGAAACATATAAAGCTGAAAAGCGTGAAAATAAAGGAAGTGATTGCTGCCCTTGAACAGTTCGCGCCTCTGCCCTTGCAAGAAGGATGGGATAATGCCGGCTTGCAGGTTGGATTGACAGAGGCGGACGTATCAGGGGCATTATTGTGTCTGGACGTTACACCTCAGATCGTGGACGAAGCTATAGCGTCGAAGTGTAACGTCATCGTGTCGCACCACCCTCTGATCTTTCACAAGCTCTCTTGTGTCTCTGATGGTGACGATGTGCAACGCGTGGTTATGAAAGCCATACAGCACGGCATAACCATCGTGTCGATGCACACCAACATGGACAACGCCATGGGAGGAGTGAACTTCAAGATTGCCGAGAAGATGGGGCTGAAAGACGCACGTCTGTTTGCCACAAAGGTGGTTGACGGCATAGAGTGTGGCTCGGGAGTGGTTGGCGAGTTTGAAGAACCGCTGGCTGCCGACGATTTCATCATTATGCTTAAGCGCACGTTTGACGTGGAATGTGTGCAGGCAAACCAGCTGCTGCGTCGCCCAATCAGACGCGTGGCCATCTGTGGCGGAGCAGGAGCATTCCTCATGCCGCAAGCCTTGCAGCTGGGGGCTGACGCTTTCGTGACGGGAGAGATGCACTATCATGAGTTCTTCGGACGTGAGCAGCAGTTGCAGATTGCCGTCATAGGCCATTATCAGAGCGAACAGTTTACAAGCGAAATATTTAAGTCAATAATTGAGGAGAAGTGTCCTGGCGTGCGTTGCGTTATTGCCGCCACAAACACCAATCCTATAATCTATTTTTAACAAGCATATTTATGGCAAAGAAAGATCCTACAGATTTGTCAGTGGAAGAGAAGCTGAAGACTCTTTATCAGCTCCAGACCACTTTGTCGGCTATCGACGAGAAACGCGCGCTGCGCGGTGAACTTCCTCTTGAGGTGCAGGACTTGGAGGACGAGATTGAAGGTCTTAACATCCGTGTGGAGAAAATCGGCAACGAGATAACCGAGTTTGAGGATGCCGTGGCTCAGAAGCGTTCGGAGATTGACCAGGCACAGGCAAGCGTGGAGCGTTACAAGATGCAGCTCGATGACGTGAAGAACAACCGCGAGTATGACACGCTCACAAAGGAAATAGAGTTTCAGAGCCTGGAGATAGAGCTTTGCAACAAGAAAATTCGTGAGGCGCTGGCTAAGGTAGAGGACAAGAGAAAGGAACTCAACCACACACACGACCTCATTGAGGACCGCCAGACTGCTCTCGCTGAGAAGAAGAATGAGCTCGACGAGATCATGCAGGAAACACGCGAGGAGGAAGAGAAGCTCAAGGAGCGTGCCAAGGAGCTGGAGACAAAAATTGAGCCTCGTCTGCTCACAAGCTTCAAGCGCATTCGCAAGAACGCACGCAACGGTCTCGGAATTGTTTATGTGCAGCGCGATGCTTGCGGTGGTTGCTTCAACAAGATTCCGCCACAGCGTCAGCTCGACATCAAGATGCACAAGAAGGTTATCGTGTGCGAGTATTGTGGACGAATCATGATCGACCCTGAGCTCGCCGGCGTTAAGGTGGTGGTGGCTGAGCCAGAGGAGAAGCCCAAGCGCAAGCGTGCTATCCGCAAGACCAAGGCTGCCGAGGAAGATTAATATTCTTCGCACACCCATTCTTTTTAGAAGATAATAGAGACAATAGAGACAATTTTCTTGTGACGTTTGCTCTTTGATGTAAAACGTCGGCACAAAAGGTTGTCTCTGTTGTCTTTATTGGCTTAAAGAAGAGTGGTGGAAGAAAAAACTGACAAAAAAAAGAATTTGAAACATGGAATATATGTCACAAGAAGGCTACGACAAGATCGTGGCCGAGCTGCGTGAGATGGAACTCGTGGAGCTGCCGCGTGTGCGTGAGGCTATTGCTGAAGCACGCGACAAGGGCGACTTGAGCGAGAACTTTGAGTATCATGCTGCAAAACGTGAGCAAGGAAGACTGCTCGGAAGAATTAGGTTCAAGCAGAAGGTGCTGGAAAACGCGCGCGTCATAGACAAATCGCGTCTTAAGGAGGACACCGTGGGGTTGCTGAGCAAGATTGGGCTAACCAATGTGGCTAACAACGCACACATGACCTATACCGTTGTGAGCCCACACGAAGCTAACCTGAGAGAAGGAAAAATATCTATAAAGTCGCCCATCGCAAACGCTCTTCTCGGAAAGAAAGCGGGCGATGAGGTTGAGGTGCGGGTGCCCGCGGGAACGCTGAAGCTGCGTATCGATAGCGTGGAGCTATAACGCTTTTAAGATTCACATCAATTGCTCTCACTAACCATGGCTCCTAAGCGACGTAACTGCCATACTTAGGCTGCTTAACTGCGATACTTAGGCTGCTTAACTGCGGTACTTATGGAGCCCATGCAGTTTAGATTGCTAGACCGTGTTTGATTTGATTCTATGGGGTTGTGGAGAAATTAAAATTGCCTTGAGGCTTTGGCTTCTTCGGCCTTTTAGCAAGATCCTCGTGTTGTCATGCTTTGGCTTCGTGGCCTCGTAGCAAGATCCTCATGCTATCATGCTTTGGCTTCGTGGCCTCGTAGAAGGAGAACCTTTTTTCTTATTTATTGATAATTTCCAAATCTTCCAATATTCCAGTTCTTCCAATTCCAAAAATGGGTATGTTCATGCAAACCTTCTTTATATAGACTATATAATTAATTGATTATTAAGTAGTTATATAT
>ERZ1026901.898-NODE-898-length-20201-cov-8.380274_pt1 | contig 20201 bp, 20 predicted proteins | sample MGYA00380179_ERZ1026901 | MGnify/ENA primary metagenome ERZ1026901 (study PRJEB33269, sample SAMEA4719815) | human gut metagenome | biome: human-associated habitat; feature: organic feature; material: feces | place: Cameroon | collected 2013-10 ... | reverse complement strand
ATAAATAGCTTTTTAGTAACAATGTTTCCTTATCAATCATAATACAAGGTTTTTTCATGCACGTCAAGTAGGAATCCATAGATTCTACCAACTTCATGCAGTGACGTGACACCCCGGCGCAAAAACACCCTGAAACAGATCACTTCAGGATTCCTTTCAGGGTGCTTCACAGGCAATGGGGGCAAACTGCCATTTGCACCCATCTGCTATTTATTTAAGTTTTAACGGCTTATTTAATTCATCCAGCCCCGCCAGCACAAATCTTCCGTCAAGTATGAGATCCGTCTTCGTTCCGTCCATATGGACTGCAGAAATTCTCTCCAGTTCCTGATACGGGATCGTGATATCCGTGTGGACACCGAAATATGCCCTGGAGACATCTTCCTTCCTTAATATGGAAATCTCGTTGTCCCTGGCGATCATCTCCTTACCGTCCGGATTATACATCGGACTGTCCTCTGACCAGCTGTAACAGGTGTCACCCACTGCAAAATGCGGTCCCATCTTTTCGACGATAAGGATCGGAAGGCGGTCAAGGATCCCGAATTTCTCCGCCATCGCATAAGCCGTCGTGTTCGTTCCGATCGCGAACTCACCAAGCGGCAGGGTCTCATGTCCATTCATGATCCCCTGCACGATCAGGCGGTGTCCTGCCTCTTTATCGATCTCTCCATTTTCCGCAAAGTTGTCGCAGACTGCAGAAACCACACGTCCATCTTTGAACTCCATCATAAGATTCCGGTACTGGATATCTCCGATATAGACCGTTCCCACATTTAAGATTCCGTTCGTCCCCGCAAGCTTCGGGGAAGTGAACACCTCACCGAGAGGAATATTCACATCGGCCACGCAGTTCTCAAACTTCGTCTGCTTTTCCGGATCAGAAAGGGCCGCCAGACGTACCTGCATGTTCGTCCGGTTCTCACCTTTTCCGATCACTTCCACATACTCTGCCGTATCGAGCACATCGATGATCTTCTGCTGCATATCACGGTAAAGCTCGTAGTCCAGAGTGTTGATCCGGATCGTCTCTTTAAATATTTCCGGGAAGTGTTCCCCGATCGCCGGAACCGGGAACGCGATGATCGTAAAGCTCGTCTCATCCCCCGGAATATATTCGTTCACCACCGGCATGGAAAGATTCCGGTATTCCAGATAAAGGTTCTGCTGTTTCTCCGTAAACGCCCATGCCTCCGATTTGTTCACCGGTTTAAAGCCCGGCTCACCGAAGGTTTCGATGACCGCCGGTCCTGCGTAGGCTGCCGCTTCCTCCTTATACTGCTCATAGGCAGTCTTTAAAACACCGATCTTCCGGTCGCGGAACGCCTTGTCCATATAGACCGCGCTGTCATAACGATGGTCATAATCATACTGTCTGTTCGGGGAAGAGGATGCGTATCCGCCGTTCCCTGCCGGATTCCGGTTGATGCTGCCAACCGCACTTCTGCAGAAGATCACGGAAAGTCCCGCCGCTTCGAAATTTTTTACTGCCTGGCGTACCATGCGTTCAAAACCGATCGGATAACGCACTGACACCGTCTTTTTCTTTGAAAGATCCCGGCCCATGACCTCAAATCCACGGATATATCCGTCAGTATAGGTATCTGCCATCTTCCTGATCTCTTCCTCCGGCAGGCTGTTTAAAAACGCCGCTGTCTTCTCCTCTTCCGGGGAAATATATGCACCGAAACGATAGAGATACGAGAGATCGGAAAGGTCACTCTCCATAATGATCTTCTTCGCGAAATCAAGCGTCGGATCCACGCCTTCCCGCACACGGTAGGTCAACGTCACATCACAGTAGTCGCTGGCGCTCCAGTAAAGAATGTCCCTGATCTCCTTTGCAGCCGGAAGTATCTCTCCCTCAAACAAGTTGTAGATCTCGATCAACGCCTCGTTTCCGATCACAAGGTCCAGAACACGTCCCTCAAAAGCATAGACGATATCTCCGCGGATCTCCGCACAGAGATAAGAAAGAAGCTTTCCATACTCCTCGCCAAATATCTTTACCGCATAGGACGGGTTTGCGTAGCTGGTCTCATAGTTTTCCGGGAGAATATCCACGTAAAGCTTATGATTTAATGTTCTTCCACTCTCCAGTGTCATCTTATCCAGACTTCCGTTCTCTCTTGCCTTTAAGACATCGCCGCACTGGATGATCAGTTCTGCTATATTTCTAAAATAATCCCGGTAAATTTCCGGCACCGTCTCTTCCGTCAGAAAATCCCGGATCCGCGCCATGGAAAGGTCATAGCGCTCTCTGATCAGATCTTGTTCCATGTGTCTGCCTCCATTTCATTATAACGAAAATACGATCATCAGTACCCACACGAACAGCAGGATCCCCGCCGCCGCCAGACTGATCTTCGCCAGAAGATAATTTTTCTCTTTCTCCATCATCGCGAAAGCACCATAAACGACCGCTGACACCGCGATGATAATACTGCAAAAACCCAGAGCCGCTGCCGCAAGAGGCGCATTTCCCTGGGTATGATAAGAAAGGCCAATGGCGGCGGCATAAAAAAGAAGCGCCGCTGCCGCAAGGCCTGCCGCCACAAAACTGTTCTTTGCAAACGGCTTTTTAATATACGATACTTTATTTCCGATTCGTTCCACTGTATCTCTCCCAAACACCTCTCGCGAGGGCGAAAATGATATACCCGACAAAACCGCCGATGGTATTCATGAACAGATCATCCACGTCAAAACTTCCGACTTTTTCCACAAGCTGCATGGTCTCAACGAAAAGACTCATGGAAAAGCTCAGGATCACCGTCACATACCAGTGTCTCGTCCGCTCCCAGATGACTGGCAGAAAAAATCCAAACGGCATAAACGCCAGCACGTTTCCAAAAATATTTAAGAACACCGCGCGCCAGCCAAGAATGTCCCTGTATAAAATAAAACGCCGAATCTCTTTAAAAAGGGTCAGGTTATAGGAATATTCAGCCCTTGCGTCGGGGCTGCGCCCCATCTCTTCGGCAAAAAACAGGAAATATGTCAGCAGAACCAGATACAGGACGAAAAGAACCGCCCCCAGAATCCGATGTCTGTGTTTTTTCATTATTAAATGTCTCCATATAAGATAAAATCATCTACCGATTTTATCTTTACCATTCACTTTTTGATTCTCTCCCCGCCACCTGTTTCTGAAACAGGTGCTTTGAGAAAAAAGCAGGAAAGGAGATGCCGCCTATATAGCCGCATCTCCCGCTGCATCATCTTTTATGAAATCCTGTTGCAGCTGTTTCGTACCCTCACAGCCGCCCATCTTCATTAAAATGTAATCTCAGATTTTCTCTTAAGAAGCAGTGCCCCGTTCACGATCGCAATGATCCCGGCAGCAAGTCCGACAGAAGCAACGATAACTCCAACCGCGATGCTCGCTGCTCCTGTGTTTCTCATGGTCTTATAAATCTTTTCCATAAAACCGCTCCTTCTTATTTTACGCCATACTGCTCATAGTATGCGTCGATCGCTGCTTTTAATGTGTCGTCGATGATAACTTTTCCCTTGTACTCTTTATTGTAAAGGTGCTCAACAACTTCCTTCATGGTTACGATCGCTGTTGTGCGGAAACCGTATTTCTCCTGGATCTCGGTAAGAGCGGACTTCTCACCTTTACCTCTCTCGCAGCGGTCTACGGATACAACAAGACCGAGAACATCGACATCGCCCTGTGCCTTGATGATCGGAAGTGTCTCCTCGATGGAAGTGCCAGCTGTTGTCACGTCCTCAATGATAACGACCTTGTCACCGTCAGCGATCGGGCTGCCGAGAAGGATTCCCTTGTCACCGTGGTCTTTTACTTCTTTTCTGTTGGAGCAGTACTTGATGTCTGCGCCGAAGTGCTCGCTGATCGCCATGCTTGTTGCAACTGTCAGCGGGATTCCCTTGTAAGCCGGTCCAAAGAGAACATCGAAGTCTGTTCCGAATGTATCATTGATTGCCTTCGCGTAGTACTCGCCGAGCTTTCTGAGCTGGGCGCCTGTGCGGTAGAATCCTGTGTTCACGAAAAACGGAGTCTTTCTTCCGCTCTTTGTTACGAAATCTCCAAATTTTAATACGCCGCAATCAACCATGAATTCAATAAATTCCTGCTTGTACTTTTCCATTACCTAAAACTTCCTTTCAAAATAATAATCTTAGTGCACAGCACCGATCAACTCGTGGATATCCTCCACACCGTATTTCTTCATATATGCCTCAATTCCCTCGATCACCCGGATCGTTGTGTCCGGGTTGATGAAGTTGGCGGTTCCGATGGACACCGCCGTAGCGCCTGCGAGAATGAACTCCAGCGCGTCCTCAGCCGTCATGATTCCGCCCATTCCGATCACCGGGATCTTCACAGCGTTGGCAACCTGATATACCATGCGGACAGCCACCGGTTTGATCGCCGGGCCGGACATACCGCCGGTCTTATTCGCCAGAGCGAATGTACGCTTGTTGATATCGATCTTCATTCCTGTGATCGTGTTGATCAGGGAAACCACATCCGCTCCGCCCGCCTCAACGGCTCTCGCCATCTCAGCGATATCCGTTACGTTCGGGGAAAGCTTCATGATCACCGGCTGCTTTGCGACCTTCTTTACGGCCTTTGTGATCTGCTCCGCGCATTTCGGATCCTGACCGAATGCAATTCCGCCCTCTTTTACGTTCGGGCAGGAGATATTGATCTCAAGCATATCCACGTCAGCGTCAGCGAGGCGCTCCACAACATCCACATAGTCGCTCTCGGACTTTCCGCAGACATTGACAATGATCTTTGTGTCATGCTGTCTTAAGAACGGAACGTCGCGCTTCATGAACACGTCGACGCCCGGTCCCTGAAGACCGATAGCATTTAACATTCCGCCGTAAACTTCCGTCACTCGCGGGGTCGGATTTCCCGGCCACGGCACGTTTGCGATTCCTTTTGTTACAACAGCGCCGAGACGGTCAAGATCGATCATCTCGCCGTATTCCATACCGGAACCAAAGGTACCGGAACAGGTCATCACCGGATTCTTTAACTCTACACCGGCAAGTGTCACTTTTGTATTCATGCCTGCTCCTCCTTTTTGATCATGATGCCGGAGGCGATGCGCTCGCGCTGCTCGTCCGGAGTCAGAAGTTCTACCTCCTCTGCGCGGAATACCGGACCGTCCTTGCAAATTCTCTTGTTTCTCACGTTGCTGTGCTCATCAACGTCCTTGCTGTGGCATACACAGCCAAGACAGGCACCGATTCCGCATGCCATCTTCTCTTCCAGAGAGATATAGCATTCGATTCCGTTCTCCATTGCATAGGCTTTTAATGCCTTTAACATCGGGGTCGGTCCGCACGCATAGATGATATCCGCAGTAAGCTTCTCCGCGCGGATCGCATCGATGACATTTCCCTTCGTTCCGACGCTTCCATCCTCTGTCGCAATCACGACATCCGCGTATTTGCGCAGCTCGTCCGCAAGGAAGGTCTCTTTATCTCTGTAACCGATGACTGCAGTCTTTTCGCAGTCCAGATTTTTTGCAAGCTCCAGCATTGGCGGGATTCCGATACCGCCGCCGATCAGGAACGCTTTTTTCTTCTTTAAGGGGAATCCATTTCCCAACGGTCCCATAATATCGAGGGTATCGCCTTCCTTGTACGCAGAAAATTCCTTTGTTCCGGCTCCCGCGATGCGGTAAACGATTCGAAGTCTTCCATTCTCCTTGTCCGCCTCACAGATACTGATCGGACGCGGGAGAAGCTTTGACTGGTCATTGGTGTAAACAGCGATAAACTGTCCCGGAACGGCTGCCTCTGCCATCTCCGGTGCGTCAAGCCACATGCTGTAGATGCCCTCCGCCAGCTTTTCCTGGCTGTGGATCACAGCGTTTACTTTTTTCTGTGCCATGGTTTCCTCCTGGTGGTTTACTATCAGTATTCCGGTGTTATTTCAGCTTTCCGGAATACTGTTTTTATATGGTTACAACACATCAGCCACGGACATACGCCATGGCTGATAAATTTTCAATGTACTCTATTAATTATAATACGGAATTGATATCCGTGATCATATCGATGACAGCCTGTCTGGATGCCTCTGCGAAATGTTCCGGACCGAACTTTGCGTATTTCTCCTGCTTATACGCAGCGATGATTCCTCTGGAGGAGTTTACGACAGCTCCGAGACCATCCTCATTAAAGCAGTGCATTAAGTCTTTCGCGGTACCACCCTGCGCACCGTAGCCCGGTACAAGGAAGTATGTCTTCGGCATGAGCTTTCTTAAGATCTTGCTCATCTCCGGATATGTAGCGCCCACAACAGCGCCTACGTTGCTGTAATCGCCGTCCATGCTTGCTTCGCCCCACTCAACGACCTTCTCTGCGACTAACTCGTAGAGCGGTCTTCCATCTACAAGGCGGTCCTGGAACTCGCCGCTGGACGGGTTGGATGTCTTAACGAGAACAAAAAGGCCTCTGTCCTCATCGTTGCAGACATTGACGAACGGTTTGATTCCGTCTGTTCCGAGGTACGGGTTTACTGTGATAAAATCCGTATTGAAACCGCGGCATTCATTGCTTCCAACTTTTACACTTCCGATATGTCCAACTGCATATGCGGAGGAAGTGGATCCGATATCGCCTCTCTTTACATCTCCGATCACAAGGAGTCCCTTGTTCTGGCAGTACTCGATCGTGCGGGCATATATTTTAAGACCCTCAATGCCAAACTGCTCATACATTGCAATCTGCGGTTTCACTGAGGGAATCAAATCATAAGTGTTATCAATAATTTCTTTATTAAACTGCCATACAGCCTCGGCAGCTCCTTCCATGGTCTCGCCGAAGTCCTTAAATGCTCTCTGGACAATATGGTTCGGGATATAACCTAACATAGGGTCAAGACCGACGCAGATCGGTGCCTTTGTCTTCTGAATCTTCTGTATGAGCTGACTGATCATAGTTTCCTCCTCCGATGTAGTTGCGTTTCTACAACACCTTATTCTTTCCAATTTTAGCATATGGTGTTTCCGGTTTCAAGTAGAAATGTGAGAGATGGGAAAATTTCTGCAATTTGAGAAGAATCGGGAAATATTGTGACAGATGGGGAGGAGGCCAGACAGATGCGGTGTGGCGTTTTTCAGCTATGAAACACGATCGTACAGACATACTCCCCATTCTTATAATCCTTCTTAGCAAACTGCTCCTCCACCAGCGTCTCCATGTTCATCCAGTATTCCTCAGCAGCCAGCATGATATGGGACAGCATGATTCCCATGTTGAACTCCTTAAAGGCCTTCACTCCTTTTCCGGAGAATGGGGCGGCTTTTTTCATGAAGATGTAGAGGCGGTCGGAGTAAACGACGAATCGCCAGGGCTGGGAGTTGAAGGAAGACGGGGCGAGGCGGGCGGCGCGGAGGATCGACTTTACCTGTTCTCCCGGTTCATCCTTGAAGGCACAGAGAGCTGCCAGGGAGTTTCTGTGTGCCATGGACGAATCGCGGAACGGCTTTGCGGATGCCTTGCCGAAGGCGATCACGAGGAAACGCTTCAGTCCGTCTTTTTTATCCTCCCCTGCTTTTGTCGCTCCGAGATAGCAGGTTCCGAGTTCCTTTGATGTAAGGTAGAGGACTGCCTGCTCTGCTGCGTACCCGGCATTTCGCATGGAAAGGCGGTCGTCACCGCAATATACCGCAAGGTAATACGGCGCTTCCGTCTTCCAGAGTCCGTGGACCTTCTGCTTTTTGTCGGTGTTGTCCACGATCTCAAATTCTACCGGCTTTTCCTCATCTAAAAGCGCTACGGTTTTCAAATACCGTTTCAACGCTTCCAATCTCTCCGGCTCAATCTTTTCCATCCGGTATTCTCTGACGGAGTACCGGTTAAAAATCGCCTCATAAATACTCATAACTGCTCGCCTCTTCCCCTCATGCCGGATATTATCACTTTTCCCGGCAAACACTGCATCCTGATTTCATAATTGACAAACTGCAACTGCTCAGCAAGCCTGCATACTTGCTACAATGATTTACATTTTGATACCTTTCAGTCCGTACTGCGTCGGTACGAACTAGAAATCCCTGACAAAAAATTTCTTTTTACGCCAGCTCTTCCATCTCATCCAGCAGATCTTTAAACACCTTCACAGCCTCATTCACAACCTCCGGCTCTTCCATGTCAAGACCTACAAGCTTCAGTAATTCCACCGGTGTCCTGGAACAACCGCCTTTTAAGAAGCGGAAATAGCCTTTCTTCGTCTCCGGGTCGCCTGCCAGGATCCGTCTCGCGATGGCCATCGCCGCCGAAAATCCGGTGGCATACTGGTACACATAAAACTGCATGTAAAAGTGCGGGATCCGCTCCCACTCGTAGTCGATGTCGGAGTCGATCACGGTCTCTTTCCCATAATACTCCGAATTTAACTCATGGTAAAGACCACAGAGCAAATCTTTTGTGAGCGGGGTTCCATTCCAGGAAAGCTTATAAGTCTCCCACTCGAACTCCGCGAACAGGGCCTGACGGAAAAGTGTCGTGCGGAACCGTTCCGCAAGCTGGTTCACCAGATAAAACTTCTCTTTTCTGTCCTTTGCCTCGTTGATCATGTAGTTTAAGAGCAGGATCTCATTGCAGGTGGAGGCCACCTCCGCCACGAAGATCCTGTATCCTGCGTAGGTGTAGCTCTGGTTCGCGTTGGAATACCAGGAGTGGATGGAATGCCCCATCTCATGCGCCAGCGTGAGGACAGAATTCAATGTCCCATCAAAGCTCATCAGCACATACGGGTGAACGCCGTAAGCGCTGTTGGAGTACGCGCCGCTTCTTTTTCCCTCATTCTCATAGACGTCGATCCAGCGGTTCTCAAATCCTGTTCTCAGGAGATTCAGATACTCCTCTCCTAACGGCTTCAGCGCCTTTAAGATCAGCTCCTGCGCCTCCTTGTAGGTATAGGTCTTCTCATAATCTTCCGTCAGCGGCACATAGAGATCATACATGTGGAGCTCAGAGACATTCATATAGCTCTTTCTGAATTTCATGTACCGGTGCATCAGCGGCAGAGCGTTATGGACGGACTCGATCAGGTTGTCGTAAACCTTTTCCGGGATCTCATTCCCCGCCAGGTACATGGCTCTTGCGGACGGATATTTTCTCATTCTCGCATAGAAATTTCCCTGCTTGACATTTCCCTCATAATTCGCAGCCACGGTGTTCGCAAACTGGCGGTAAGAAGCATACAGGGAGTGGAACGCCGCCTCGCGGACATCTCTGTCCCTGCTCTCGATAAGTTTTCCGTATCTCGAATGGGTCACATCCACAAGCTTTCCGTTTTTATCCTTCACCGGCTCAAATTTCAGATCCGCGTTGTTGAACAGGGCAAACACCGATGACGGAGTTCCGGAGATCTCAGAAGCCGCAGCTAAGATCGCCTCCTCCTTCTCCGATAACATGTGGGCCTTTTTCTCCAGCAGCCGTTCCAGCTGCTTCTTATAGTGGGCAAGCTCCGGAGATGCAAGAAATCCTGCCATCTTCTCATCCGGGATACTTAAGATCTCCGGGTCTGCGAAGGAAGATGCCGCCATTGCCTTCACGGCCAGGGACCGGACTCTCGACACAAGCGCCTGATTTTCGCTGACCGAGGTATCCTGATCCCGCTTCTGCATTGCGTAAGCAGAAAGCAGGGAAAGCGTCTCGTCCACTGACTCATCATATGTCAGATAGTTCTTCAGGTATTCCGCGGAACTTCCAAGTTTTCCCCGATATGTCTCATATTCCGGGATCCGCTCTTCCACTCCGTCCATCAGCTCCTCGAACTTTTCCGGTGACTCGATCATATCCTCCAGTTTCCAGGTATACGCTTTCTCGATCTCCGAACGTTTCTTCACACTTTCAGCCATGGTCTTCTCTCCTTTTTACCAGATCTTGTAACTGTTCAGTACCCTCACAGTTACGCGCAAAAATCCATTCCAAATCGGCTGTGCCGATAGGATTTTTGCCTTCTAGTCTAAGTTTTCTTACGGTCAGCACAGTAAATGCGCAGACCTACTGAATAGTTACCAGATCTTTTCATAATCTAATTTTTACACAATCCTGCGCAAAAATCCATCCCATTTTTACCTTTTTTCGTAAATTATGTTACAGAGACTCCTGATCCGTGCGTCGCGGATCAGGAGTCTCCGTTTTCTACATTTAGGACGCTCTGCGAGGATGCGCAGTGATTCTGATAGGAATATGTCAGCTTTTCTGACCAGAATCACGCGCCAGATCACGCGGACGTTCGGTTTGAATGGTAGGACCAGTGTGACCAAAAATATACCATCTAAGATCAGATCAGCCCCGACATGATCGGAACGATCACAACCGTCATAAGTCCGGACACCGCGATGGATAAGCTGCTCATGGCACCTTCAACTTCCCCGAGTTCCAGGGCTTTCGCAGTTCCGATCGCATGGGCAGATGTTCCCAGTGCCAGCCCCTTCGCGATAGGCTCCTTGATTCCGATGAACTTGAACCAGCCGTCTGCAACGATATTTCCAAGAATTCCTGTGATGATGATGCTCACGATGGTCATGGTCACGATCCCGCCGGCTTCCTCAGATACGCCCATTCCGATCGCTGTGGTGATGGACTTCGGAAGCAGGGACACATAGTGGACATGTTCCAGCTTAAAGACCATGGACATCACATAGACGCTGACAACACTTCCGATGACGCCCGCGGTGATCGCCGTCGCAACAGCCGTCAGGTTTTTCTTCAGCAGTTCCAGCTGCTTGTAAAGCGGAATCGCAAGGCATACCGTCGCCGGGGTCAGAAAATAGCTGATATAGGACGCTCCCTCATTATAATCCGTGTAGGTGATCCCCGTGGCCTTTAAAAACGCGATTACGAGAATGATCGCCACCAGCAGCGGATTTAATACCGGCCAGCCGAATTTCTTCTTTAATTCCATACCGATCAGGTATGCGAAAAGACTGATAAATACTCCAAAATATAACGGCATCTCTATTTCGCTCCTTTCTTCTGTCTCTTGATGATCCACTCCGCCGTCACTCCGGTGATGGACATAACGATAAATGTGGTCACGAAGGTGATGATCAGCATCGGGATCATGACCGCCTTCAGTTCTTCGATCTTGTCGATAATGCCGACTGCAGCCGGAATAAACATCACGGGCATCAGATCAAGAAGCAGATTTCCCGTAACTTCCACGTCGGAAAGTTTAATGATCCCGCTGCACAGACCGCCTAACAAGATAAACAGTCCATAGACTCCAGCCGGGACCGGAAGCGGAATGAACTTATTTAAGAGTTCTCCGACCATCGTGATACCGAAAATGATCACGATCTCTTTCACGTACTTCATAATGTTCCTCCTCATTTTTTGTCTAAAGATAGCAATCATTTTATCACCGCTGATGCGGAACGGCAATAGAAAAAAATAACGGAAAATTTCTTGAATTGAATGTTTTTTCTGTATATACTTATCTTCATGACAAACGCTCCGTTTTTCCGCGTTCTGTCCTGTGGAATCAGACAGGCGTTTCTGCCCGGCGTTTCTTTTTTAGGAGGATTTTAATGAAATTACACAAGCTCTCTTCTCTTGATCCCATCCGGACTAAAGAGATCCGGGATATGGTAAATATATGCACGGCTCATGACGGGACATCGCTCTCGTTCCCCTTTGAGGATGGCGAACTGTTTTTATTGATCGAGGAAGACCACAGGATCCTCTCCTCGATCGCGTTCGTTCCCGTTGAAAAAAAGCTCTACGACTGCTCCGCCTTCACCCATCCTGATTTTCGCGGACAGGGATTTTTTACGGATCTCCTGAATGCGGGAATCGAGGCACTTCCGGAAGATTCAGAACTGCTCTTTTACAGTGACAAAAAAGACCGGCTTACGGCAGAGGTATTGGAGGCTATTGGTGCGGAACCGGATTCTGAGGAGCATATGATGGCTCTGGATCCGGAGGATTTTTTCACCGCTGTCCGCTGTGCGGATCTTTCTAAGGCTTCCGGCATCCCATCTGCCTCACACCCGAATATCCATATGGAGTCCACGGATATTGACGGAACACCGACTCTGTTCTTTCATTCTTCCCATGCATCCGTCAGTTTTTCCGTCTTCCCGTCCCATTATTACCTCTACGGATTTGAGGTGGAGGAGGCCTGCCGCGGCAAGGGATATGGAACAGGATTTTTAAAAGCAGTCCTCTGCCGGCTATGGAAGCTTCCCGTGAACGATCCGTCCTGTCCGCCGCTTTTTGCGGAGCTTTCCTCCGTCAGAGACGCATCTGCCCTATCTCTGCGCCCGGTTCTTCTTCAGGTCACAGGCGATAACGCTCCGGCTCTCGCCCTGTACAAAAAAACAGGGTTCCGGATCACCGAAACCCTGTGCTGCTATCTCTATTAAACGATCCGGGATCTGATCTCCGGATCCTTTGCGGTCTTACATCGGATCCTTGTCGAACTGGAGCAGCGTATCATTGTTCTCGCGCTCTTCGATCTTCCTGCGGAGACCAAGCATCTTGAGATCCGTCTGGGCGATCACCTCCGCGCATTCCTTTAATTCCTCGCTGATCTCGCTGGCATCCTCCACATCTTTCTTGTACTTCATCTGATGGTCCAGGCTCGCCCAGAAATCCATCGCGATGGTCCGGATCTGGACCTCCACGCGCATATTTTCTTTCCGGTCGGAAAAGAATACCGGAACTTCGATGATCATATGGTAACTGCGGTATCCGTTGACCTTCGGGCATCGGATATAATCCTTTACTATAAGGACATTGATATCATCCTGGCGTGCTAACATCTCAGCCACCGTATAGATATCGTCCACGAAGGAACAGATCACGCGGATCCCCGCCACATCGTAAAGGTTCTCCCGTACCGATTTTACGGAGATCGGGAAACCGCGACGGTGAAGCTTCTCAATAATACTCTCCGGCTTCTTCACCCTGGATTTGATCATCTGGATCGGGTTTCTCTGATTCCGGATCGCCAGATCATCGTTCAATACCTCTAATTTCGTCTTCACTTCCCGGATCGCACACGCGTAACGCATATTCAATTCCCGGAACTGACGTGCCTCATTTAAAAAACTCTCCGGAATCTCGATGGCTCCCGGCGCGTTGACAGCCGACTGGTACAGTTCGCCGTTTGGGTTCATACTGATGTTCATTGGTAACTCCTGCACTTTCCTGATTTTATTTATGCGACAGATCTTTTCCAGATATCTGCCGCCATGCCGCGAAAAGCTGCTTTGCTTCTGCCCTGCAAGATTTTCATAATTACGCGTAACCGTTCAGTACCCTCACAGTTACGCGCAAAAATCCATTCCAAATCGGCTACGCCGATAGGATTTTTGCCTTCCAGCCTAATTTTTCTTACGGTCAGCGCAGTAAATGCGCAGACCTACTGAACAGTTACAATTATTCTATATTATACAGGAAATTCTCACATATGACAATGGGAAAATATAGGACGTTTTATACAATACGTCCAAAAACATTATCTAAAATCCTTCCTCTTTCCTTTACTTTCCTCCTGTTCCATGCTATGATAGCGATAGAATATTTCAGTTATATCCGAAAAATTTTTCGTGAATTCAGGAGGAAATGTAAATGAAAACACTTGGCTACTACAACGGCAAATTCGGGCCTCTGGAAGAGATGACCGTTCCGATGAATGACCGCGCATGTTACTTCGGAGACGGAGTATACGAGGCAACGCTGGCAAGAAATGGAAAGATCTTCGCCCTGAAAGATCATCTGGACCGTTTTTTCAACAGCGCAGGTTTGATCAAGATCGATATTCCCTACACTAAAGACGAGCTGGCAGCAATTCTCTATGATATGCTGGCAAAGATGGACGATAAGGATATCTTCATCTACTGGCAGATGACCCGGGGAACCGGTATCCGTCAGCACCAGTTCCCGGAAAAAGGAACAAAGCCGAATCTCTGGATCTTCATGAAACCGGGAAAACCGGCTGATTCCAGCAAACGCTTAAAGCTCACAGATATGGAGGATACGCGTTTCCTGCACTGCAATATCAAGACTCTGAACCTTCTTGTCAACGTCATGGCTGCGGAGAAAGCGGAGTCTCTCGGATGCGGTGAATGTGTCTTCCACCGCGGCGATATTGTCACCGAGTGTGCCCACAGCAACGTTTCCATCATCAAGGACGGCGTATTTAAGACCCATCCGACAGACCACTATATTTTACCGGGAATCACAAGAATGCACATCATCCAGATCTGCAAGGATAACGGGATCATCGTTGACGAGACACCATTTACCATGGCAGAGCTGATGGATGCCGATGAGGTCATCGTCTCCAGCTCCACAAAATTCTGTTCCCCGGCTTGTGAGATGAACGGCACACCGATCGGCGGAAAAGCACCGGAGCTTGTAGAGCTGATTCAGAAGAAATACAATGAGAAATTTGAGAAAGAGACAGAATAATCTCAAGTTTTCGTAAATCTGCAGCGGTTACTCAGGCTTCCGGATCGGAAGTGTTCCTGAATAACCGCTGTTTTTTCTTATATGTTTTTCTCGCAGATATCTGCCAGACAGCACCTGTCACAGTACGGCTTTGTCCGTGCAGTACAGACAGCCCGTCCATGTTCCACAAGTCGGTGGCAGAAATCATTTCCCTCTTCCGGTGGGATGATCTTCCAGAGCTCCATCTCCACTTTTTTCGGTTCCCGGATTCCGTCCACAAGACCGATCCGGTTTGTTAAGCGGATGCAGTGGGTATCAGTGACGATCGCCGGTTTTCCGAATACATCCCCCATAATAAGGTTCGCACTCTTTCTTCCAACGCCCGGAAGCTTTAAAAGGGCATCGAAATCGTCCGGCACATTTCCGTGATACTGCTCCCAGAGGATCTTCATGCAGGCACTGATGTCCCGGGCCTTGCTTCTTCCGAGGCCGCAGGGGCGAACGATCTCCTCGATCTCATTTACATCGGCTTCAGCCAGCGCCCTCACATCCGGAAACTTTTTGTAGAGATCCTGGACCACAACGTTGACTCTGGCGTCAGTACACTGGGCGGCAAGGCGGACGCTGACCAGTAATTTCCACGCCTCATTATAATCCAGCGTACAGTCGGCATCTGGGTATTCTTTTTTCAGGGCAGCGATCACCTTCGCTGCAAGCTCTTTCTTCTCTTCAAGTGTTTTTTCCATATCGTTCTCCTGTGAGATAAATTCTTTAAATATTTCTATTCAACTGATCCAGCACATCCCGGACCGTCATATATTCTACATGCTCCGGCATCTCGATCGTGACACCGAACCGATCATCCACTTCCGATATAAAATATACGATCAGGAAAGAATCGAGGCCAAGATCACCGATCAGAAATGCATCTATTTCAATCGGAGTGTCGATGTATGACTCTAAAATTTTCCCAAGAATCTCCAGTTTCTGTTGTTCAGTCAGATCCGCTTTTTTCGTTTCCGTTCTTTCGGTCCGCTTATGAAGCTCCATTGTCCATTCCTCCGTTTATGTTTTTCCAGGCACTGCTGTATATCGATCGTGTGATCCGAAGACACTGCGTTCTTTTTAGTATAGCGCTGAAATATCATGTTTACAATCATTTTCCTGAAAAAATGCCAGAGAATAACTCCCATTCATCGCAAAGCTGAAATTCAATAAAAAACTTGAATATTTTGGAAAAAGGTATGGACGAAACATGATTTTTGTGAGAAAATGAAACGGGTATGATGTGATTTTTTTAACGAGCATTAAGAACCATATATTGAAAGGAGTCTCAACATGATTTATTCACATGAAGTAGAACAGATGTGCAAGGTTGCGCAGGGCGTGAACCATGGCGCAGCTCCGATCCCGGAGGAAGCGAAATGGGTACAGTCTAAGGAAATCAAAGACATTTCCGGTCTGACACACGGTATTGGCTGGTGTGCTCCGCAGCAGGGTGCCTGTAAGCTGACCCTGAATGTAAAAGAGGGTATCATTCAGGAAGCACTTGTAGAAACCATCGGATGTTCCGGTATGACCCACTCCGCAGCTATGGCAGCAGAGATCCTTCCGGGCAGAACGATCCTCGAAGCATTAAACACCGACCTTGTCTGTGATGCGATCAATACAGCAATGAGAGAGCTCTTCCTCCAGATCGTTTACGGAAGAACTCAGAGTGCATTCTCCGAAGAAGGTCTTCCGATCGGCGCAGGCCTTGAGGACCTTGGTAAAGGTCTCCGTTCTCAGGTTGGTACCATGTACGGTACTTTAAAGAAGGGACCGCGTTATCTTGAGATGGCTGAAGGCTATGTAACCGGTATCGCTCTTGACGCTGAGGACCAGATCATCGGCTACCAGTTCGTAAATCTTGGTAAGATGACTGACTTCATCAAAAAAGGCGACGATCCGACAACTGCTTACGAGAAGGCAAAAGGACAGTACGGCCGCGTAGCAGATGCAGTGAAGATCATTGATCCGCGTCAGGAGTAAAGTAAAATTTCACGCCTTGTGGGAAATTTTACGCTATGCAAACGGAGCAGCGCGGAGTTCGCGTTTCCCGTTTTCACAATGAAGAACTGACGTGACATTTCCGTGAGTTTTAATGGAAGAAGGAGAATAAAATGGCATTATTTGAATCCTATGAGAGAAGAATTGACAAGATCAATTCCGTATTAAACAGCTATGGCATCGCATCCATCGAAGAAGCTGAGAAGATCACAAAGGATGCTGGCCTTAACGTATATGATCAGGTAAAGAAGATCCAGCCGATCTGCTTTGAGAACGCTTGCTGGGCTTACACAGTAGGCGCTGCGATCGCGATCAAGAAAGGCTGCCGCCGTGCCGCAGATGCTGCTGCTGCGATCGGTGAAGGTCTTCAGGCTTTCTGTATCCCGGGTTCCGTTGCTGACCAGAGAAAAGTAGGTCTTGGACATGGTAACCTCGGTAAAATGCTCCTTGAGGAAGAGACTGACTGCTTCTGCTTCCTTGCAGGACACGAATCCTTCGCTGCTGCAGAGGGTGCGATCGGTATCGCAGAGAAGGCAAACAAGGTTCGTAAAAAACCGCTCCGTGTCATTTTAAACGGTCTTGGAAAAGACGCTGCACAGATCATCTCCCGTATCAACGGCTTCACATATGTTGAGACAAAGATGAACTACTACACCGGCGAGGTTGAGGAAGTATTCCGCAAGTGCTATTCCGCTGATCCGGAAAGCCCGCGTGCAAAGGTAAACTGCTACGGTGCTAACGACGTAACAGAGGGCGTTGCAATCATGTGGAAAGAGGGCGTAGACGTTTCCATCACCGGTAACTCCACAAACCCGACACGTTTCCAGCATCCGGTTGCAGGTACATACAAGAAAGAATGCGTAGAAAAAGGCAAGAAGTACTTCTCCGTAGCATCCGGCGGCGGCACAGGCCGTACTCTTCACCCGGATAACATGGCAGCAGGTCCGGCTTCCTACGGTATGACAGATACCATGGGACGTATGCACTCCGACGCACAGTTCGCAGGCTCCTCCTCCGTTCCGGCTCACGTTGAGATGATGGGTCTGATCGGTATGGGCAACAACCCGATGGTTGGTGCGACAGTTGCTGTTGCTGTTTCCGTACAGCAGGCTGCTGATGAAGGTAAGTTCTAAAAAATCCTTATTTTATGGGACTTTTAACTTAAATATAATATTTAGGGAGAGCATCGCTGCTCTCCCTTTCTTCATACATATTTTCACTCAAAAATCTATATTCAGGCCACATTCCGCGGTTCTTTATCCGTTTCCGCTGCTTTTCCTTTCAGCTCCTTCAAAATCCCAAGTACGATCACCGCTCCCAGCACAAATGTCAGAGCATCCGCCACCGGCTGGCACCACTGCAGCCCTCGGATTCCAAACCGGACCGGAAGAACGAACAGGGCCGGGATCAGGAACAGTCCCTGACGGCCCGCAGCGACGAAGGACGCCCGGAATCCGTATCCGATAGTCTGGGTCAGCATGTTGGACATGATGATCCAGGCGGAAAGCGGCAGGGTAAGGCACTGGAACCGCATCGCCCAGGTTCCGATCTCGATCACATCCAGATCCTCTTTCCGGAACACCCGCATGATCTGTGGCGCGCCGATAAAGCTTACAACCGCCAGCGCCGTCAGAAATACCGCTGAAACCTTCACGCAGAACCAGAAAGACTCCAGCACACGGTCATACCGCTTCGCTCCGAAATTGAATCCGCACACCGGCTGGAAGCCCTGTCCGAATCCGATCATGGCGGAGCCGATAAACATCATGTAGCGGCTCACGATCGAAAGTGCCGCGATTGCCGCGTCCCCGAAGGGGTTTGCCGCAAGATTTAACGCTGCTGTGGCGATGCTGGCAACGCCCTGACGGCAGAGGGATGGGATTCCTCCGTGGAGGATCTCTCCGTAGAGTGAAAGGGAGAGTGTGATCTTTCCAGGTTTTAAATGAACACAGTCTTTTCTTAATGAGCTCTGGAAAAACAGGATTCCGAAGCTGATGCACTGGCTTATCGCTGTTGCCAGCGCCGCGCCGGAAATTCCGAGGTCCAGACCGAAAATAAAGATCGGGTCTAAAATCATATTTAAGATTCCTCCGGTGGTGATCCCGATCATGGAGTAAACCGCCAGTCCCTGAAATCTTAAAAGGTTATTCATGGATAATGCTCCCGTCATCACCGGAGCCGCGATCAAAATGTATCTGGCATAATCCTTCGCATATGGCGCAATGGTATCGGTAGCTCCTAAAAGCCGCACCACCCGGTCAAGATTCGGCAGGCAGATCAGCGCAAACAGAAGTCCCACAAAAATTGCGGAGTAAAACCCCGTAGAGGCGATCCGCTCCGCTTTTTCCGTATCCCGGCTTCCGAGGACTCTCGATAGATAGTTTCCACTTCCCATTCCGAGGGTAAATCCCAGTGCCTGGATCATGGACATCAGGGAATAGCTGACACCCACAGCGGCCGACGCGCTGGTGCTGATCTGGCTCACAAAAAAAGTGTCCGCCATGTTATAGATAGATGTCACCAGCATGCTGATGATCGTTGGTATCGCAAGGCTCGGGATCAGCCGTGAAATCGGTGTCTCTGTCATTTTTATGTAGCGCTGTTCCTGGGTCATGGGACTGCTCATATTTTTTTCCTCCGTTTCCTCTATTTCCTATACCGAATTGCTCCGTACTACGTGCTCCCACGTCTTCGCTCCGACCTGGTCCCAAGGTCAAAAATCCTCCTGCAGGCAGGCTCACGTCGGACTTCTGACCTTTTTCCCCCGGTATAAGCATAAAGAGCCGCCAGCGGAAGAATCCCCTTCCAACGGCAGCTCTCTATATAATTATGATTTACGCACCCGCAGCCGGACCACGTCAGCGGACCCGGTATACGGCCTGCTTTTTATTATTCTGCTTTCTTACCGCTCAGATACTCATGGATTCCGCGTGCGCCTGCTTTTCCTGCCTCCATGGCGAGAATTACGGTAGCGGCACCGGTTACGGCATCTCCGCCTGCGAATACACCCTCGCGGGATGTCTGGCCATTTGCCTCATCTGCAACGATGCATCTGTGCTTGTTGATCTCAAGTCCGCCTGTTGTGGAGGAGATCAGCGGGTTCGGGGAAGTTCCGAGAGCCATAATGACGGTATCGACATCGATGGTGTAGTCGGAACCTTCGATCTCTACCGGACGGCGTCTTCCGGATGCATCCGGCTCGCCAAGCTCCATCTTCCTTACGATCATGCCCTTGACCCAGCCCTTTTCATCGGTCAGGATCTCCGTCGGGTTCGTTAAGAGGTTGAAGATGATTCCCTCTTCCTTTGCGTGGTGAACTTCCTCCGCTCTTGCCGGAAGCTCAGCCTCACTTCTTCTGTATACGATATGAACCTCCGCACCGAGACGGAGCGCGGTTCTCGCTGCATCCATCGCTACGTTTCCGCCGCCGACAACAGCGACCTTCTTTCCTGCTGCGATCGGGGTATCGTAGTCATCGCGGAACGCCTTCATCAGGTTGCTTCTTGTGAGGTACTCGTTCGCTGAGAACACGCCGTTTGCGTTCTCACCCGGGATTCCCATGAATCTCGGAAGTCCGGCACCGGAACCGATGAAGACTGCCTTGTAGCCCTCCTCGTCCATCAGCTCGTCGACCGTTACAGACTTACCGATAATTACGTTTGTCTCGATATCAACGCCGAGCTTCTTCACGTTCTCGATCTCCGGCTGTACAACGCCCTGTTTCGGGAGACGGAACTCCGGGATAC
>ERZ1026901.894-NODE-894-length-20308-cov-13.232361_pt1 | contig 20308 bp, 16 predicted proteins | sample MGYA00380179_ERZ1026901 | MGnify/ENA primary metagenome ERZ1026901 (study PRJEB33269, sample SAMEA4719815) | human gut metagenome | biome: human-associated habitat; feature: organic feature; material: feces | place: Cameroon | collected 2013-10 ... | reverse complement strand
TCGTATCGATTCATTGTTTGTGAAAAATTAAAAATACTTTGCAAATGCTCTTTTACAATACAGTTTGTAAGGGGTATATAAAGATTTTTGGAAAGCATGACAGGCGCAAAATGAAATATCAAGTGTCTTTGTGCTTGATATTCAAAAATGAGGCTCCATTCTTAAAGGAATGGCTTGATTATCATCTTATGGTTGGGGTTAGTCATTTCTATTTGTATAATAACAACTCTGATGACAACTATAAGGAGATTGTAAAGCCTTATGTAGAAAAGGGTATTGTTACATTGATAGAATGGCCCTACGACCACTCTCAGTTTAAAGCCTACAAGCATTGTTATGATAATTTTCGTAGTGAGACTAATTGGCTTTCTTTCTTGGATGCTGATGAGTTTTTTGTACCTAAGTATGCCGATACTATAGAAGAGTGGTTGAAGCCGTTTGATAAATATCCTGCTATAAACATTCATTGGAGAATGTTTGGTACTGGAGGTAAACTGGAACATGATTATTGTAAAAATGTGATAGAGCAATATTTCACTTGTTTCGATGAACTTTATTCTCATGGCAAGTGTCTGATTAATACTCGTTATAATATAGCAAGTTTTGATTTGTGGCATGTACATCACCACACTTATATGAAATATTCCATTTGTGGAGTAAAGATAACTCTCCCTGCTGTTAATCAGTTTGGGTATATCTGTACCGTTGATAAAACATGGGGTGGAGGTCGACATAAGCAAGAAAATGCAACAATGTTGATAAACCATTATTTTACTAAGGCATGGGATATTTATAGTGCTAAGATGCACCGTTCTGATGTGTTGTTCGAGAAGAATCCGAAGGCAGATTACAATTATTTCTATAAATATGAAATGAGATGTAGAACAGAAGATTATACGATTCGTCGTTTCTTGATACGAATGAAAATTAATCAAGGTTTAATCAAATAATAGTTTAAAACATGACAGAGACTTACATAGGATATGCCTATGATAATAATACAAGATATGAATCTGCTTCAGGGGGTATAACAAGCTCCATAGTAAGATATCTCTTTGATTCAAAACAGATAAATACATACCTGTCTTGTGAGTTTGTTACAGAAAAATGCCGTTATGAGCCGAAATTGATATATTCTTTTGAAGAATATGAAATGGTAGGATCAGTATATCAAGATATGGATTTGGTTGGATTTATCAGAAAACATATTTCTGAGATTCGTGGTCGCATTCTTGTTGTGTGTTCTCCATGTTTTGTTAGAGCCATACGAAGTATATTAAGAAGAGCAAATATTGAATCCATAATCATTGACTATTTTTGTTCTGGTACGACAACATTGGATGGTACTTATTGTTATTATAAGTTTTTAGGTATATCAAAATCACAGGTTAAAAATATTAGGTATCGAGGTGGAGGGTGGCCAAATGGCATAGATATAACATTAAATGATGGTAGCCATATAAAAAGAACTAACTATACTGAGCCTTGGATTACTATGCATGATTCTGGTATATTTACTCCGAAGAGATGTTTCTATTGCAAACAGGTAGAGAGTAAGGATGCAGATATTTCTGTGGGTGATCCTTGGCTGAAAGAATATTTGGAAAATGAAACTGTGGGAGCTTCACTTTTTTTGGTACATTCAGAATATGGCAAGAATATTATAAACAATTTGTTTAAACAAAATGTCGTACTGGCAAGTAAAGTTGATTATCATCTTTTTGAAAAGTCACAATGGCCAACAGTAAAAAGAAAGGGAAATATAGCTAAAGAAAAACGTTTTTATGATTTGCAATTAAAATTGTTATCAAAATCCTGGTATTCTAGATGGGCAAAGAAGAACTTTAATAATATGAAAAGACATCGCCTTTTTGTGCTATATTTTTTGCATCCTTATTGTCAAACTAAAAATATGAGTATGAAGCAAATTGTAATAAAAGCAGCATTAAAGATAATTAATAAAATTAAAATGGGGGGGGTAAGATGGTATTGGAAAAATAAGCTTGGTGCAATGGGGGAACATTGGACAAAAGCATCTGGTGTAGTTATACAGAATCCTCAGTGCATTTTCTTTGGCAGTGATGTTGGCATTGGGAAAAATACTTATTTCATGCCTGTTGTTGAGCATCTTGGCAACAAATACTCTCCGAAAATAACTGTTGGGGATGGTACATGGATAGGAATAAGAAACAGTTTTGCCGCCATACATGGCATCACTATCGGCAAGAATGTGTTGTTTGCAGGTTATGTACATGTTACTGACCATAGTCATGGCTACGAGGATATTAATATGCCAATATCCAAGCAGCCATTGATTAGTAAAGGACCTGTCATCATAGAGGATGAGTGTTGGTTAGGTTTTAGTTGTGAGATATTATCGGGAGTGCATATTGGGCGACATTCTATTATTGCTGCAAGAGCCGTAGTAACAAAAGATGTTCCACCTTATTCCATTGTTGCAGGTAACCCTGCACGGATTGTTAAAAAATATAATTTTGAAACTAACAAATGGGAAAGAAATTGACCCATAAAATGAAACTATGAATGAATTTAAAAAGGTTTTCCTCTTAGTTAAGGCCGATTTTAAGGTATGGGCGGAATGGCTTAATGTTCCTCAGAGTATTGGAGGTTTTTTAAAGCTGATGTATCATTATCCGGAATACAGACGTCTGGTATATTATCGTCTTGAATACAGACAGTCTCCTATGCTGAAGATTATCAAAAGAATAGTTAGTCTCTTAAAACCCTCCACTCTGAACCTATATTTTTGTAATGCTAATATAGGAGAAGGACTTCGTATTATGCATGGTTTTTCGACGATAGTTAATGCAAAGAAAATAGGAAAGCATTGTGTGATAAGTCAACAGGTGACAATAGGTTGGTCACAAAGTGGGCTTCCTACTATTGGTGATTATTGTAAGGTGTATGCTGGTGCAAAGATATTGGGGGGGGTAAGGATTGGCGATGATGTTTGGATTGGAGCAAATTGTGTTGTCACTAAAGATGTTCCGCCACATTCAATCGTAGTTGGTATACCTGCAAAAATTGTAAAAAAACGTAAAAACATAAAAGACACATGGGAAAAAGTAAACAAAAATTTATAGTGATATCTGGCTTTGATATTCATGATAACAACCGTGGAACCCAAGCCTTGGGTTACGGGAGTTTGTCGTTTCTAGAACAGCGTTATGGGCTGACACCTGATACCAAGATTTTGAGCTTACGATTCATCAAAAATCCCTTGAAACAGGAGAATCGTATCAATAAGGTAGATAAGGTAAGAGTTGGAGATAAAGAGTTTTGTATAAAGACATTGAATGTATTCTTTCTAGAAAAAACACTTTTAGAGAAATTTCATATCACATTGCCTTTTACCCCTTTTGGAAAGGCAATACGCAATATGGAATATGTGGCAGCAATCAATGGCGGCGACGGATTTTCTGATATATATAGTACACAGACTTTCTATTGGCGACTTCCGGAGACGTTGATGGCAATAAAGGCAGGTATTCCTACCATACAGCTGCCCCAAACTTTGGGCCCTTTTGAGAAGAAAGAAAATTACGCTTTGGCTAAGTATATTCTTCAGGCAGCAAAAGATGTGTACGTGCGTGATGATCGTTTTGTAGAAGAATTGAAGAAAATGGGTGTGAAATATGAATTGACAAACGATCTCTCATATTTCATGCAGCCAGAACCTTTCAATATAAAAATAGAAAATGGTGCGATAGGTTTGAATGTAAGTGGTTTGACTTATAGCAATCATTTCAGAACGTTAGCAGGGCAATTTGAAAATTATCATTATCTTTGTGAACAGATAGTGAGATATTTCCAAAGCATTCACCGCCCAATATATTTGATTTCACATAGCTATGGTTATCAAAATCCTGAGACAGATAATGATGATTTGGAAGCATCACGCATTTTCTACTCTAAGTTGAAAAACAAGGAAGGTGTCCATCTTATAGATATGGACTTGATTTCTCCAAAGACTAAGTATGTGATATCCAAAATGTCGTTTTTTATCGGTACACGTATGCATGCAAATTTTGCAGCCATATTTACCAAAGTACCTGTTTACGGACTGGCTTATAGTTACAAGTTTAAGGGAGCCTTTGAGAACAATGGCATTTTTGGTCAAACAGCCATGATTAATAATATTTCAAAGTCACAGGCTGATGAAATTGTGAAAAAAATAGCAGAAGTATTTAAGAAATATAACAAATAAAACAAAATATGAAAAGACCAGAGATTATAGCATTGTACTTGCCTCAGTTTCATCCCATACCAGAGAATGATAAGTGGTGGGGCAAGGGATTTACAGAGTGGACAAACGTAAAAAAGTCAAAACCACTGTTCAAGGGGCATGACCAGCCACGCATACCAACAGAATTAGGTTATTATGACTTGCGTGATCCTGAAATACGTCAGAAACAAGCAGACTTAGCAAAGCTTGCAGGTGTTACTTCTTTTTGCTATTGGCATTACTGGTTTGGTAATGGAAAGCGACTAATGGCCGATATTTACGATGAGGTGTTGGCTTCGGGAAAGCCAGATTTTGGCTTTTGCCTAGGATGGGCAAACCATTCTTGGTATTCAAAAACGTGGAACAAGGATGGTACGACAAGCAACAATCTGCTTATCGGACAGGAGTATCCTGGCATAGAAGATGAGAAAATGCACTTTGAGTTACTGCTCCGCAGTTTTAAGGATCCTCGTTATACTAAGATTAATGGTAAGCCATTCTTCTTGATTTACGACCCAGTGTCTGTGCCTAAGGAGTATCTTGATAATTTCAGAAAATGGACAAAGGAAGCAGGATTCCCAGATTTGTATTTAGTTGGTGAAATAACCAAGAGTAATTATATCAAACCTATGTTGAGAGAGAAAGGATTTGATGCCGTGGTTTACCAGGGACTCAACTATACTCGCCATGACACATTGCTTGGAAAAATGGGTAAGATAGGTCATTACATCGATTATAAGTTGAAGCCAATTAAGAGCTTCTTTACTAAAAAACCGGCTTTCTTGTATGATTATCGCTTGTATTACAAGGAGTTTGTTACAAAACGTGATTACGAAGATGACGTAATTCCACAGTTGTTTACGCAATGGGACCATTCTCCACGTAGTGGGGCAAATGGTGTCATCTATTGGCATACTGAGCCTGAGTATTTCAAAAAGCATTGCATGATGGCATTTGATGCGATCAAGAATAAGCCTGCAGATGGTCAAGTATTGATTCTTAAATCATGGAATGAATGGGGAGAAGGCAACTATATGGAACCAGACAAGACGCATGGACGCGGCTTTATTAACGCTCTTCATGATGCTATTGACGAATATTACGGTAAAGAGTAAGAGACAATGAATATACTGTTTGTTACCGTATTCCAAATTTCTGAACAGAAAGGTGGAACCGAACGCACCACGGCACGCATCAGCAATGAGATGCGCCGTCGTGGGCATAAGTGCTATAACTTGTATGCAAAGCCTATTGGGGATATGTTTGAGATGACAGAGTTTGATGGTATTTACACCAATTATTCTCCAGAATCTGTGAGAGATATTATCGACTGCCAACAAATAGACAAAATCATTCTTGAAGGGGCTTTTATAATGGTTAAGAACGTATATGATGGCAGGGCAAAAGCATCTCGAAAACCAAGCATGTTGTTTGTTCACCATTTTGCTCCAGGTTATGAGCCGTATTTTAACGCATTTTATTCTATATGGAATCAATTCAGATATGCTCAGTCGTTAAGCAACCGGGTTAAGGCTTTGGTTAAAGTGTTGATATATCCTGTATTCAAGCCTTATATGGATGCTTCTTTCCATAAGTTGTATAAGGTGGCTTATTCATTGTGTGACAAGATAGTGCTTTTGTCTCCGGAGTATGCCAATGACTATTGTAAGTTTGGCAACATCAATGATAAGAGAAAATTTGCTTCCATCCCAAATGCTGTATCTTTTGATGAGTTTATTCCTTTGGAAGATTTGAGCAAGAAGGAGAAAACTGTTTTGATAGTTACTCGTTTGGACGAAGTGCAGAAACGTATCTCCTTGGCCATTAAGATATGGAAACGAATAGAAGATGATGCTGAATTAAATGATTGGACTTTCAAGATAGTGGGATTTGGTGAGTCGGAGCATGAATATCGTAAGATGGTATCTACGTTGGGTCTGAAACGCATTTCCTTTGAGGGTCGTCAGAATCCTGTTGGATATTATAAGAAGAGTTCCCTGTTTATGATGACATCTCTTTTTGAGGGATGGCCGATGACATTGAACGAGTCGTTACAATTTGGTTGTGTGCCTCTTGTGTACGACACATGCGCTTCGTTCCATGAGATAATCAATGACGGTGAAAACGGTTATCTCGTGACAGACAAGAATGAGGAAGAGTTTTATCATAAGATGCATGCTTTGATGCTTGATGCCAACAAACGTATGGTTATGCAGAAAGCTGCTATAGAATCTAGCAAGCGATTCACGTTGGATAAGATTGTGAGTCGCTGGGAAAAACTATTAAATGAATAAATTGATATGATACCCAAAAAGATACATTATTGCTGGTTGAGTGATGACCCGATGCCGGAGAAATTACTAAAGTGTGTGGAAAGTTGGAAGAAATATCTTCCAAATTATGAGTTAGTGAAATGGGACTTGAAACGCTTTCCCTTGTCTAAGAATGCTTGGGTGAGAGAAGCTTTTGAGAACAAGAAATACGCTTTTGCAGCAGACTATATCCGCCTGTATGCTTTGGCTACAGAAGGTGGCATCTATCTTGACAGTGATGTGGAGGTGCTGAAATCATTTGACGATTTATTGAAGTATCCTTATTTTATATGCAAGGAGAACAGTCCACAGGGAATAGAAGCCGCCATTATTGGTGCAGAGAAAGCAACACCTTGGGTATTGGAATGTCTCAACTACTATCAAGGGAAGCACTTTATAGACAAGACAGGAAAGGCTCAAACAGCAGTATTGCCGTCTATTTTAAAGAAGTGCATTCTTGACAAGTTTGAAATGAAATACATAGTTTCTCCTGCACAATTTGTAGATGATGAGAAGATAGTATGTGTATTGCCAATGGATTATTTTAGTCCCAAGAATTATGTGACAAAGAAAATAACAATAACAGAAAACACTTATTCAATCCATCATTTTGCGGGTACTTGGCAACCTTTGTGGAAACGGTTAGCATTGAAGATATGGGTTCCTTTTTCTGTGAAATATCCAGGATTGGCTAAGGCTATTAAGAATAAAATAGGGTGAATTATGAATCCAAATAAAAGAAGATTAGATGTGGTAGATTTCCTTCGTGGATTCTCCATATTCACGATAGTATTAATGCACTTAGTGCAAAGCTATCCATTACCTAATTTTTTGATGAAGGCTTCATCTTTGGGAGGAGCTGGCGTACATGTGTTTATTTTATGTAGTGGTTTTGGCTTGTATTTATCATCATTATACAAACCGCTTGGATATTGGAATTTCTTGAAAAGAAGATTTACTAAGGTATATATTCCATATATCATAGTCGTTTCAATAAGTGCCTTGTACTTTGGTTTGATATGTGGGCATAATGTATTGATGCCTTTATTCGGTTCTGTTTTTCTTTTCAAGATGTTTGTACCATCCTTGGAATGTGCGTTCGGTATTCAGATGTGGTTTGTGTCCACCATCATACAATTCTATTTGTTTTGGCCCTTAATTGTAAAACTTTTTAATTCAATTCGGGGGGCAAATCGCATTGCTCATCAGCCTCTGTTGGGCTACGTTTACAACCATTACAGGCTTAGACAATGAGAGGATATGGAGTAGCTTCTTCCTACAATATCTTTGGGAATTTGTGTTGGGGATGCAGCTTGCCAAGGTATATTTTGAGCATCCAGAGAAAATCAAAATTCCAAAACTTGGTGTCTTGCTTGTTACAATGATTATAGGATTGGGACTAACAGGTATGGCAGGATTTGCAGGGGGAATATGGAAATCATATAATGATATTCCATCCTTGTTAGGGTATGCATCTATGGCTCTAATAGTTTACCAATTAGGAATCAAGTGGCTCAATGGATTCTTAGAATATACCAATAAGGTGTCGTATGAGTGGTATTTAATACATATACTCGTTTTTTCGGTGTACCATGAGGTCATGAATGGAAACATTCCATTCTATATAGATTGGTTGATACAGATAATAATATCATATGTAATCGCAATATCTTTTAAGCGCATGATGTTGCTGACACAATAAAAAACAAATGAAACGAGCACTAATATCCGTGTACCTTTTGTGTATTTGCTTTTTTGCTCTTGCAGACAACACCATTCCAGTCTTCGTTACTCCTGAGGACTTTGGGTGTGTCAGTAATGACAAAAAGCAAGCAGAAAACAATTCTGTTGGTTTACAAAAGGCTATCGACTATTGCATGGCGAATGGTAGTAAATTGACTTCTGTTGCAAGTCATTGCTATTATATCAAGCAAGGGCTTAAAATTTCAGGTTTTATCAATATAGATTTAGGCGGTGCAACGATTATTGCCACAGATTCTGTGCCGATGTTTACAGTCCATTGGGATAAGACGGAGTATTGGACAGGTATTATTCGTAATTTTCGCTTAAACCTTAATGATATAGCCAGGATTGGAATTAATTGCGACAAGGTAATCAAACTTCATCTTACAGATGGAGAATTTTCCGGAATAGGTGCGCAAATGCAATAGGGTTGAATGTAAAGGAAGGCTATGAGTTATTGGCAGACAACCTGCATTTTCATGGCAATCAGAAATATTCCACAGGCATCCGAACTTTGACAAGTGATTGTCATTTTTCCGATTGCATTATGATAGATTGTTATACCGCTGTTGATAACCGAGGCAGCAATTTCTTCGAGCGTATTCATGCTTGGATGTTGCCTCGATATATTCACGGAAGTACATATTTCAGAAACAGAGGTGGCGGAGTGTTCCTAAACCAATGCTTTTGCGACACTTATGATAAGGCTTTTGTCGTAGATAATGTTTGCGAGATGCATATTTCGCAATTGAAGCTAATCCATAATAAAATAATGTGGAAAGAACCATACGATAAGGTGAATCCAATAGTATTCGATTTCAAGAGTGATGAAGTGGCAAGTAAGTCAAAATTATCATTGTTGGATTCGTATATTGGTGGGTTGTGGCTTGGGAATAAAGAGAGACAAGTGTTCTCAAAAAGGACTAATTCTATTAAGGTATCGGATAGTAACATCTCTGCTGTAAAGAATTTGCGATGAAACAAGAAGCTAGACAAGCCATATATGGAATAGTTAAGCGCATTGATAATCAACTGCGTTATGAACACGATGTGCTTAACTTGATTTCCTCTTTGTGGAATGTTTATCAGAGTCATTCTACAGGTGAAGACTCTCGGTATACAATTCTTGGAGATGAGATAGATAAGCACTATTTCATGAATGATGATTGGACGCAAGATAAACTCTATTTGTCTGTGCTCCATATACTTGATGATGAGCATAAACTATTGCGTTTTGTGGAAGGTCTCATCAATATTATATCTGATGAAGCTATCATTGATGATTTGCAGAAGATTCTCGAAACAGAAAACTACCAGATAATTAATGATGAAGGTAGGCTGGTTATTCAAACGATTGGTGAAGGTATTACGCCTGAAGTGGATAATCGGATACCTTTCATTAGATGTAAGTCTGTTATTACAAATTATTACCGTTTTGAAGAGAAAGAAATGGAAGTCCCCGATGAGAAGGAATGCTTTATGCTGACTTTCAATAACGAGTGGAATGATTATGGATACCAGACTTGGTTTAGACTATACTATAAGAAAAATAAACAGATAGAGTTTCTCGGCAGAGTCAAGATTATGAAGCTATCTGAGCATGATACAAGTACTGTTTTACCTGAGCGTTTTTATAGACTTGATGATAATTATTGTTCCCTAGGAGATAATTTGGACTATTATGATAATATGTTTAAGTTGTTTGCTGAGAGGGCATATATTTACTTGGGTGAGTTAAAGGATGCTGCTTTGTATAGTAAAATTCATGAAAAGTTTGCTGATACGATTGCTTTCAAATCATCTTTGTTGAGAGATAACTCTGCAGAACGAGCTTTAAGAGAAGGTCGTTTTTGGGTCTTCGGCAGAGATATGAGACAGTCTTATGCCTTTACCTATCGTTATGAACCGAAATATGGTGGGGGAAATGTAACACCGGTTGATATTGATTTCGACTTTGCTTATAATTGTGAACCTTATCATCGAATGATAGGTCTTATAGGAGAAAATGGTGTAGGTAAATCTACTCTGTTAAACAATATTGTAGAGTCTTTTATAGGAAAGGACAAAGGTGCATTTGTAGGTTTGCCACCTATCATGAGTAAAATCATGGTGATGTCTTACTCTCCATTCGACAAGTTCCCTCTTGTCTCAACAGATTATACAGTAGAATATCATTATTGTGGTCTGTTGAAGAATCAAACTGAGTTGTTTTCACTGCAAGACCAAATTGCTATCTTCAAGGGAAATCTAATGAAGATTTTACACAGAGGCTCTTCCAATCAACTTCTAAGGAGATGGAGACACATTATGAAAGCTGTTATCGATCAAAATATCATAGACGGTTTTTATGAGGAAGACGAGAAAGGAGACTATAGGCTGGTAGAAGATAATATAAATGAGTTTTGCCAAAATATGAGTTCTGGAGAATCTATCTATGTTTATTCCTTGACTGAAATTATGGCAAATATTCGATTCGATACTCTCCTCTTGTTTGATGAGCCCGAACAGCACTTGCATCCACATGCAATTACAGTACTGATGAAAGCCATCTGTGATGTCTTGGAAGAATTTCAATCATACGCTATCATTGCTACCCACTCTCCATTGATAGTTAGGGAAATGGTTTCCGATAATGTATATACCCTGGAAAGAATAGGTAATACTTTGAGTGTTGCAAAAATTGGTATAGAGTGTTTTGGTGAAGATGTATCGATATTAAGTGATGTGATATTCAAGAATATGTCTGATGAAAAGAAATATGAGCACTTTGTGGAATCAGTAGCCAAGGAGTGTCATTATAATTATGCAGCAATAGTTGATAGGCTAAAAGGTGCGCATAACAAGCTGGGTATGAATATGAGATTGCTTATACGATCGGTAATAGACAAACATAACTATGAGGAAGCTTAAACCTGTGGGTATTGATGATATTGAATTCATCAAAGGTGTCATTGACTCCACCAATAAAAGAAGCGGTGAAGAGCATTTGCCAAAGGAAGAAACCTTTAAAGGGCGGTGTCATGAAAGAGTTGAAACTCACAAGGATTATATCCAATCTTATGATACAGCTTTTGACACAAACAAACTTCAATCTTTGGAAGGAACGCATCCTATATTGGAGACTTCTGACAAGGAGGAGATGAGGAGTCTGTATTCATATACTCGAACCAGAATTGCCAATCTGCGGAAGGAAGTATTAAATGATGATGGTTACGAGAATAACTTTTGTCCGTTATGTGAAATCAACTTGGTTAATACTATGGATCATTTTATTCCTCAAAATGATTATCCTTTGTTTGCGGTACATCCCAGAAACTTAATACCGTCGTGTATGTTGTGTAATGGGCATAAGTCTGATAATATTACAGACGATGAGGGAAATAGAAAATACTGGAATGTTTATCTGGATACACCACCCGAAGAAAACTATCTCTACTGTAAAGTTGAAGAAAAAGATGGCTTGCCTCATATCCGATTTTATATTCAACAAGGAAGTATTGATGATGCGACTTTTAGACTTATCAAGAACACGATGGATGATGAGGGACAGAAAATGTTCCAAGTCTATGATAAAGCATGTGGAAAAATTATCATTTCCCTAAAGAATAAACTTGTAAACTATGTGAGGAGAAATGGTAGAAGCAATTCTCTTGGAGAGTGCTTTCAGGCAATCAAGAAGGATATTGATGACAATTTCATCTCGAACAAGTGTGAGGATGTGGTAAAAAGAGCATTGATAGACTCGCCTGTATTTCAGAAGTGTGTAGAAGAAGAGTTGAAGAAATTGAAGATAGAATACAAAGTGTAGTTTGGGGTTATGAAATCTATATTATCAAATGAATTTATTAAAATATTGAGCTGACACAAAATGAAAAACAAGCGAAATAGGATATTCTTTAATGGGACAGACATGTTGTCAACATTGTTCTTGCGGGAAAATATTATAGATATATTTGTTTCCATAGGACTACTTTTGCTGTTACTTGAAAATTTAGAAATAGTGCAAGCTTTTATTTTTAGATATTCTGGTAACTACTTCTATGCCATTGAGAATCAATTGTACGGAAGCAATATGTTGAATATTTGGTTTACTATAATTCTCATTTATGGTGGAATAACTATCTGCTATAAATTAAAAGAGAATCAGCATGTTTCTTTATTTAGATTAGTGTGCTATTTGATAGGATTCATTTTGCTGTTTTATAGAAATGAATTCTATTTTATAGATAGTGCAATTCCTTTGGTTAGTTATAGCTTTTTGTGTGGAATGTTCTTGTTGCTATTTTTTTGTTTAGATGTGAGCAAGTGCTATGTACCAAATGCAGCGAAAACACCCTATCAAAAGGGATTTGTAAATACAGAAACGCCTATTGATGATTTGAATCCAATTAGAGAAACGTATGCAAAAAGTTTGGTTAGTCAACTACTGAATGTAGATACCACCAAAGAAGCTTTCTCTGTTTCTATCTGTGGTAAATGGGGCTCTGGTAAAACAACATTTTTGCATAATTTACGTAACGCTATTGGTGAAACTGCTTATTATGTGGAATTTAATCCATGGAATTGCCAAACGCCCAATCAGATTATAAGTGATTTTTTCGAAGAGTTGAATGATAGCCTTGCGCCTTTCTATGGTCCTATTGAAAAACGTCTTGCTAACTATGTTCGGGAGTTGATGGATGGAACGAACATAGTGAGTGATTTTGTGTTTAAAAAGATATTTAGAATAGATGGCTCCTTAGAAAGATTAAAAAATGATATCAGTAATGAACTGTTACATTTGAAAAAAAAGGTTTTCGTTGTAATTGATGATGTCGATAGATTGGATAAAGACGAAATCTTTGAAGTTTTGAGGCTAGTCCGAAATACGGCTAAGTTTTGCAATATCATATTTGTAGTATCTATGGATGAAAAGTATGTTGTCGAGCAACTTGGGAAAAAGGGTATTTTAGATGGAAAATTATATTTAGAAAAGATTTTCCCCTTGGTCGTAAAACTTCCTAAGATAGATTCTTTTGAACTTTTGGATAGCTTCAAGCATGATTTGCGTTTAATGGGGTATCCTGTGAAAGATATTAATTCAATGTTTTCTAAGTTGAATAGACAGGAATACAAAGTCTTGGAGGATGCTATTGTTACATTTAGAAAAGGAAAAATGTTTGCTCGTCAATTAGCTGCATCCATGACTTTCTTGAATAATTCTTTGGGAATCCATCAATATGCCTTAAAAGATTTGATGTTCATTGAACTTTTGAAGTTTATCGATGATGAGAAGTATCAACAAATAGCAAACTCACCAACTGTAATTCTTAGGATAGAGTCATTGAAGTCTAATGGGCAAAAGGTATATCGCTATAATGGAGACAGTATATCTTTATCGAATAAAATATTGGCAATCTTGTTCGGCAGTATTAATGAATATTGGGTAAAGAGAGGGTCAATACAAGCTTGTGATTCTTTTCTGAATTATTTTTGCTATGGTAACATTGCGGAACAGGTGTCTCGTTTGGAATTTTCGGTAATGTTGAAGTCTTCCCTAAATGAATTTGCTTTAGATGGGGTGAAGAAGATAATGTCCAGTTGGTGTAAGAGTAACAAATGTAGAAAAAATAGTAATAGCATATATGATAAATTTGTTAGTTACGATATTTTTTCATGCCATGATAATAATACCATTAGAGCATATTTTTATGCATTGCAGTATTGGGTAGAATATGATGAAGCTTGTCCTGATTTACATTTGAAAATCTTACGTTATCTTTTAGATAAGGATGTTCTTTATTCTGTAGATGAAGGTTATTTACGGAAATTGGCTTATAATAGATTTAAAATTTGGGTAAGCAGAGGCGGTAAACTTGCTGTAAGAATGGCTAAAATACTGGCTCAATTATATGAACCAGTATTTGGAAATCATCTTATTATTCAAAATAAAGAAATAAAACTGTTTATGGAGAAAAATATAGAATTCCTATTAAATCAAAAAGACTGGGATGCCCTTAATGTAGTACAAGAAGATGGAAATTTATTGAATATGGTGTTGAGATCTTCTTTAGTAAATCATGGAAGTGTTACTGTAAGTTATGTAAATTCTTTAGTGATAGAATACTTCTCGGAACAAAGTCGGATGAGTAAGAATTATCAGCGATTAAAAGTATTATTGTTAGATACACTGAATGATAAAGCTTTGACTTCTGATTCCTCAAAGTTACAAACTGCTCATAGAATTATTTATAATGTCTTTGGCACTGTATCTCAAGGAATGAATGACTTTAAAACTTATTGTGATAACTGTTTTATAAAATGAAGAATAGAGGGACTACTAAAAGTGAAAAAATGATATCGTCAGTTCTTGTTGATAAGATCATGTCAACGGAAAAATCTTCCGTTCATCAGATATTTGAAACAAAGGGTAAGGTATATACTTACCTCAATCCTGTATCTTATCTCACAGCTCTGGATAATAAGGAACTGTTTGGTAAGATGGATGGTATATTTGCCGATGGTGGCTTGCTGGTGAAAGCCATCAAGTTGGTTTATGGCAAGTTGGTGACTCGAAGAAGTTTTGACATGACTTCGATGGCACCGGAGTTATTCTCTTATGCAGAGGAGCATGGAAAGACCATCTATATTGTGGCTTCTAAACAGAAGCAGGTGGAGAAGGCCGTGGAGATATTCCGTGAGCGGTATCCAAAGGTGAAGTTCGCTGGTTATCGCAATGGTTACTTTGCTTCAGAACAAGAAATGGATGTTGAGGCTAAGCATATCGCAGAACTGAATTCTGATTTCTTGATAGTTGGTATGGGAGCCTTGATGCAGGAGAAGTTCCTGCTAAAGGTGAAGAATGCCGGCTATCAGGGTGTCGGGTTTACCTGTGGTGGATTTATCCATCAGACTTCCAAGAATGAGATAGATTATTATCCGGCATGGGTAGATAAGACGAATCTACGCTTTGTTTATCGAATGTGGAAGGAACCGCATACCCGTAAGCGTTATGTGATGGCAGGCTTGCTGTTTCCTGCAAGATTTATCGCAGAAAAAATCTTCGGATAGTCTTATACAGCCAATGAATGGGGGTAAAGACTACCGATATGGGAAGTAATATAATGAATAGGAGTGTCGGTATAATATGCCCGATGGCTCTTTGTAATTTCTCTTTCATGCGTGCAAAAGTACAACTTTATGTTGAAACAACAAAAGATTTTCTTTGATTTCTTGCGATTCTGCATTGGTTCTGCCAAGGAAATACCTGATTCTTTGAAGGAAACAGATTGGAAGGAACTGTATCGTATCGACCAGAAACAGGCTCTGACAGGAGTTCTGTTTCATGGCATCAAGCAGTTACCCAAGGAACTGGCTCCTGATGCAGGATTGCTAATGCAATGGATGGGAATGGCGCAGAAGATACGACAGCAGAACATACGGTTGTTTCTGGATTCCGCAAAAGTGTGTAAAAAGTTTAAGGAGGAAGGATTTCGCAACTGCATCTTGAAGGGACAGGGGAATGCTTTGCTTTATCCCGACCCTTATATGCGAACTTCTGGGGATATAGACATTTACCTCAATGGTGGCAGAAATCGGGTGATGCAATATATAAATAAGGTGTGCCCGAATCAGGTGATGCGTTATCACCATGTTGACTTCCCGGTAATGAATACTGCGATTGAGGTACATTTCACACCTTCGTATATGTTCTACCCTGTTCATAACCGCAGAATGCAGAAATGGTTTAAGGAGGTTATGGATCTGCAATGTTCGAATGTCGTTACATTACCAGATGGATATGGGGAAATTACAATGCCAACGACGAGCTTTAATGTCATATATATTCTCTCCCATCTCTATCGCCATGTGTTCACTGAAGGTATTGGCTTACGTCAATTAATAGACTACTACTTTGTTTTAGTGAAGAGTGAAGAACGAAGAGTGAAGAATCTGACAGCATTGCAACATGAACTGAAATATCTTGGTTTATGGAAGTTTGCACAGGCAGTGATGTATGTGTTGCATGAAACATTAAGACTACCAGAGGAGAAAATGATTGCTCCCATTGATGTGAATGAAGGTCGTTTTTTGTTGGCTGAAATTATGCAAGGAGGCAATTTTGGTCAATATGACACTCGACTTGGAAGCAAGGAGAATGAAGGCAAACTTCATCGCTATTTCAGAATGAATTTGCGCAACTTACGCTTCGTGAAGCATTATCCTACTGAGGCTTTAAGTGAACCATTGTTCAGAACTTGGTTTGCCTTATGGAAGAAGATACATGGAATAAGATAATAGATATACGGGCGAACGGATCCCTCTCCCCTTTTTAATTAAGCTACTTTTTGGGGATGGAGCCTAGTAGCCCGTTTTTTACAAACGACACAACGCCAATATTATGGACATAAGTTATACCAAAGAATTCAAAAATTATGTGAATGCATTATGCAAGCACATAAAAGAACAGGTGAACTTGATAATAAAGAGACACGAAGATACTGAAGGTAAAGTATATTTTTGTGCAATATCAAGGAAAACTCCGAAACTCATGGACTTATTGCATGAACAATTAGGGAGTATATGGGATAGTCTTGAAATTATTACTGAGTTTACGGTACCATTTATTGATTGGTCTAAAGTGAAAGTGCTTTTATTGGCAGATGACGCAATCTATTATGGTTCAACATTTTTGTCAGTGTATCAGTTCATACAGAAATACGCTCCCGAAACAAGAATTATCCCACTTTGTTGTATCAAAGCATCTGAACTGACCTTGCCTTTCAACGAAGAGCTCTTGACGACCGTCGTAGAAAGAACAGCGGGGCACTATTTTGTGAACTGTCTGAGCATGAAGTTTGCTACACAATGTACTCCTTTTGAAATAGAGTTTCCTGTCTTTGAGGTTCGCATGGCTAATTGTAGTAGAGAATTGCTGAAAGATTTTGTGCGAATAAGAGATAATAGACCATATAAGGTATATCCAATATCCTCTATGTTTGACGAGAAAGACAAAAGGAAGAATTACACTTTTGGTATAAACGTATCACAAAACAATAATATATGCAGAAAGATTAGAGGCTATTATAAAAATGGTTCTTTATTACTATCTAGTATCTGTGCCAATTCACTTCAAGAAGAAGAAATAAAAAGTTTCCAGCTGTTTGACGATACGATATACAAAGAACTCTGGAATAAAATTTTAGAAGTCTTTCATAATCGGCAATTGGGATTCTACGAATTGAGAATATTGACAACAGCGGCGAACTTTCTTTATTCACTTGATATGTTCTCTTACTATTGGACATACATACAGGACGAATTGAGAGAACTTACAGACGATGCTGTTAGATGTAAGTTGAGAACGAGAGAATTACGCTTGCTTTTTGGAACAGAAATAGCAGGTGAAATAATCAAATGGTGGGAGGAAATTGGCGAGAGTCTAGCTGGCAATGTTGAGCATGTGTTTGATATTAAAAAGAATATTACAAATTTTCATAATGAAATCTTTCCGCAGAATTTGGAGTATAAGGATTATTATCTTCAACAACAAGCTAAATTAATGGAACGTTTTGTTACAGAGGATAACACTTTGATGTCCTTGTTTTATATACAAAATGCGATGCTTGATAAGATGAACAGAACTTACTATACCAATAGATATGAAAGATTGCATTATGGGCATACTATAGGGTCTTTGTTATATTTGTTAGAAAAAAAATATTCCTCGACAGACAACATAGAAACCAAATTGCATAAATGGTTAGATTCACAAATTGATAAGGCTTCCATTGTACCACAATATATACGCATTCAAAATAATTCTGGCATGTTATGGATAAGGGCTTTTCGTTCTGGTGAAAATGAGATGTATTTTGTTTCACATTGGGCAAGACTGTGTGTCATGATAGCCCGGTTGGAAATGGATGTTCTAGGATTTGTTTCTTTAGACAAGAGATTATTCAATGATATTCTTTCCTGGATTTACAAAGAATGTGAATTAAATAAGTATTCTTACCAAGAGATAAATATCATTTATGAGAATCATTGCTATCAATTGGTAGAGGTAATGAATGGCAACAAAAATCCTGTACTTGACACTTTAATAAAACTAGATATTTTCCGAGAAACAGGAAATAATCAACTCGTCGTAAACAATGAGTTGATAATGGATGAAATTAATTCTGGAACAATTTTGCCACAAGAAGTTACAGACTTGATTCAAGAGAAAATAAAAGATCTACACGCCCTTATACCAGATATTGTTACACCATTTTGCTATGTGCTATATTTTAGTACATATTTTGCTCAGAAGCCGCTTGAAGTAAAGCTTGAAGAAGGCATAAAAGTTTTATCTGCATTTTTTTTAGATATTCAGAATAAAAAAGGTGAAGATGATTCTAATTGGCTTATAGCTTTTCAACAAATGAAAAGTTCAATAGATGCGATTCTTGCTGAATCTGTAAATTCTACTAATTCAGGATTAGACTCCAGTAGGCATCATAAAGATTTATCTCTATTTAAGGATTACTATCTTACAATGATATATAATCAATCCAACAGCAAGAAAAACCTAATTTTAAAAATAATAGGTTATCTAATCGTTGGAGGAAGTGATTGCAAGACCAATATTATAAAAGCCTTTAGAAACATTGAGCAGCAATCTTCGTTTGCAATTGTAAAAAGCAAGTTGTCAACAATGAAGAATGATCACCAATTTCGCACTAATGCCCTAGAATTACTTAGGCTTAACATGGAAGATTTATGGAAGGATTAATAAAAAGATTTTTTAAACGTTTGCCTGAGAATCTTTTGAAGTCCGAAGAAGCTTACGTCTTATGGAATATTTTACAACAAGGTAAAGATATATCATATCGTGAGTTTGCATATGGTTTGGAAGAATGGGAAACTGATGGTGAAAGTCAACATAACTGGGCAGAGTTGTTGGATACGGAAAGAGACAATGTAAAACGTGATTTTCGTGTAAGAAAGTATTTGATAAAGCATTTCCGCAAATTCAACGAAAAGAACGGAAGGCCATTCGCCTTGAATATGATTGATGATAGAAATAGGGTCTGTTCCCTATTCCTAGCAGGAAAAAACGGAACTGGTAAAACCAGCCTTTTTACAGGCTTGGAATACATGCTTTCAAATACCCATATAAGTACAATAGAGTATAGAAACATAACTGATAGGGAGCGTTATTTCCCATACGGAAATTTCAATAAAGATGATATTCGTATCATCTTGGAAATAAATGAAGAAGAGGTTATTGAAGGTGAAAAGATATTCAAACGTTTATTGGAACCAATATATTCAAATTTTAGTTTCCGCCCTTTCTTTTGTTGTGATGTTGAATTGGCAAAAATCCAGAAGGAAGAAGACCTATCTGAAGTGTTTATTCGGGATTTGAACTTGACAAAGGTAAGAGATTTAATAGCACAACTGGATGGAACCATTAAATACTTCAGCGATAAAATGGATTCCAATATTGAAAAGCCTACTTACAATACTGAACTTTCAGAGATTTTGCAAGATGACATTTTGCAAATTGCAGGATTGGTAAAAAGGGGAAACCTACTGAAAAAAATGAAAGACATGAAAGACAACTTAGAACGTGATAAGTTTAAGGAGACAGTAATGGGGAAGACTGAAGATTTGGTTGCAAATATAAAATATAATGTGGGGCATTTTGTTGGCGTATGGAGTGTTATCCCTTTTACGACTCTTCGTTTCTTTGATAATAACAAAGTTTTAGTACAGAACTATGCAAAAGTAGGCAAAATGATGGAGACCTCTCCGATTGAAGCCTTATCACTATATCAATCTCTGAAACCCGTAGAAGTATTTGTCAAAGAATGTATTGAATATATAACAATTATTCTGGATACTTTTAAGAGTCATGATAAAACCGAAAGAAGAAAAAGTGCTATATCTACTTTGGAAAGATTGATAAAAACAGAGAGAGAGGCAAAAATCAATATGTTGAGATTTCATGAGATAGAAAGTATCAGTATTAATTCTACTC
>ERZ1026901.890-NODE-890-length-20353-cov-15.068677_pt1 | contig 20353 bp, 15 predicted proteins | sample MGYA00380179_ERZ1026901 | MGnify/ENA primary metagenome ERZ1026901 (study PRJEB33269, sample SAMEA4719815) | human gut metagenome | biome: human-associated habitat; feature: organic feature; material: feces | place: Cameroon | collected 2013-10 ... | reverse complement strand
AATATGCGCAAAGCCAGAATGAAGGCGGAACGAAAGAATCTTGTATTACAGGAGCGTTCCGAGCAGGATCCGTTGACGCGTATGGCAAACAGGTTCCGTCTGAATGATTATGCAGAAGAGGTGTTTGCCTATTCGCAGGAGAATGATATTCCGGTTGCGATGGAAATACTCGATATTGATTATTTTAAGGAATATAATGATAATTACGGACATCAGGAAGGAGACCGGTGTCTGGTAAGTATCGCAAATACGATCCGTAATCTGGTGGAGGAAGCGGAAGGATTCTGTGCACGGTATGGAGGGGATGAGTTTGTCATTATCTATGCGAATGTGACATGGGAACAGGCCGTTTCCTATGCAGAGGAGCTGCGCAGACGTGTATTTGCACTGGAAATGGAGCACCGGTTTTCCAAGGCACTTCCGGTAGTGACGATTTCGCAGGGAGTCTGTTGGGGAATCCCGCGCAAGGGAAACCGCAGCTGGGATTTTTTGCATGCAGCAGATAATATGCTTTACCGGGTGAAGAAATTCAGCCGGAACAATTATTGTGTAGGGGGGCTTGATGAAACTGAAGACGTGACCATGGGAACCGCATTGTAACGGCATGGCAGTCGAAACCTGGCAAAAAGAAAAGGATGAAAATGGAAACAGTTAAATTTGAAGAATTAGGGTTATATCCGCAGCTTCTGCGGGCAATCAAAGAGATGGGATTTGAAGAGGCAACACCTATCCAGTCACAGGCGATTCCGGTTGTGATGAGTGGGGTAGATGTGATTGGTCAGGCACAGACCGGGACCGGAAAGACGGCTTCTTTCGGAATCCCTCTTTTGATGAAAGTGGACCCTAATAATAAAAAAACGCAGGCAATCGTACTTTCTCCGACAAGAGAACTGGCCATCCAGAGCGCGGAAGAAATCCGGAAACTTGCAAAATATATGCATGGGATCAAAGTGCTTCCCATTTATGGAGGGCAGGATATTTCCCGTCAGATCAAGGCATTAAAAGGTGGGGCAACCATCATCATCGGAACACCGGGGCGTGTGATGGATCATCTGCGCCGCAAAACCATTCGCTGTGATTATATTAACACGATTGTGCTGGATGAAGCGGATGAGATGCTTAATATGGGATTCCGCGAGGATATAGAAACAATTTTATCCTATATCCCGGATGAAGACCGGCAGACCGTACTTTTTTCGGCAACTATGCCAAAGCCGATTCTGGAAATCACAAGAAAATTCCAGCATGATGCGACTACGATCAAGGTGACGAAGAAAGAACTGACGGTTCCGAATATTGACCAGTATTATTATGATGTGCGCAGAAATGATAAGATGGAAGTGCTGACACGCCTGCTGGATTATTATAATCCAAAGCTTTCGCTGGTATTTTGTAATACCAAGCGCATGGTGGATGAACTGGCATCGGAATTACAGGGGCGCGGCTATGCAGCAGAGGGAATTCATGGCGATATGAAACAGGTGCAGCGTGACCGAGTGATGAAAAAATTCCGAAATGGGAAAACAGATATCCTGATTGCAACCGATGTCGCAGCGCGTGGAATTGATGTGGATGATGTTGAAGCGGTATTCAACTATGACCTGCCACAGGACAATGAATATTATGTGCACCGGATCGGAAGAACCGGACGCGCCGGCCGTACCGGAAAAGCGTTTAATTTCGTTAAGGGCAAGGAAGTATACAAACTCAAAGAGATCCAGCGCTATTGCAAGACAAAGATCAAGGCGCAGCCAATCCCATCTTCGGATGATGTGGCAGCGATCAAGGCGGATAAGATTCTTGACGGCATCGGACAGATTATCGAGGACGGAGATCTGCGCGATATGATTGAACTGATAGAGCAGCAGGTGAACAACTCTGATTATACCGCGATGGATATTGCAGCTGCATTTTTAAAACAGGCAATCGGCGGAGTGGAATTATCAAAGGAGGATCACGAATTTGATGATGCATTAGCAGGAGATACCGGAGCCGAGGAAGGGATGGTACGTCTGTTCATTAACATCGGAAAGAGCCAGCGGATCCGCCCGGGAGATATTCTCGGGGCTGTAGCCGGAGAGGCAAAGATTCCGGGCAAACTTGTGGGGGCAATTGACATGTATGATAATTACACATTTGTCGAGGTGCCGCAGGAGTATGGAAAAGATGTATTAAAAGCCATGAAAAATGTAAAGATCAAAGGAAAGTCGGTCAACGTGGAGCCGGCAAATGCACGATAGAGGAAAAGACCGTTTTGGGGGGATGTTTACTATGGGGGAGGAAAGTATCCGTGTTCTGATTGTCGATGACGAATTTATCATGCGGCAGGGACTGCGCTATATGATACATTGGGAAGAAGAGGGATTTACCATCGTCGGGGAAGCTGCAAATGGTAAAGATGCCATGGATCAGATCGAAAAGCTTCAGCCACAGATTGTTCTCAGCGACATTGTAATGCCGCTGATGGACGGTGTCGATTTTACGGTGGCGGTACATCACCGCTATCCGCACGTCCAGATGATCATTCTCAGTGGATACGATAATTTTGAATATGTAAAGCAGACGCTCATGCAGGGGGTGGTGGATTATATCTTAAAGCCAACCCTCACACCGCATGAGCTTCTTGGCGTGCTTCAAAAAGCGGCAGCGCGGATTCCCGGCTGGCATCCGGATCATGCAATGACCGGGGAAACCGCGGAGGAACTGCTCAAAGAATTGTTGCTCGGGGAAACAAAAACAGGAGAAGAACTGCAAAAGGTATTTGCCGCATCCTATTACTGCATGTATGCGGTTACGATTGCGCATGGGAGTGAACGGGCGGCAGAAACAGCAGAACTTCTATGCGAAAAAATACAGCGTGCCAAAAGTGAATTTTCCGGAGTACAAAGCTGTGTTGCTTTGATGAAAAAGGAACAGATCTGTGTATTGTTTGGTTATGAAATGTCCCAGCGGAGTATGCTTCGGATTAAGCTGGAAAAATTAAATGGCGAGATTGGACTGATGTGTGAAGACACAATCGGTATTATCAGTACCCCATGCCAGAGTATGGGACAGCTGCGTGAAATTTATCAACGGGAGCTGGCACGTGGCGCAGATCTGTCCTTTTACTATCCGGGGAAAAAGCTGTTTGTCATGGAAAATGAAAAAGACCGCATTGGCGGAACGATAGAACGCTTTGATTTTACCCGTTATAACCGTCTGCTGCTCGGAGGACAATACCGGCAGGCGGCTGATCAGTTACTCGGATATAACCATGCGCTTTGTGAAAGCAGGGCAGATGTTTACCGGATGAAAAACCAGATCAAAAATATGTTTATGGTGTTTTTGGATATGCTGCAGCTGGAAGAAGACGAAAAATTACGGGTACAGGAACACTTCCTGTGGGAAGTGGATGCGGCAGGGGAACGTCTGTCTTATGAACAAACGGTTGCGCGAATCGCTTCGGAAGTAGCGGATATTTCTGCAAAACAGAATACGAAGGAAGATGCAAGAATGGATCAGATTCTTACATATATGGAACAGCATTATACAGAAGATTTGAAACTGGAAGATCTTGGGGAGAAGTTTGGTTTCAGCTATAACTATCTGTCGGCGTATTTTAACCAGCAGATGAACGAGGGCTTCAATGATTACCTGAACCGTGTGCGCATTCACAAAGCCTGCGAAATCCTGCAGGATCTTACGGTTCCGGTAGCGCAGGTCAGCGCACTGGTCGGTTATTCGGGACACAGTTATTTCTGCCGCGTATTCAAAAAATATACGGGAAAGACACCATCGGAATGGAGGAGGGACAGCATTGAAAAATAGTCTGGCGGGAAGAATACTTGCGATGGTGCTGCTTGGAATCAGCCTGATTGCCGTGATTGTGAGTACGGTCGTACTATCCATGTCGCGTAAAGTGTTTACGGAGACATACGGGCAGTCACAGGAAAAGGTTTTTTCCCAGGTAGAAAACGAACTGAATGATTTTCATACAAGTTTACAGAAAATGACGGATGCGATTGATTCAAGCTGGGCATTCCGTTTATTTCTGGATTCCCAGGAAAAGAGTGATAATACGCAGGTATTTCAGAATATTTATCAGATGGAGCAGGATTTAAATGCTGCCAACGCAACGGATATTGACCGCCTGAGTATTCTTGTGGTGGGAATGAACGGTGTTAATTATCTGTCCCGGACGGAGACGGTTGTACTTTCCAACGATCAGATTTTAACAAGTGCACCGGTAGTGCGTGCGCTGAAAGAACCGGATAGTATCCATTATACGTATTCCCATGGAGCGTATACGATGACGAGCCGTTACAGTGATGTGATCATTGCATCCAAAGCTTTGTATCTTCCGGAAAGCCAGAAAACGTATGGAGTAGTTCTGGTGACACTCGCAATGGATGATATACGCCGGTTTTATGATTATTTTACGTCTGAGCACACAAGCTGGTATCTGGTAGATGCCGATGGAACCCTCATGTGTGCAGACAAAAGCAGAAATATCGGAAAGAAGCTTGAGGAAGACTGGTATAAAAATATTGCCAAAAAACCGGATGGAAGATACCAGATTACAGGATCGGGGAAAACGTATACGGTGCTCAGCCAGAATCTGTCTTATCTGGGCTGTCATATGTATGGTGTGATTGATAATGAGATGGCGATTCAGGATCTGTATAATATGCCGTTGCTGATTCTGATCTGTGCGGTGACCGCAGTGTTTATCATGCTTCTTTGTCTGTTTTATCTTCAAAAAACACTGCATCCGTTGTCAAATCTGGTCAGCAAAATGGCAATCAGCCGCAGAAAAGAGTTCCGTGAGTATATTCCGGTAGAAGGAACCTGTGAAGTGCAACAGCTCGCCAGTACCTACAATGAAATGCTCGATGACATTCAAAATTATATCGGGGAACTGCTTGATACCCAGCGGGCGCAGCGCAAGGCGGAGATTAAGGCATTGCAGATGCAGATCAATCCCCATTATATTTACAATACACTTGCAAGCATTAAGTGGCTCGTGTATCAGAATGATACCGAAAAAACAACGCGCACGATTGATGCATTTATCAGCTTGTTGCGCAATACGATCAGCAACACGGACGAAATGGTTTCTGTGGAACAGGAGCTGGTCAACATTGAAAATTATATTCTGATTAATCATACGCGGTACGGAGATCAGATTCGTGTGGAATATGAGATTCAGCCGGATTGTTATAACTGTAAGCTGCCCAAACTGGTGTTGCAGCCATTTGTGGAGAATGCATTTTTTCACGGATTTCCTTCCGGGGAACAGGGAACCATCTGTGTGCGTATGCGGCGTGTGATGCTCGATGAGACGGACGAAGTGCTGGAGGTTCAGGTAGCGGATGACGGAGTGGGCATGGAAACCGGAGATCCGAAAAAGATTGTGAAAAACCGGAAAGAACATTTTTCTGGAATCGGGGTGCAGAATGTGCAGGAGAGGCTTGCGCTGATTTATGGGAAACGGGAGGAGCCGGATTTTTACATTCATATTGACAGCGTGCCGGGGCATGGAACTACGATACGGATTCGTATTCCCAATATATGACAGACGATTGCGAAAGGAGAAGTTATGAGAAAAAGGTTTGTGGCAATTGCACTGCTTGTGGCGGTACTGTTAAGTATGATAGCCTGTGGCAGCAGCAGGACGCAGGTCACTTCCGAGTCTGTGGAGAAAAAGGATGACAGCATCCGGATATGGGCATGGGATGATACCTTCAATGCCAAGGCAGCACAGCTTGCAGCAGAGTACTACCGGAAAAAACATCCGCAGGCACCACGGATTGAAGTGACAACGAAGGAACGGGAGGAGATTCTTTCGGATGTGAAACTGCTGTTGTCCTCACAGGTGTATGATCAGCTTCCCGATGTGATCATGATTGAGGATTATGATGTGCAGGATGTGTTGCAAAATTATGAAGAGGAATTTGTTGCGCTGGATGACCGTGTGGATTATGACAAGTATGTGGATTATAAACGCAAACTGGTAGAACATGATGGAAAGTCCTATGGAATCCCGTTTGACTGTGGGACAGCGGCTCTGTTTTACCGGCTGGATATTTTAGAACAGGCGGGATTCTCCGAGGCTGATATGCAGAATCTGACCTGGTCACGCTATATGGAGATCGGCCAGCAGGTGTATCAAAAGACGGGAATACCAATGCTTACCCTGGATCCGACCGATCTGCCCCTGGTGCGTATCATCATGCAAAGCTGTGGCAGATGGTATGTCGGGGAAGATGGGGTGACAGCAGATATCCGGGACAATAAGGCATTGCGGCAGGCACTGGAGATCTATACAAAACTTCTTAAGAAAAATCTTGGAATGAGTGTGAATGGGTGGAATGAATTTATCAGTGCTTTCCAGAATGGAGAGGTGGCTTCTGTCATCAGTGGCGGCTGGGTGCTTTCTTCCATCAAGGAAAATCAGGCACAGTCCGGGCTGTGGCGTGTGACCCGTATTCCACTGGTGGAGAACAATCAAGATGCAGTTCCGGCATCAAACGTGGGTGGAAGTGCCTGGTATATTTTAAAAAATTCCGCACATGCGGCGGTGGCGGCAGATTTTATGACAGAAATGTTTGCCGAAGATACGGATTTTATGAATACACTTGTGGAACAGATCGGTATTGTGCCATCGCTGAAGGATTTGTCCGTACTTGACAGTTACCGCAATACAGATGATTTTTTCGGTGGGCAGAGCGTTACGCGTCTGCTTAACAGTTTTGCATCTGTAGTGCCCACGGTCAATTATGGCAGCAAGACATATGAAATAGAGGATATTTTAGAGTCTGAGTTTCAAAATGAACTTTCCAATGGAAATATGGATTCCTGTCTGAAGAGGGTGCAGATGAAGGCGGAGGCGGTTGCGCGGGAGTAAACAGGAAGCAAAATGTGAAATGGAATCGGATGTTTCATCGGGTTCCATTTTCTTTGTAAAAAATTTCTAAAATCGTAAATAAATGCAAATCTTATAAAAAATCCCATAAAATTGTGAAAATTTATAATAACTTACTTCTAAGTAAAACGGTTGCGCAAGTGTTAAACTTAACCCATGTTAAAAACAAGTCAAACTTTTGGGAGGAAAACACTATGAAGAAAAAACTTATTTCAACACTGCTTATGGGTGCTATGGCACTTTCACTGGTAGCCTGTGGAGGAGGCGGCAACAGCGCCGATAAGGATTCCACACAGGCAAAGGCAGCAAAAAGCGGTGACAGCAATACCCTGACGGTATGGTGCTGGGACGCATTTAACATGGATGCAATGAAAGATGCGGCAGCTATTTATGAGAAAGATCATCCGGATGTCAAGATTGATGTGCAGGAGACACTTTCCAATGATGTACAGACACTGGTACAGACGTATGCGATGAGCGGAGAGCTGGATTCTCTTCCGGATATTTTCCTGATGGACGATCAGGTATTTTCCAAGTATCTGCAGAATTATCCGGAAGTATTTGCAGATCTGACCGATTCCGGTATCAACTTTGACGATTTTGCTCCATCTAAGGTTTCTAACTCTGTAGTGGATGGAAAGAATTATGGAGTTCCTTACGACAGCAACACCGTAATCGCATGCTACCGTACCGATTACCTGAAAGAGGCAGGATACACGGTGGATGATCTGACAGATATCACATGGGATGATTTCATCAAAATCGGTGAGGATGTCAAGGAAAAGACCGGTATGCCAATGCTGACAAATGTACAGGGCGAGCCGGACTTACTGAACATGATCCTGCAGTCTGCTGGAATCTCTGTATTTGATGAGAATGGAAAGATTGCGTTAGACGGCAATGAGGGCTTAAAGGAAGCCATGAATGTGTATATTGATCTGGTAAACAAAGGAATCTTACAGGAACAGACCGACTGGTCCGGTTATCAGGGTTCTATCAATAACGGAACTGTTGTGGGAACCATCAATGGTTCCTGGATCTGCTCAACGATTATGTCTACCGATCAGGAAGAACAGAAAGGCAACTGGGCGGTAACCAATATGCCAAAACTGAATGATTATCAGGGAGCAACAAACTACAGTGCACAGGGTGGTTCTACATGGGCAATTTCTTCCACCTGCAAAAATTATGATCTGGCCGTTGATTTCTTTAAGTCCACATGGGATGGAAGCACAGAATTCTATGATCAGATTTTAACAGACCTTGGTGCAATTGCAACGTATTTACCGGCAGCAGATTCGGATGCTTACAATAAGCCAAGCGAGTATTTTGGAAATGAGGCAATTTACTCCAAGATCGTATCTTACGGAAGTAACATTCCAACCATCAACAAGGGAATTTACTGGAAAGAGGAGAAAGAAGCACTTGGAGTGGCTCTGTCACAGATTATCGGTGGAAAAGCAGATATGGATTCTGCAATCAAAGAGGCACAGAGTACAGTAGAGTTTAATGTCGGACAGTAAAAAGGTCTGAAAGATACCGGCTTGTGGAAACACAGCCGGTATCGCAGATATGAGGCAGGAAAGGATCTATTTATGAAACAGAAATTTACGGGGACGAAAAGAAGGAATATGACCGGCTGGGCATTTTTGCTTCCGGCTACCATACTGATCTTTGCGATGAGTTTTTACCCGATGATCCAGGCGTTTATCCTCTCCTTTAAGAGTGGAATCGGCAACAATCTGGTCTGGTCGGGACTGAGCAATTATAAGCGTCTGTTGGGAGACGGCGTGTTTAAGACTGCAATGGTCAACAACTTTGTGTACCTGATCATTCAGGTACCGGTAATGCTGATTCTGGCAATTTTACTTGCTGTGCTTTTAAATAAGCCGCATTTGAAATGTAAGGGACTGTTCCGTACTGCAATCTTTTTGCCATGCTGTACCGCGCTGGTTTCCTACTCCATTATCTTTAAGACATTATTTGCATATGACGGTTATGTCAACACCGTGCTGTTGCATCTGGGCCTGATTCATTCCCGTATCAACTGGCTGGGACAGACAAGTACCGCAAAAGTAATTTTAATTATTGCATTGATCTGGAGATGGACCGGTTACAATATGGTATTTTATCTGGCCGGTTTACAGAATATTGATGGTTCTTTGTATGAGGCAGCAACGATTGACGGAGCGGGACCAGTGAAGACATTTTTCCATATTACACTGCCATTGCTTCGTCCGACAATCCTTCTGACAACGATCATGTCCATCAACGGAACATTACAGCTGTTTGATGAGTCTGTGAACCTGACAGGCGGAGGACCTGCCAATTCAACACTTACGATGTCCCACTATATTTTCAAGACATCCTTTGAGTATAATTCCCAGTTTGGATACGCGGCAGCAATGTCCTATGTGATCTTTATTCTGGTAGCAATCCTGTCCTTTATTCAGATGAAAGTAGGTGATAAGAGATGAGAAAAGTAAAAAATGCAGTAGTATATATCGTTTTGATTCTGGCATCCCTCATCTCGGTATTTCCGTTATACTGGATGATTGCGGCAGCAACCAACAACAGTACCGATATTCTCGGTGGCAAATTAACAATTGGAGCCAATCTGGCCAGCAATCTGACAAACCTTCTGGCACGTCAGCAGATTGGCAGGGCATTTTCCAATTCTATGTTTTATTCGGTAATTTTAAGTGTGCTTTCCCTGCTGATCTGTTCCATTGCAGGATATGCATTTGAAATTTACCATGACAAGGCAAAAGACGTTTTGATGTCTGTTTTGCTTCTTGCAATGATGGTTCCGTTTGCAGCGACACTCATTCCGCTGTTTAAAATGTTTACCGGACTGCATCTGCAAAGTACATGGATCGCTTATGTACTGCCGACGCTGTCCACACCGTTTTTGATCATGATGTTCCGACAGAGCGCACGCTCTTTCCCGACAGAGATCATAGAGGCGGCAAGAATCGACGGACTTGGAGAACTTCAGATTTTCTTTAAAATCTTTATGCCGACCATGAAGTCCACCTACGCAGCAGCCATGACAGTAACGTTCATGAATGCGTGGAACAATTACTTATGGCCAAAGGTTATTATGATGGATGATACCTCCCAGACCATGCCAATGCTGGTTGCAAACCTCTCCAGCGGCTATAGCATTGATTACGGCGTGCTCATGCTTGGGGTACTCATCTGTTCCCTCCCGACCGGCATTCTTTTCCTGGTTCTGCAGAAAAGTTTCGCAAACGGAATTGTGGGAGCTGTCAAAGGATAAGACGACATGCCAGATACCGTGGGTTTTCAGGATTTCAGTGAAATCGGAAACCCACGGTTTTTGCATTTAGAAGAAATATCAGATATGGAAGTAGTAAATAAAACTACGTATAAAAGAAATGAAAACAAATACATGTTGACAAAGAAACCACATTGCCATATACTGAAAATTGTTTGATAGTCAAACAATTTTGAAATATGGAGGAAACGTGCATGATAAGCACATATACATCAAAGTTGAAACAACTGCAGATCGGGGATCTGATTGCAAAAATTCCGATCATCCAGGGTGGCATGGGGGTAGGAATCAGCAGAAGCCATCTGGCGGGAGCGGTGGCAAAGGAGGGTGGTGTCGGTATCATTTCTACTGCGCAGATCGGCTACGATGAAGAAGGCTTCGAGAATGATCAGGCAGGCTGTAACTTAAAAGCCATCAAAAAACATATCCGGAAAGCAAAGGAGCTTGCCTGTGGAAACGGACTTGTGGGTGTCAATATTATGGTTGCATTAAAGCATTACAAAGAGCATGTCCGGGCAGCAGTTGCGGCAGGGGCAGATGTGATTATCAGTGGAGCCGGGCTTCCCATGAATCTGCCGGAGCTTGTCAGCAAAACCTGCCGGACAAAGATAGCTCCGATTGTATCCTCGAAGCGTGCAACCCAGCTGATATTGAAGATGTGGGCGCACCGCTATGACCGCACGGCGGACTTTATTGTAGTGGAGGGACCGAAAGCCGGCGGGCATCTGGGGTTTTCCAATGAACAGCTGGCACATATGGATGCCATTAATTTTGACGGAGAGATCCGGCAGATTATCGACTGCAAAAAGGAATACGAACAGCGGTATCAGAAAAATATTCCGGTCATTGTGGCCGGCGGGATATTTGATCAGAAAGATATTTCGCATGCGCTGGATCTCGGCGCGGATGGTGTGCAGATTGCCAGCCGCTTTGTCGCAACCGAAGAATGTGATGCATCGGAGGCATACAAGGAGGCGTATATTCACGCCAGTGAGGAAAATATCGAGATTATCCAAAGTCCGGTCGGTATGCCGGGACGTGCATTGCGCAATAAGTTTATCGATCGTGTAAAGCGCGCAAAGCTGCCAGTCAGTAAATGTTACAACTGTCTGGAAAAATGCAGTCCGCAGAAAGTTCCTTACTGTATTACGAAAGCGTTGATCGATGCCGTGCGCGGGGATGTGGAAAACGGTCTGGTATTCTGTGGGGCGAATACGGGACGGATTCACGAGATTACTACGGTACATCATCTGATGCAGGAGCTGGCTGGAGATCTACAATAAAAATGGTTTGTGTGATTTTTCCTTGGAATCAAAGAATTCCTGTAGTAAAATAGGAAGTAACGCAGTAATGCAGATACGGGAAAACAGGAAAGAAGGAGAACACGCAGCATGACGGTGGCCGCACACGGTGGGGATATTTATCAAAATCAGATCACATATGATTTTTCTGTAAATACCAATCCGCTGGCGCTGCCGGAGATATTGCAGAAACGGATGGCGGAAGCGGCGGTTCACAGCAACCGTTATCCACAGTATGACAATGTGCTGTTGCGGGAACGGCTTGCAGCACTTTATGGTTTTTCAACAGAAGAAGTAGTGTGTGGCAACGGAGCATCCGAATTATTTGTTGCGATTGTGCATGCACTGCGCCCGAAGCGGGTGGGCATTTTGGCTCCTTCTTTTTCGGGATATGCCTGGGCAGCTCAGACAGTGGGAGCCGAGGTATGCAGTATCCCGTTGCAGGAAGAAAATAATTTTGCCATGGATATGGCACAGATGGAGTCATTGTGCAGGCATCTGGATGGAATCAGCTTATTATTTTTGGCGAATCCAGCGAATCCGGCGGGAAACAAAATGGAAGCGTCTCTTTTGGAGACGCTTCTTGACGTGTGTGAAAAGAAACAGATTACTGTGGTGCTGGACGAATGTTTCATTGCATTCACGGGGACGGAAGGATATGTTTCCTGGATCCGGAAATATCCGCATCTGATTGTCGTGCGGGCATATACAAAGATCTATGCGATTCCGGGAATCCGGCTGGGGTATCTGCTGGCGCAGAAAGATATCTGTGAAAAAATTGCGCATCAGCTGCCGGAGTGGAATGTATCTGTGGTTGCGCAACGGATCGGCATGGACATTCTGAATGATTCGCTTCCTGGTTGGAGTCGTAGAAAGTATCTGAAGGATACGATTGGGCTGATTCAGGAAGAAAAGAGCTTTTTAAAACACGAGTTAACAAAAATATTTGGAAATCAAATGAAAATTTTTCCTTCTGAAGCTAATTTTTTGTTGCTGAAAACACAAATTCCACTGTACAGATTATTGCTGGAAAGAGGAATTCTGATCCGAAACTGCGCAAACTATACAGGACTGGGACAGGACTTTTACAGAATTGCCGTAAAAGGTCATCCGGAAAATGTACAACTGATTGAGGCATTGCTGGATATAAAGAAGAAAGGGGAAGAAAAACGTTATGGAAAACATTGAATATGTTCTTCCGGGAGAGATTGAAAAACGAAGTTTTGCCATCATAGGGGAAGAACTAAAGGAGCGTGGTATCGTGCTTCCACCGGAACAGGAGCCGGTGACAAAGCGCGTGATCCATACAAGTGCGGATTTTGATTATGCAAAGACGATGACGTATTCTCCCCATGCCGTGCAGATTGCCAAAGAACTGATTGCAGGTGGCGCTGACATTGTCACGGATACCAATATGGCGCTTGCAGGCATCAACAAAAAACGGTTAGGGGAATTTGGAGGAACGGTGCATTGTTTTATGGCAGATGAGGATGTGGCGCGGGAGGCAAAGACGCGGCAGGTGACACGTGCGACGGTCAGCATGGAACATGCAGCAAATATTGACAAACCTGTAATTTTTGCCGTGGGAAATGCGCCGACGGCATTGATTTCACTCTATGAACTGATGCAGAAAAGTGATTGGCGTCCTGCATTTATTATTGGAGTTCCGGTTGGATTTGTAAATGTAGAGGCGGCAAAAGAACTGATTTTAAAAACCGATGTGCCGCATATTGTCAACCGCGGTAGAAAAGGCGGCAGCAATGTAGCGGCAGCAATCGTAAACGCACTGTTATATCAGATCCGGCCGGTATAAAGGAAAGAAGGAGGCGTATCTGGTGTGAGGTACGGATTTACAACCGGCAGCTGTGCTGCCGCTGCTGCAAAGGCTGCGGCATATATGCTTCTGACGGGAAAAATAAAAAACTGTATAACGATTGAGACCCCAAAAGGAATCCCATACACCGCGGAAGTGACGGATATCGTGCGCGGGGAATCTCAGGTTTCCTGCGCTGTGGTCAAGGATGGCGGCGATGATCCGGATGTGACCAGCGGAAGTAAAATCTGTGCCACGGTCACCGCGGACAACGGCGGGGATGGAGAAAAAGAACTTCTGCAGATTGACGGAGGAAAAGGTGTGGGCCGTGTGACGAGACCCGGACTGGATCAGCCCGTAGGCAATGCCGCAATCAATCATGTGCCGCGGGAAATGATCACCCGGGAAGTGCAGGAAGTGTGCCGGCTCTGTGATTTTCACGGAACGCTGCATATTCTGATTTCCGTGCCGGATGGGGAAGCACTTGCAGAGCGTACGTTTAATCCAAGACTGGGGATTGTCGGGGGAATCTCAATACTGGGGACGACAGGAATTGTGGAACCCATGAGCAGTCAGGCACTTAAGGAGACCATCTGTGTGGAACTCCGCCAGCAGCGTGCAGAAGGGCAGACCATTGCGGCAGTTTCACCGGGAAATTATGGACTGGATTTCATGCAGCAGACCTATGGATATGATCTTGACCGCAGTGTGAAATGCAGTAATTTTATCGGTGAGACGATCGATATGGCGGCGGAACTGGGATTTTGTGCAATGCTTCTGACCGGACATATTGGAAAACTGATTAAGGTGGCGGGAGGCATTATGAACACCCATTCCCATGAGGGAGATTGTCGGATGGAACTTTTAGCGGCAGCCGGCATCCGTGAAAATGTATCTTTAGAATGTTTAAAGAAGATTTTAGATTGCGTCACAACCGAGGAAGCACTTGCGTTTATTGATGCCGAAGATAAAAAAGAAGATGTTATGGAAGATATCATGGGAAAAATTGATTTCTATCTGAAAAAACGTGCGGCCGGTCGGTTACAGATCGAGTGTATTGTCTATTCCAATACCTACGGGCTGCTTGGGATGACTGCAAAAGCAGAAGAATTACTCAGGAGGTTGCTATGATTTATTTTGTCGGAGCAGGAAGCGGAGCACCGGATCTGATTACTGTGCGGGGAATGCGTCTGCTGCAGAAAGCAGATGTCATCATCTATGCCGGTTCGCTGGTCAATCCACAGCTTCTCGATTATGCAAAAGAGGGCTGTGAGATTCATAACAGCGCCAAAATGACACTTGAAGAGGTTGTTTCGGTGATGGAACAGGCAGAAAAAAATAATTTAATCACGATTCGACTTCATACGGGAGAACCCAGTATATACGGAGCGGTGCGGGAACAGATGGATATTCTCGATCAGAAGGGGATTGCGTATGAGAGTTGTCCGGGTGTGAGTGCCTGTTTTGGAGCAGCGGCATCGCTGAATCTGGAATATACCCTTCCGGATGTGTCACAGTCACTGATCATCACCCGGATGGCCGGAAGGACGGCGGTACCGGAAAAGGAGAGTATTGAGAGTTTTGCCGCACACCATGCTTCCATGGCAATTTATCTGAGTACCGGAATGCTGGAGGAATTATCACGGCGCCTTGTAAATGGCGGATATGAGCCGGATACACCTGCGGCACTGGTGTACAAGGCAACCTGGCCGGACGAGGAAGCATATATCTGTACTGTGCAGGAGCTGGCGGCGGTGGCAAAGAAACATAATATTACAAAAACCGCTCTGGTGCTGGTCGGAGATGTAATATCAAATCAGCATTATACGCGCTCCAGACTCTACGCACCGGATTTTACAACTGAATTCCGCAAGGCAAAAACACCCAAAAACGCAGAAGACGATAGATTAATGCGTGACACGGATGCGGGAAAGGAGTTACCGGAATGATCCTGTATATGACCTGGTTTTCGGAACGTGGAAGAGAGCTTGCGGCACGAATCACAGAACTTTCACTTTCTGTTTCGTATGGATTTTGGCAGAGCCGTTACGGTGGTCACCCTGCGCTTTCAAAGATACAGATAAGAGAAAGAGGAAACCGGTCACTTCCGGATTTTCTGGAGGAGGCTTTTGCACAACAGTTTCCCGTGATTTTCATTGGAGCTCTCGGGATTGCCGTACGGGCCATCGCACCTTTGATCCGCCACAAAACCGTGGACAGTCCGGTACTGGTGCTGGATGAGGCCGGACAGTTTGTGATTCCGGTGCTGTCCGGACATCTGGGTGGTGCCAATGAACTGGCGCAGCAGATCGCAGAATCATTGCATTCCGCTGCGGTTGTGACGACGGCAACAGACGTGAATGGGCTTTTTGCCGTTGATGTATTTGCAAGAAAAAATGGCCTGCGGGTGTGTAACCCCGAAGCGATCCGGCATGTGTCCGGAAAACTGTTACAGGGCGAAATCATTGTGATGGCGGTAGATCCGGCATGTATGTCCCCGGAGGAGGTGGCAGAATTACAGCCGCCAAAGGAAGTAAAGCTGATTTCGTGGAACGAAGCACAGGCGGAACATGCTGTGGATGTGTGGATTACAAAAAAAGAGCCACGGGAAGACCGTAAAACGCTTGTTTTAGCTCCGAAAACAGCCGTACTTGGCATGGGATGCAGAAAAAATAAAAGTTATAACGAGATAAAACAAATGATAAAAACATTGGTGGATAGCAGAAAAATAGACCTGGATGATATCTATGCCCTGGCATCGGTTGATGTGAAGGAAAAAGAACCAGGTCTGCAGGAACTGGCACAGCATTTGCGGGTACCGTTTGTCGTTTTTTCTGCCGGAGAACTGAAAAAAGTGTCTGGTGAATTCACCGCATCCGCGTTTGTATCCCGAACCGTAGGAGTGGATAATGTGTGTGAGCGTGCTGCGGTCGCTGCAGCAGACGGAGGTAGTTTGCTGATACATAAGCAGGCTATGGATGGCGTGACAATTGCCGTGGCAAAACGGGAGAAAATCGTATTGCAGTTTGTGTGAGACGAAAGGAAGGAGAAAGAAATGAAACACCGGATTTATGTGGTCGGTATGGGACCGGGACAGGAAAATATGATGACGCAGGAAGCCATGCAGGTGTTAGAAGCCAGTGATGTGATCATCGGTTATACCGTATATCTGAAATTGCTTGGGGAACGGTTCGGGGGCAAAGAATTATTGTCTACACCGATGCGGCAGGAGCGGGAACGCTGCCAGATGTGTTTCGAGAAGGCAAGAGAAGGCAAAAAAGTGGCATTGATCTGCAGCGGGGATGCCGGAATTTACGGGATGGCATCCCTGATGCTGGAAATCGGAAAATTATATGATGATTGTATCATTGAAGTAATTCCCGGAATAACAGCAGCAAGCAGCGGTGCGGCAGTGCTTGGGGCTCCTCTCAACCATGATTTTTGCGTGATCAGCCTGAGTGATCTTCTCACCCCGTGGGAGAGGATTAAAAAACGGCTGATTGCAGCGGCAGAGGGAGATTTTGCAATGGCAATTTATAATCCGTCGAGCCATAAACGGGCAGACTATCTGGAGCGTGCCTGCAGAATTCTGATGGAACACGGGGTGGAACCGGAGCGTGCCTGTGGGTATGTGGAAAATATCGGACGCGATGATACGAAAGCCGTAACACTTACCATGGCGGAACTGGTGCATACACAGGTGAACATGTTTACCACGGTATTTATCGGGAATTCCCAGACAAAAATTATGGATGGAAAGCTTGTGACACCGAGAGGATACCATATATAGCAGAAGAAAACGGGGAAGAGGAATAAGATGGCAGAGAAAGTGTTAATTTATGCGGGAACAACGGAAGGTCGTCTTCTCGCACAGGAACTTTCACGGGCACATATTGCCTGTGATGTGCATGTAGCAACCGAATACGGTCAGATGGTCATGCCGGAACTTGCCGGGGTGAAGGTCTGTGTAGGAAGACTGGACGTAGAGGAAATGCGCGCCCTGCTGAAAAAAAACGGACAGAACAACTATGCGGCAGTCGTGGATGCTACGCATCCGTTTGCTACAGAAGTGTCTGCCAACATCCGGGAGAGTACAAAAGGAAGTGGAATTCCATATCTGCGGCTCCAGCGGCGAATGGACGATGGAATCTGTAGCATACCGGAAAACGAAGGCATGAAAGAGCGCGCTGGAACCGTGCATGTGTTTGCCGATTATGAAAGCTGTGTCCAGGCACTTACGGACACATCCGGAAACATTCTTCTGACAACCGGAAGCAAAGAGCTGGCGGTATTTGCACCCCTGAAGGAGCGTTTGTTTGTGCGTGTGCTTCCCGGATTGGAGAGTATCGGTCTCTGTGAAAAGGCGGGTATCCGCGGAAAGCAGATTCTTGCGATGCAGGGCCCGTTTTCGGAGGAAATGAATCTGGCAATGATCCATCAGTTTTCGATCCGCTATCTGGTTACAAAAGCCAGCGGTGCGCACAGCGGATTTCAGGAAAAACTTGCGGCAGCACAGAAGGCAGGGATTACGGCATGCGTGATTGGAAAACAGGGACAGGAACAGGGAATGTCCTATATACAGGTAATCGAAACACTTTCCCGTCTGCTGGGGCAGACGATTTGCGGTCGTCCGGAGGTTGAAATTTCCCTCATTGGCATCGGAATGAGTGCAGCGACACTGACGCAGGAAGCAAAAAGAGCACTGGAAGCGTCTGATGTGGTGTTTGGGGCAGAACGGATGCTCGAAGTGGTGGAAAACGGTAAGGAAACCTATCCTTTTTATCTCGCAAAAGATATTTTGCCGGTTTTAAGACAAAAGGAATCCCAAATGGATGGCCAGAAGCTGAAAGTTTCCATATTGTTTTCCGGAGATACCGGATTTTACAGTGGGACAGAAAAAATAAAAACAGAATTAAATAAAAATAATTATAAAAAAATCCGTATTTTTCCGGGAATTTCATCCGTTTCCTACCTCTCTGCGGCAACGGGAATTGCCTGGCAGGATGCAAAAATTATAAGTATCCACGGGAAAAAAGATACCGCAGAGACCAGAGCACTCGTTCTCGATGCAATCCGGCATTTTCCCAAGACGTTTCTGCTGGTTTCCGGGGTGGAGGATGTCCGACGGATCGGATGCTGGATAGAAGAAGAAAAATTGACGCAAACCCGCATGATTGCTGGATTCCAGCTCTCTTATGACAGAGAAAAAATCCGCGAGCTATCGTGTGAAGAGGCAAAAAATGCAAAAGAAGAAGGTCTGTATACCCTGTTATTATGCAATGAAAATGTGCAAAAAAGACGTCTTGTTCCAGGGATGTCCGATGAATCATTTTTGCGTGTCGTGGAAGGGGAAAAAACGGTTCCAATGACCAAGGAAGAAGTGCGTGCACTTTCCTTATGCAAACTTGGCCTGACAGAAGATGCTGTGGTATACGATGTGGGGAGTGGTACCGGATCGATTGCAGTGGAATGTGCAACGTGCAGTCCGGGGATTCGTGTGTACGCCATTGAGCAAAAAGCCACAGCACAGCAGCTTCTGCGCCGGAATCTGGAAAAATTTCATCTGGCAAATGTGATTCCGGTGGATGGGAAAGCACCGGATATATTGGAATCCCTGGAACCTCCGACACATGTATTCATTGGGGGAAGCAGTGGATGCCTTGCGGATATTCTGCATGTCATCTGGGAGAAGAATCCACGGACACGTGTGGTTGTCAATGCCATAAGTCTTGAAACCGTGGCTCAGATTACAGAACTTGCTGCAGGGAAAATGCAGACAGAAATCATACAGGTGCAGGTCAGCAGGGCAAAAACCGTGGGAACCTATCATCTGATGCAGGCTGAGAACCCCGTATATATCTGTGTGCTGACGATGGCATAATGAGGAGAGAACTATGTTACACAGTGGAATGGTACTGGCAGCGCCGCAAAGCGGCAGTGGAAAAACGACAATCACCTGTGCGTTGCTGGCAGCAATGAAAAACAGAAAACTTGCAGTTCGTGCGTTCAAAAGCGGACCAGACTATATTGATCCCATGTTTCACCGTCAGGTGATTGGTGTACCGTCGCGCAATCTGGATACGTTTTTTTCAGGGGCAGATCAGATCCGGGAACTGTATGGATATGACCGGGAGAGCTTCTCTTATTCGGTGATCGAGGGAGCCATGGGATTATACGATGGCCTAGGAGGCACACAAAAAGAGGGCTCCGCCTATCATCTGGCACAGACCCTGGATCTGCCGGTTGTGCTTGTGCTGGATGCCCGTGGGATGGGGCGCACGATGGTTGCACTTCTGGCAGGTATGTTACAGTATGACAGGGATCACCGGATCATTGGTGTGATATTAAACCGGACATCGGAGGGATTCTGCCGGACAATGACACCGGTGATTGAGAAAGAACTGGGGCTTCCGGTGCTGGGATGCTTTCCGGTACAGAAAAGTCTGCATCTGGAGAGCCGGCATCTGGGTTTGAAAATGCCACAGGAAATGGAAGGTCTGCGCAAGCAGGTCAATCAGGCTGCGGAAAAACTGGAAGAGACCGCAGATCTGGATCGGATGCTGCAGCTGTTGCAAAGCTGGGCACTTTTACATGCGTTTCGGGACGGAAAAACGAAACTGCCTAAATTACAGGAACCGGGAAAAGACAAAGGGGTTTTACAGAAAAAGGAAAAACAGCAGGAGGAATGTCCGGTTATTGCAGTTGCAAAAGATGAGGCATTTTGTTTTTATTATGAGGATAACCTGCGGCTTCTGGAAGCGTATGGTGGAAAACTCGTCTGGTTTTCGCCGCTTGGACAGGAAAAAATTCCAGAGGAAGCGGATGCGCTTCTTCTGGGAGGAGGCTATCCGGAGTTGTGTGCCCGGCAGCTTTCAGAAAATGTCTCCATGCGCAATTCCATCCGGGAGGCAATTGAAAATGGTATGCCATCCGTGGCAGAGTGCGGCGGGTTTATGTATCTGCATGAATCCATGACAGATGAAGAAGGAGAAAACTGGCCGATGGCAGGTATCATAACGGGCAGCTGTCATAAC
>ERZ1026901.889-NODE-889-length-20383-cov-8.151417_pt1 | contig 20383 bp, 21 predicted proteins | sample MGYA00380179_ERZ1026901 | MGnify/ENA primary metagenome ERZ1026901 (study PRJEB33269, sample SAMEA4719815) | human gut metagenome | biome: human-associated habitat; feature: organic feature; material: feces | place: Cameroon | collected 2013-10 ... | reverse complement strand
GACTGACCTGGCACTAAAAAGTAAAAATAATATATTGGCAGAAAAAGCATATAATATTTATAAAACATATTTACAACATAAGGATGTTAAACCTTATACTGAAGGAAATGATTATCCAGACTTCTCGGAATGGCGTAAACAACAAGATCATGATGATGCTTGGTACGTATTGTTTTCAGCACAGCAAAATAATCGTGCAATGCGTCTTTCATCTAATGCCTTAAATAAAATGTTGGATACCACTATTAAAAATAAGGACTGGGACCATTTTTATCTATATGCAGCACCAGAACAAGTGTGCTCGCTTGCAGATATTAATCTTAATACCGTATTGATGACCGAATTCCCAGTGTTTTCCTACCCATGGAAACGGTCACAACATAATATTTTATTAAAAAATTATCTCAAAATCCTTCAGCTTGGTGATCTATACGAACCATTTGTCACTGCATCACAAAGTTGTTGTTCTCAAACCAAAATGGATGGTATTGATGAACAAATAAAATTAAATGAAATTTTTGCGCCTCTTATGAAACTCATAGATAATTACTCATTGCAGGCGCAATCTATAGAAGGTGCGGGTTACGAAATGTTAAGTAAAAATAAAAAGATAAAACAAAAAAAGAATGTTAGCGAACTATTGAAGTATAAGTCTTGTTTAAATATTAAGGGAAACCATTATAAAGATTTAATGAAGGCTTGCAGAATGGAAAATGCAAATAAAACGGAACAAGCAATGCTTCTGATAAGTTTTGCTGTCGTGTTCGCAAGATATTCTTCAGCTTCAAGTTTAGGAACGGAATACAATTCTCCGCAAATCCTCAGAATTTACTCTGCTGCTCTTTTACTAAAAGCATATGAACTGGAAAACTCGATTGTTGAATCTGAAGCTCTGGATAACTGGTTAACGGTACTACTGGGATTAGGCTCTGGTTTAAATTGCACGGCCATTTTATCAAAAAATATAGCAGATTATACTCGTTCTCATCATATTGATAAATATTTAGATTCGGTGGCTCCCAAAGCATGGGGATTATAACATTTTTAGAATAGTCATGGCACAAGAAACATCAAGAAGCAAAACTAAATTCCAGAAAGTGGAAAGATAAATGAGCTGCTAACAATGGGGTTGTGCCAAAAAAAGGTGACTATGGCCTTCTATAATTTAAAACGCCATAGTCACAGTCGTATTTTTCTGCCCCCGGCACAGGCGCTTAACCTAGTGCCTGTAATGCCTTTTCCAGTGCGTTATGCAGCAACTGGCGGTCATGACGATAAGGAATATCGCTGGCCTCCAGTACTTCCTGAATCACAATTCTGTTGTTAACTGCGGATACATCAGCTTTCGGTCCAACAACTACCGCATCAATCACTTTTTTACCAACATACTGCTCCATAATCGCCAGCTTATTTTCCAGCTTGAGATTTGCAGCAGGCAGGCTTAATTCTCGCCCCAAATTACCGATATACACCATCGGGGCAGGCGTTCGGCGTAATGCCTGAGCCATTTCCTTGAGCAGCAGAATGGGCATAAGACTAGTATAAAAACTCCCTGGCCCAATAATGATCAGATCCGCCTCATTAATCGCCAGCACCGCTTCACGTGTGGCAGGTACGTTGGGGGTTAAGAGTAGCTCCTGTATCGGCGCAGTGAGCTGGTCAATATTGACCTCGCCGTATACTTCATGCCCCTGATCGTCAATCGCCATTAAATCAACAGGATGCTCCGACATCGGAATCAAATGTGCGTCCACTTTCAACAGATTGCGAATCAGATTAATCGCTTCAAGAGGCCGCACGCTAAGGTGATCCAGTGCCTTCAACATCAGGTTTCCAAGGTTGTGCCCGGAAAGTTCGCCATTACCGCCGAAACGATATTCAAACATTGCGGAAGCGACGCTGGGTTCCGTTATCAACTGGTTAAGGCAATTGCGCATATCGCCCCAGGCAATTCCACCTTCTGAGCGGCGAATACGCCCCGTTGAACCACCGTTATCCGTGGTGGTCACGATACCCGTTAAACGAGAACCCAAAGACGAAAGTGATGAGAGAACGCGTCCCAGTCCATGCCCTCCGCCGAGAGCAACGACACGATCAAGGTCAGCCAACGTACGATTGCGCATTATAGTTTCCTGGAGTCAGATTTTCCGCGCTACAGTAGCGCAAATTGCGGGGAAACAGCAATTAACCTGCCAATATTGAGGATACAAACTATTTTCTTCTACCTCTAAAGGACGATGCACGCTATGCCTCCCTGATGATGTATATCAAAGTAAAACCGCCATTTTCCCTTATTCTGTAGCGAAATAGCACGATCATGACGCTATATACATGATTACATAGCGAAAGTGTGGATGGTAAAAATCACATTTACACGCTAGTATCGGCTTAACCACTAAACACTCTAGCCTCTGCACCTGGGTCAACTGATATGGTGCTTTGGCCGTGACAATGCTTACAAAGATTGCCACCAGGGCGAAGGAAGAAATGACTTCGCCTCCCGTATCTGGAAAGGTGTACATGGCTTCACAACTGACTGATGCATTTGCGCGTAAGTTTTACTACTTGCGCCTGTCGATTACCGATGTGTGTAACTTCCGTTGCACCTACTGCCTGCCGGATGGCTACAAACCGAGCGGCGTCACCAATAAAGGCTTTCTTACCGTCGATGAAATTCGCCGGGTTACGCGCGCCTTCGCCAGTCTGGGCACCGAAAAAGTCCGTCTGACGGGCGGAGAGCCGTCTTTGCGTCGCGACTTTACCGATATCATCGCCGCTGTGCGAGAAAACGACGCTATTCGCCAGATAGCGGTCACCACCAATGGTTACCGTCTGGAACGCGACGTGGCGAACTGGCGTGATGCTGGTCTTACTGGTATCAACGTGAGTGTCGATAGCCTCGACGCTCGCCAGTTTCATGCTATTACCGGACAGGATAAATTCAATCAGGTCATGGCAGGGATCGATGCTGCATTTGAGGCCGGTTTTGAGAAGGTCAAAGTCAATACCGTGCTGATGCGTGATGTTAATCATCACCAACTCGACACCTTTCTGAACTGGATCCAGCATCGCCCCATCCAGCTGCGTTTCATCGAACTGATGGAAACGGGCGAGGGCAGCGAGCTTTTCCGCAAGCATCATATCTCTGGGCAGGTTCTGCGTGACGAGCTACTGCGTCGCGGTTGGATCCACCAATTACGTCAACGCAGCGACGGTCCCGCGCAAGTCTTTTGTCATCCGGATTACGCCGGAGAAATTGGCCTTATCATGCCGTATGAAAAAGACTTCTGCGCCACTTGCAACCGCCTGCGCGTCTCCTCCATTGGTAAACTCCATCTCTGCCTGTTCGGTGAAGGCGGCGTTAACCTGCGCGATTTACTGGAAGACGATACCCAGCAACAGGCGCTGGAAGCACGTATTTCAGCGGCGCTGCGGGAGAAAAAACAGACCCATTTCCTGCATCAAAATAACACCGGTATTACGCAAAACTTATCGTACATTGGCGGCTAAAACGTCAAAAGGAGAGATCAGATGAGTCAGGTAAGCACTGAATTTATCCCGACCCGTATTGCTATTCTTACGGTTTCTAATCGTCGCGGTGAAGAAGACGATACCTCCGGTCACTATCTGCGCGATTCGGCGCAAGAAGCGGGCCATCACGTTGTCGATAAAGCCATTGTGAAAGAAAACCGCTACGCTATTCGCGCTCAGGTATCTGCGTGGATCGCCAGCGACGATGTACAAGTGGTGTTGATTACGGGGGGTACTGGCCTGACGGAAGGTGATCAGGCTCCCGAAGCACTGCTGCCGTTGTTCGACCGTGAAGTTGAAGGTTTTGGTGAAGTGTTCCGGATGTTGTCGTTCGAAGAGATTGGCACCTCAACGTTGCAATCTCGTGCGGTAGCGGGCGTCGCTAACAAAACGCTAATTTTCGCCATGCCCGGTTCAACCAAAGCGTGCCGTACCGCCTGGGAAAATATCATCGCACCGCAGCTGGATGCCCGTACGCGTCCGTGTAATTTCCATCCACATTTGAAGAAATAAGTATGTCGCAACTGACTCATATCAACGCCGCTGGCGAAGCGCACATGGTGGATGTTTCCGCCAAAGCGGAAACCGTGCGTGAAGCGCGCGCCGAAGCCTTTGTCACCATGCGCAGCGAGACGCTGGCGATGATCATTGATGGTCGCCACCACAAAGGCGACGTATTTGCCACTGCGCGTATTGCCGGTATTCAGGCAGCAAAACGCACATGGGATTTGATCCCGCTTTGTCATCCGCTGATGCTCAGTAAAGTTGAAGTCAATTTGCAGGCCGAGCCGGAGCACAATCGGGTGCGTATAGAAACCTTATGCCGCCTGACCGGGAAAACCGGCGTTGAAATGGAAGCGTTAACCGCGGCCTCGGTGGCGGCGCTGACCATTTATGACATGTGCAAAGCGGTGCAAAAAGATATGGTAATTGGTCCGGTACGTTTGCTGGCGAAGAGCGGCGGCAAGTCAGGTGACTTTAAGGTGGAAGCGGATGATTAAAGTTCTTTTTTTCGCCCAGGTGCGCGAGTTGGTGGGAACAGATGCAAGCGAAGTGGCTGCGGATTTCCCAACCGTTGAAGCGTTACGCCAACATCTGGCTGCGCAGAGCGATCGCTGGGCGCTGGCGCTGGAAGATGGCAAATTGCTGGCTGCCGTCAACCAGACGCTGGTGAGTTTTGACCATCCGCTGACTGACGGCGACGAAGTGGCTTTCTTCCCGCCGGTGACCGGAGGTTAAAATGGCAGAAACCAAAATTGTTGTCGGCCCGCAGCCGTTCAGTGTAGGAGAAGAGTACCCGTGGCTGGCTGAGCGTGACGAAGACGGTGCGGTAGTCACCTTTACCGGTAAGGTGCGCAACCATAACCTGGGCGACAGCGTCAAAGCATTAACCCTCGAACACTATCCGGGGATGACTGAAAAAGCACTGGCAGAAATTGTCGATGAAGCGCGTAACCGCTGGCCGCTGGGGCGCGTCACTGTGATTCACCGCATCGGGGAATTATGGCCGGGCGATGAAATCGTTTTTGTCGGTGTCACCAGTGCGCATCGCAGCAGTGCGTTTGAAGCCGGGCAGTTTATTATGGACTATCTCAAAACCCGCGCACCGTTCTGGAAGCGCGAAGCCACGCCGGAAGGCGACCGCTGGGTTGAAGCCCGGGAGAGCGATCAGCAGGCAGCAAAACGCTGGTAGTTTTTTGTTAGCCGGATAAGGCACCGCTGCGTCCGGCAATTTCACCGCTCAGTATATGCGTTTACGCTGCGTCGATGCACAGCCTCATCATTTGCAGTATCCTTAAGATATTCCTTATATCTTCAGGAGATCGTCATGGACAGATTCCCACGTTCTGATTCAATTGTACAACCCCGGGCTGGCTTGCAAACTTATATGGCGCAAGTCTATGGCTGGATGACCGTTGGCTTGTTGCTGACCGCATTTGTTGCCTGGTATGCGGCTAATTCCGCGGCCGTGATGGAGCTGTTGTTCACTAACCGTGTCTTTTTAATCGGTCTGATCATCGCGCAATTAGCATTGGTTATTGTGTTGTCAGCGATGATTCAAAAGCTGAGCGCAGGTGTAACGACGATGCTCTTTATGCTTTATTCGGCGCTGACGGGTCTTACGCTTTCCAGTATTTTCATTGTCTATACCGCCGCCTCGATTGCCAGTACTTTCGTCGTTACTGCCGGGATGTTCGGCGCAATGAGCCTGTACGGTTACACCACCAAACGTGATCTAAGCGGCTTTGGCAATATGCTGTTTATGGCGTTAATCGGCATTGTGCTGGCATCGCTGGTTAACTTCTGGCTGAAAAGCGAAGCGTTGATGTGGGCGGTTACCTACATCGGCGTGATTGTCTTTGTCGGATTGACGGCGTATGACACGCAGAAACTGAAAAATATGGGTGAGCAGATTGATACCCGCGATACGTCGAACCTGCGCAAATATTCCATTCTTGGCGCGTTAACCTTGTATCTGGACTTCATCAACTTGTTCCTGATGTTGTTGCGGATCTTCGGCAACCGCCGTTAATTCTTTTTCACCATCAATATCCCGGCCATGTGTCGGGATTTTTTTCGGATTTTATAAAGACTATTCCGCTCATTTACATGAGAACTGAATCGCCGCAAATGCCAGACTATGTCCACTACGCAATTTCAGGGGCAGATAACGCATTTGAACAGACGATCCACTGCTACTCAATTACAGCAAAAAAGCGCTTCGCTCAGCAAAATGCTGTTCCTCATTTGGTGGTTAACAGCTGCTGGAGTATGGGCTACGGCAGGCTGTGCCTGGATATTTCAGCACTTGCATTGGGTTGCTTCACTAGAATCTCCAGGCGCGTTTGTCTTCGCTTTATCTGCGCTGATAATAATTGGTTTCTGGTTAAACGATGCCCTGAAAAGGCTCGAGGCATCAGGCGCATGTCTGGTCTATCTGCTAATAATCCTGCTTAATGGCTTTCTCTTCTCCAGACTTTTTACCTTTTCGAGCATAGCGAGGGTAATGGGAATTACGGGAGGGATGTTTGCCGCTATGGCGCTAATATGCTGTTGTATTAATAGGGTTATCCCACCAGTTAGACAGTTATGTTTATATATCTTCTGTGGTTTGAGTATTGCTTTTGTTGTTAACCTGATTCTTACCAGCAGTTTTTCCGTATGGTTAGCGAGTATTTTGACTGTCGTTATCTGGGGCGTTACGGCTGCCTGTGAAGCAACAACACTGGAAGATTTGATCCGTGTTGCCGACAACTCTGAATTTTCAGGTGTTCTTCGCTGTATTGTTGTAGGGGCAATAACACTCTATTTCAGTATCCTAAGCGTCCTTTTTAGACTTGCTGTAACGGTTCTTGACTTTATTAATGGTTTAGTGTGGTAGCGTGAATTGATGAGTTTTTTTGCGTTAATTGCAATAGATATTGATATTCAACTTAAGGATATAAAAATAATGAAATCGTACTCATCAAAAAACATAACTAATGATTTTCAGTACGAGGCCAGGATATTAAATGCCATATGGCTCATTACCGCTGTCGGTTTGGCGGCAACCGCAGGACTGGCCTGGATAGCTAATTATCTCGAAATTACGGCAACCAAATATGATTCACCACCAATGTATGTTGTCATAGGATTATTATTACTTTGTATGTATGGCTTAAGTAAAGATATCAACAAGATAAATGCCGCCATCGCAGGCGTAATGTATCTGTTTTTAATCTCTTTGGTGGCGATTGTCGTTGCTATTTTAGCTCCTGTATCTGCCATTATCCTTGTGTTCAGCACTGCGGGCGCGATGTTTTTAATCAGTATGCTGGCCGGTTTATTATTTAATGTTGATCCTGGTTCTCATCGTTTTATCATTATGATGACGTTGACAGGGTTGGCCCTGGTGATCATCGTGAATGCCGCATTAATGAGTGAACGGCCCATTTGGGTAATAAGTTGCTTAATGATTTTTTTATGGTCAGGCATTATCTCGCATGGACGAAATAAGCTCCTTGAACTGGCAGGAAAATGCCATAGCGAAGAGTTGTGGAGTCCGGTTCGTTGCGCTTTTACAGGTGCATTAACACTCTATTACTATTTTATCGGCTTCTTTGGGATACTTGCAGCAATAGCGATAACACTTGTCTGGCAAAGGCATACGCGGTTTCATATTTAACGCACTTTCGACTTACGTTTAGAAATGTAGTATCTGAAATACAATAGTGGAGAATATCATGCAGTTAGTTTGTACCATCGATAATAAATATATGGATAAATTTATGGCTATACTGCTTTCAGGAGTGTTACATTCCTTGAAAGAAGGCACGATAACTATAGATGAATCTGAACTACTAGTTTTCAGACCTTTTATTTCCAGGCTTTTACACAAAAATGATTGTGATAAAGAGCTAATAGAGATAATTGATCTTGGTTGTGATCTTGAAAATATTGAATCATTAGTTCCTGAGTATCTTGATGATGCTATAAAAAACTTAATAATCAAAACAAGTGATTTTACATATGCAATAAAAGATAATTATCCCGTAGGTAATAAAATGGAACATGCAGTATCTTTTATGTTTAGAAATTGAAAAGGTTTATAAAATGTTCAAAGATAAGACTCTGGCAGCAGATATCAGCGCATTAATGCTCAATATTGGTTCTCAATTAGATGCATCAGTATTATATGTTCAGCAAGCTTGCGATGAATCTGAGCTTAATATTTATCGTTCCGCCGTCGGGGAAATTATGGGGCGCATGTTAATCGATATCATGAACCCCATCTATAAACAGCATCCCGAACTTAAACCAAAAGAACTTAACTGAACTTCACATCGCCGCTTCATTTTTCGCCCGTAGCTTCTTCGCCTGGCTTTCCAGTAACAGGTAACAGATCAGCGCCAGCAGCAGTGGGATAAAGTAATACAGAACACGGTAAGCGAGCAGGGCGGCGATAATCGTTCCTTTTAATGTATGTTCCCCTGCCAGTAGCGCAATAAACACTGCTTCCAGCACCCCAATTCCTGCTGGAATATGCACAATTACGCCGGCAATACTGCTTACCAGCAACACGCCCAGTACAAAGAAATAGTTCACGTTTTGACCCAGCAACAGCCAGATAATCGCTCCCATTACCATCCAGTTAACGCTGGAAATCAGCATCTGGGCGAGGGCGAATTTCCATGAAGGCAGCACCAGCTTTTGCCCTTTGATGGTCATATGGCGGTGCTTCGCGAAAGCGCAAAACCACAAATAAACCGCGATAATCAGCAGTAAGCCAATGCCGAGAATACGCAGCGTAGTTTGATCGACATACCAGTGGTCCGGCAGCTCCACCACGCCTGCGGTAAAGATAATCCCGGCCAGCAAAATATAGCCCAGCCAGTTGGTGGTAATACTGAGCGAGAAAATCCGCGTAATAGTGCTGCCCGGTAACCCTAGCCGGGAGTACAAACGATAGCGCATACCTATGCCGCCGACCCAGGTACTGAGCGTCAGGTTGAAGGCGTAGCAGATAAACGACACCAGCATCACCTGGCGCTTCGCCAGTTTGTGACCGCAGTAGAAGCGGGCGAGCAGATCATAGCAGCCATATATCAGATAGCTGACGACCACCAGCCCAATCGCACTGAGCAACGCAACGCGATTGTAATCGCGGATGACCTTCCAGACCTCTTCCCAGTCTACCTTTTTGGCGTAGATCACCAGCAACACAATCACTGCGATAAAAAACAGCCAGGTGAGGATCTTCTTTGCTAAGCGCCAGCGCGGGCGTGATTTACTCATCAGGGTTTCACCCCCGTATTTTCAGTTTCTATCCGATCCTGAGTTTCCATTGTCGGCTGAGCGGGCGGGTCAACCTGCGCCAGACGCGGCGTGTGCGCCGGAAGCCAGCCAACCAGCGCCGGGAAGTGGCGTAAAAAGTGGAACGCCAGCACGCTTTTCGTCAGGTTCCACCAGGTGCGTTTGGGCAGCATGGTTTCATCCACCTGCTGACAGTCGGCGGCGATGATGCCGTTCAGATTATCGCGTAGCGTCTGGTTAAAATGACGATCGTGGATGATGACGTTTGCTTCGAGATTTAGCGACAAACTGAGCGGATCGAGATTACTGGACCCTACCGTCGCCCAGTGATCGTCCATCAATGCCACTTTACCGTGGAGCGGGCGGCGGCGGTACTCAAAAACCTGAACGCCACCTTTAACCAGATAGTTATACAGCAAGCGCGCACCGACTCTGACAATCGGCATATCCGGTTCGCCCTGAATGATCAGTTTGATCCGCACCCCGCGCCGTGCCGCTTTACGTAAGGCGTGCAAAAATCGATAGCCAGGAAAGAAGTAGGCGTTGGCGATAATCACTTCCCGCCGCGCCTGAGTGAGCATTTTCAGATAGTGGCGTTCGATATCATCGCGATGTTCTTCGTTATCGCGCCAAACTAATAATACCTGCGCTTCTCCCGGCTGGCGGTTTTCTTCCGCTTTGTGATGACGTCGCCACCAGCGTCGTGCTGCGCTGTGTCCTGGCAGGTTTTCCAGTTCAAACTGGAGAATATCTTCGACAATCGGCCCTTCAAGGCGCACTGCGTAATCCTGTTTAGCCTCTGGACCGTAGCTGGACATATGCTCGGCGGAGTAATTCAGCCCACCAATAAAGGCGATACGTGCGTCGATCACCACAATTTTGCGATGCATCCGGCGAAACACATTGGTGCGCATACCAAAAAGGCGAGGGCGGGGATCGTAGTAGCGGAACACCACGCCAGCTGCCGTCAGTTCATTGACAAACTCATCGCTGAGATCCGGCGAACCGTAGCCATCCAGCAAGACTTCCGCTTTCACCCCGCGTTGCGCTGCTGCCAGTAGCGCCGCATGCAGCTGTTTGCCGACGTCATCCTCAAACCAGATAAACGTTTCAAGAATGATGCGTTCTTGCGCCTCGCCAATCGCCTTAAACACCGCGGGATAATATTGCTCGCCGTTTTCCAGCAACTGGATCTTATTGCCTTCGCGCCAGCTACATTTCATAAATGAATCTCCGCACTTAAAGGGGCATGATCAGAAAGGTGTCGCCATGTCCGCAGCGGCAACGCGGTTGGCGCGCTGGCGCTGGCATTTTTGACATAGATCCTGTCCAGTCGTAGTAGAGGAAATTGCACCGGAAACGTGCGCGCCGGGCGTCCGTGGGCGCGGGTAAAAATCTCATCCAGCCCGGCCTGCACTTTTAAGGGATGATTGGCTTTTTGCCGCCAGTCGTTGAAATCACCCGCCACTAATACCGGTTCGCCGTCCGGCAGCTCATTCACCCATTCAGCGAGCATCGCAAGCTGCGCCTGACGGTGCGCTTCACGCAGGCCCAGATGTACGCACATCACATGAATCGCTTTCCCGGTCATCGGCGGCACAATACGGCAGTAGAGCACGCCACGTTTTTCCGCACCATCGACCGAAACATCGCGATTCTCATAATGTTCAATGGGATAGCGTGACAGTACCGCATTTCCGTGATGCCCTTCGGGATACACCGCATTGCGACCGTAGGCAAAATCGCTCCACATAGTGTCGGCGAGAAACTCGTAGTGCGAGGTATCGGGCCAGTTTTCCACATGCAGCGGATGAACTTCGTGCGCGCCCATCACTTCCTGCAGGCAAACAATATCGGCGCTGACGGTGCGCACGGCGTCGCGAAGTTCCGGCAAAATGAAGCGTCGGTTAAACGCGGTAAAGCCTTTGTGAATATTGATGGTGAGCACCTTGAACGAAAATTGTTGTGTTTGATCGGGCATAATTTTCCTGTCTTTGCCTCTTATCTCATTGAAATAGTGTAGTCGGCGTCACAAAAAGGTGCGGTCTTACGGAATTTTCCGTAAAGTTCGGTACTCTGAGTAAGTAGAGATAAATTCTTCAGGAGAGAAGCCATGAAGTGGCAACAACGTGTTCGTGTCGCAACGGGTCTAAGTTGCTGGCAGATTATGTTGCATTTACTGGTAGTGGCGCTGCTGGTGGTGGGCTGGATGAGTAAAACTCTGGTTCACGTCGGCGTAGGATTATGCGCACTGTATTGTGTCACGGTAGTGATGATGCTGGTGTTTCAGCGCCACCCCGAGCAACGCTGGCGTGAGGTGGCAGATGTGCTGGAAGAGCTGACTACGACCTGGTATTTTGGCGCAGCGCTGATTGTGCTGTGGCTGTTGTCCCGCGTACTGGAAAACAACTTTTTGCTGGCAATTGCAGGGCTGGCAATCCTTGCTGGCCCAGCAGTAGTGTCTTTACTGGCGAAAGATAAGAAGTTACATCACCTTACGTCTAAACATCGCGTACGCCGCTGACCCTGTCGTGGCCGTTATCACCAGTAGCGGCCACAAACTATTCCACACAATATCCAGACTCGCATCCTTCAAATAAATCTGCTTGGTAATGTCCGTAAAGTGGCGAATAGGGTTAATCCACGTCAGGTTTTGCAGCCATACTGGCATGTTTTCCACCGGCGAAACGTAACCGGAAAGAAGAATGGCGGGCATCATAAAGACAAACACGCCGATAAACGCCTGTTGTTGTGTTGAACAGAGTGATGAAATCAACAGACCGAATCCCACCAGCGATAAACCGTAAATCACCATCGTAAAGTAGAACAGCGCCAGCGATCCGGCGAAGGGGATTTGATACGCCCAGATACCAATCGCCAGCACAATGGTGGCCTGGAAGGTGGCGACAATTAATGCCGGTACGGCTTTGCCGATGAAGATCTGCCAGGTGGTGAGCGGCGAAACCAGTAACTGATCGAGCGTACCTTGTTCACGTTCGCGGGCGACGGAAAGTGACGTGACGATCATCACGCCGATAGTGGTGATCATGGCGATCAGCGACGGCACCACAAACCATTTGTAGTCGAGATTCGGGTTATACCAGTTGCGTACCACCAGCTCGCTGTTGTTGGGTTTCGGTTTTCCTTCCAGCAGCTCCTGCTGATAATTTTTGACGATCTGTTGCAGGTAGTTGGCGGCAATTTGCGCACTGTTGGAGTTACGCCCGTCGAGGATCAACTGCAACGGCGCGGTCTGGAAGGTATCCAGTTTGCGCGAGAAGTCAGCCGGGAAACGCACCAGGAGTAATGCCTTTTGTGTGTCGATGGTTGGGCGGATCTCCTGTGGGCTTTTCAGTAGCAGCACATGGGTAAAGGCGCTGGCGCGGGCAAAACGTTGGGTCAGTTCCACCGAATGCTCGCCGTTATCTTCATCGTAGATGGCGATGGTGGCGTTAGTCACTTCCAGCGTGGCGGCGAACGGGAACAGAATCACCTGAATCAGCACGGGTAAAATCAGAATCGCGCGGGTTTGCGGTTCACGCAGCAACGACTGCAACTCTTTGCGGATTAACGTCCATAAGCGATGAAACATGCTCTTCTCCCTAATCCAGCCGACGTTTGGTTTTCAGCCACGTCAGGCCGATAAACATCACCGCCGAAGCGATCAAAAACAGCACGTTCACCACCAGCACCACCGGAATATTCCCGGCGAGGAACAGGCTTTGCAGGGTGCTGACGAAATAACGTGCGGGAATAATGTACGTCACCGCGCGGATCACCGCGGGCATACTGTCTATCTGAAAAATAAAGCCGGAAAGCATAATTGACGGCAGAAAAGCGGCGTTCAGGGCAACTTGTGCGGCGTTGAACTGGTTGCGGGTAATTGTGGAAATCAGCAGCCCCATTCCCAGAGTACTGAGCAAAAACAGGCTGGAGATAAAAAACAGAATCAGCAGCGACCCGCGATACGGCACGCCGAGAATAAACACTGACACCAGCATACACAGCAACATCGCCAGCATCCCAAGGAAGTAATAAGGGATCAGCTTACACAGCAACAGTTCCGTGCGGGTTATCTCCGTAGAGAGTAACGCCTCCATGGTGCCGCGTTCCCATTCTCGCGCCACCACCAGCGAGGTGAGAATCGCGCCGATAACCGTCATGATGATGGTTACCGCACCGGGGATAATAAAGTGCTGGCTAATCGCCGCCGGGTTAAACCAGTAGCGAGTCTGGACGTCGATAAGTGGTTCAAAAGTCTGCCCGTTGTCCTCTGCCCGCTGCATTTGCCAGATCTGCCAGATCCCTTCGACATAACCTTGCACAAAGTTAGCGGTATTCGGCTCACTGCCGTCGGTGATCACCTGAATCGGCGCGGTAGCGTTGGCGCGCTCCATCTGTTCGGCGAAATCCACCGGAATCACCACCAGGCCACGAATTTTTCCCGCCTGCATTTTGGCGATCAATTCCTGACGGTTATCGCTGATGGTGGCGTCGATGTAGGGCGAACCGGTCATGGTATGGGTGAAATCCAGCGCCGCTTCGCTACGCTGTTCCAGCAAAATCCCAACCCGCAGCTTGCTGGAGTCGAGGTTAATGCCGTAGCCAAATATAAACAGCAGCAACAGTGGGATCACCACTGCAATCAGCCAGCTACTCGGATCGCGAACGATCTGCCGTGTCTCTTTGACGCACAGCGCCCGCACGCGACGCCAGGACAGGATCGGATTACTCATTGCCATGCTCCTTATCCCAGTCGTGGATCAACTGAATAAAGGCCTGCTCCATTGTGGGATCGGGTTGCTCGTCGTTGGCCGACTGCGCTTTCAAATCATCTGGCGTGCCGCTGGCGATTAATTTCCCACGATACACCAGGCCGATGCGGTCACAATATTCTGCTTCATCCATAAAGTGGGTGGTGACCATTACCGTGACGCCTTTCTCTACCATGCTGTTGATATGCAACCAAAATTCACGGCGGGTGAGGGGATCAACGCCGGACGTCGGTTCATCGAGAAACAGAATGTCCGGTTCATGCATCAGCGAACAGGCCAGCGCCAGACGCTGTTTAAAACCTAAGGGCAGTTCATCGGTCGCGTGGGAAGCGATACTTTTCAGGCCGAACGCCTCACTCATACGGGCGATTTTTTCGTTCTGCGCCCGCCCGCGTAAGCCATACACACCAGAAAAAAAGCGTAAATTCTGTTCGACCGTCAGGTTGCCATAGAGCGAAAACTTTTGCGCCATATAGCCGAGATGCTGGCGCGCTTTGCCAGAACTCTCTTTCAGATCCATACCCAGCACCAGCGCCTGGCCATAGGTCGGTACCAACAAGCCGCACATCATCTTAAAGGTGGTCGATTTCCCTGCGCCGTTTGGCCCGAGCAAACCAAAGATTTCACCGCGTTTGACGGCAAAGTTGACGTGATCGGTGGCGACAAAATCGCCAAACTTTTTGGTCAGCTCTTTCGCTTCGATCACCGTCTCGCCAGGTGTACCTTCCACCGTATGCAATATTGCGCCCAGCGGTGATTCCGAGGTTCCAGCTCCGCCCAGCAAATCAATAAACGCATCTTCAAAGCGGGGCGTGGTTTGGCTGATGTCGATTTCTGGCATCCCGTCGGCGTGGCGAATATCGTCTGGTGTGGCCTCTTTTTTGAGGATCAGACGTACCGATTTCCCCTGAATCATGCCGTCGCTCACCTGTGGCAGTTTCAAGGCGCGTTGCAACAATTTGCGGTTGCCCTCGTGCGGGCTGGTCATCAGAAAGCTACGTCCGGCCATGGTTTGCGTCAGGGCAGTCGGTTCTCCCTGATACAGCAACTCGCCTTCGTTCATCAGCAACACGTCACGGCACTGCTCGGCTTCGTCGAGATACGAGGTACTCCATAGGATTAACATCCCTTCGCCCGCCAGCTCATGCACCATCTGCCACAGTTCGCGCCGTGAGATAGGGTCAACACCGACGCCGGGTTCATCGAGCAGCAACACTTTCGGTTCGCCCACCAGGGTACAGGCCAGGCCAAGTTTTTGTTTCATCCCACCGGAGAGCTTGCCCGCCAGGCGTCCGGTAAACGGGCCAAGAGACGTAAACTCCAGCAGGCGAGCAAAAGTCTGCTTCCGCGCTTCACCGGTGACGCTGCGCAAATCCGCGTACAGATTGAGGTTCTCCATCACCGTGAGATCTTCATACAGGCCGAATTTCTGCGGCATATAGCCGAGAACGGCGTGCAGCGCGCCGTCGTTTTTGATCGGATCAAAGCCAATCACTGTGGCGCTGCCGCTGTCGGGTTTCAGTAATCCCGCCAGCATGCGCATCAGTGTGGTTTTACCTGCGCCATCCGGCCCCACCAGCCCCGTTACATAACCAGCATGAATGGTACAGTCGAGCGGCGCGACGGCGGGCTTGTCCATGCCCGGAAAGCGTTTTTCCAGACCGTTCAGCGTAATAACGGCATCATTCATGTCCTGCCTCGTTACCGAATTGCACCGTCACCGGCATTCCCTGGCGTAAGGCATCATCGGCGTCGGTCACCACAATACGCAGGCGATAGACGAGGTCGGTACGCAGATCCGGCGTTTCGACAGTTTTCGGGGTAAATTCAGCGGTAGGCGAAACGAAACCAATCTGCCCGTGATACGGTTTGTCCGGGCGACCGTCGGTATAAAGCAGCACTTTGCGCCCCGGCTGGGCCTGGTCGAGATTACGTTCATCAACATAAGCGCGCACCCACACCGGACGTGTCAGTGAGACGGTAAAGACTGTGCCACCTTCATTGAGCACCGTGCCAGGCTCTACCGCGCGGGTTAACAGCGTGCCATCAGACGGTGCTATTAACGTTGAGTCCTGTAAATTCAGCTCCGCCTGCGCCAGTTGCGCCTGCGCCTGTTCGAGACTGGCTTTCGCCTGGGCGATGTCCTGTTCACGATTACCGGAGCGATACTGACGCAATTTATCCTGTGCTGATTTCAGCGTTGCCTGCGCCTGGTCGCGCGAGGAGCGGGCATTTTCCAGGTCGTTTGCCGAAATAGTGCGACTTTTCCACAACCCTTGCTGGCGGTTGTAGAAGTTCTGCGCATAGTCATATGCGGCCTGCGCCTGTTTTACGGCGGCGGCGGCCTGAGCGATTTCTTCATCGCGATACCCGGCAAGCATCAGGTCATACTGCGCCTGTGCCACCGAAACACCCGCTTTTGCCTGCATCAGGGCAATTTCATACGGCTTATGATCCAGTTCACCCAGCACCTGGCCCGCTTTAATCGCATCACCTTCGTCCACGGCCAGCGACTCAACGCGACCACCGACACGGAAGCTAAGATTCACGGTGCGAATATCCACGTTGCCATATAACGTCAGGCCGTTATCCTGGCGGCTTTGATACCACCAGTAGCCTCCGGCAACCACGGCGGCAAGTACCACTACCGCCAGTCCGATCACGACAGGTTTTTTCATCACTACAAACTCCTTTGCGATAATCCTTGCAAAATCAGGTCGATATGACAGGTCACCGTCTGGTTGATCAGTTCGGTCTTTTCTTCATCGAACGCGGTCCAGCCGGTACGTAACAAAATAGTTTCTTTGCCAAGACGAAACGCCAGAATCTCGCCAATCAACGCATGGGTATGGAGGATCATGCGGGTGTCGTTGGCGTCGCAGCCGGTCCAGGCGGCAATCAGGCGTGTAAGGTGGCTGTGTAGCGGGCTAATCACCTGTTCATGCACCAGGTGGTAGGCTGCCGTAGGAGAGAGTTGCTCACGGGAGATAAACTTGCTGAGGTTGACGGTGTCATCCTGGGTGAGCAGCTTAATCATGTTCCTGCAGGCACGAAGGATCAGTTCACGAATAGCTGCGCGATCCGGCTGTGGTTGTGCGAACAAGCGTTCGGCTTCTTCAGCGTGCGGACGGAACTGCTCGCCAATAAAATCGGCAATCCACTGGGCGCAGGCGAGATACAAATCTTCTTTCGAACCGAAGTAGTAGGTGATGGCAGCGATATTCTGCCCGGCCTGGGCGGCTATCTCGCGGGTGGTGGCGTTCATTCCATATTCACCAAACTGCGCCAGTGCGGCAGCAATCAGCTGTTTTTTCGCCTGTTCACCCTTGATTGTCATGGCAGGATTATTCATCGCACAGTCCATTCTTAATCAAATGATTGATTAAGATTATGACTCCATATGGGAGTTGTCCAGTATGACCAGGAATTTTAGCAACGCCAGTCACAGGGATAATTTATGCGCTGCGTCACAAAAACTGCTACACTCCGCTCCCTCATGACATTGTGGTTTTTGTCATTTTCCTTTTCAGTATCTCCCTGAAAACTACACCGGTAACGGTCGGGGCGGTTCGGAGTAGTTATGTCTTTCGATTCTTTGGGTTTAAGCCCTGATATCCTGCGCGCCGTTGCCGAGCAGGGTTACCGTGAACCCACCCCTATTCAGCAGCAGGCGATCCCTGCGGTGCTGGAAGGCCGCGACCTTATGGCTAGCGCCCAGACCGGCACTGGCAAAACAGCGGGCTTTACGCTGCCGCTGTTGCAACATTTGATTACTCGCCAGCCGCACGCCAAAGGGCGTCGTCCGGTCCGTGCGCTCATTCTTACCCCAACCCGTGAACTGGCTGCACAGATTGGCGAAAACGTCCGTGATTACAGCAAATACCTGAATATTCGTTCGCTGGTGGTGTTTGGCGGCGTCAGCATCAACCCGCAGATGATGAAGCTGCGCGGTGGCGTTGATGTGCTGGTGGCAACGCCGGGACGTCTGCTGGACCTGGAACATCAGAATGCAGTGAAGCTGGATCAGGTTGAAATTCTCGTCCTCGATGAAGCTGACCGCATGCTCGACATGGGCTTTATCCACGATATCCGTCGTGTGTTGACTAAGCTGCCAGCGAAGCGCCAGAACCTGTTGTTCTCCGCCACTTTCTCAGACGATATTAAAAACCTGGCGGAAAAACTGCTGCACAACCCGCTGGAAATCGAAGTGGCACGCCGCAATACCGCGTCTGATCAGGTGACCCAGCATGTTCACTTTGTTGATAAAAAACGCAAACGCGAATTGCTGTCGCACATGATTGGGAAAGGGAACTGGCAGCAGGTGCTGGTGTTTACCCGTACCAAACACGGTGCTAACCATCTGGCTGAACAGCTCAATAAAGATGGTATCCGCAGTGCGGCGATCCACGGTAATAAATCGCAAGGTGCGCGTACTCGTGCACTGGCCGATTTTAAATCGGGCGATATTCGTGTTCTGGTGGCAACTGACATCGCTGCACGCGGTCTGGATATCGAAGAGTTGCCGCACGTCGTCAACTACGAGCTGCCAAACGTACCGGAAGATTATGTCCACCGTATCGGGCGTACCGGTCGTGCGGCTGCTACCGGTGAAGCGTTATCGCTGGTGTGTGTGGATGAACACAAACTTCTGCGTGATATCGAAAAACTGCTGAAAAAAGAGATTCCACGCATTGCGATTCCGGGTTATGAGCCGGACCCGTCAATCAAGGCCGAACCGATACAGAACGGTCGCCAGCAACGTGGAGGCGGTCGTGGACAAGGCGGTGGTCGCGGTCAACAGCAACCACGCCGTGCGGAAAGTGGTGCGAAGTCTGGTAACGCGAAGCCCGCAGAAAAACCGTCTCGTCGTCTCGGCGATGCCAAACCGGCAGGCGAACAACAACGTCGCCGCCGTCCGCGTAAACCTGCCGCTGCGCAGTAATACCATGTAAGGGCAAAAGAGTATCACAGGCTTTTGCCCTTTATTCAGGTAACACGGTCAGACATGCATGTCATGTCTGATTTTATTGTTTTTAATAAATTTGCTTTATGATCTATCTAGTGTATTTAAAAAGGCAATGAAATTATTTCTTCTTGCAATTTCACTTATTGTTAATAACATTGGTTGATATTCATAAACAAATTTTGGGAAAGTCTGGAATAAACATGCTATTGCATAAAGTGTTTGTTCATCATCTGGAAAATTATTATGAGATATGTGATTTAGTATTAGCTTGATTCTGTCCCTGATTTTATTATTTTCATTGTCTATAGTGTATCCGACTATCTCCCTAAGCAAAATAAAGTGTGCAGTCGTTTCATTACCGTATATCTTTAGCAGTTCCAATAAACTGTCAAATTCTGACGCCTGAATATTTTTGGCACATAACTTTAACACTTTATCGAGTAACTCCAGATGCCCCGGTTCATAAACTGTTTTTTGTAGAATATTAAGTAATGTTGGCAATGATGAATATGCATAAGGAATATCTGTATTCAATAACAATTTCAAAGATTGAGCGGCAATTTTAGGTTGATATAAATGCCGGGATTCAATTCTGCTAATTAAAAAAGCAGTTGTATTCTTTTTAGTTTCATTGTCGGTAATCTCTATCATCTCAAACAGTCTGCTGAAATATCCTCTCAGATCGTATTGTGTAACAATAGAAATACAATCCGTGAATAAGTCATTATATTCAGTTATTAAATTTGGATAGCTATCAAAAAGTGTATAACACATCTCCATATAATTATGCAATTTTAATATTTGTGAAGAGGATTTAATTGTCGCATCGCTAATGCTAGTTGTTTTTATCGATTCAATAGCGAAAATCAGTGGGCTGATACATTTCGATAAATCATCATGTTGTAACTTCAACACTAAAACTATATCTTTTATCCATTTTATTTTTAAGTCAATGTCTGTTTGTTTTGAGATGATGTTAATCAGTGCGTGTTGGACGCAGCGATGCCTGATTAAACTATGTTGATTTAAATATCCTCTGTGAACAGAGTTATGTGCAATATCCAGTATGGCATCAAAGAGCAAACTATCAGGATTTGAATTTGTGGAGGTAAAGATGTTCGTTATAAGATAATTTAATATCAATATTTTATTTCCGTCGTTATTTATATGGCGTAGTGGTGCCAATAACTTGTTATAGAAAACTTTCTTTTCCTCAGTGTTGTATTTGCTATTTTTGTCATTAATATGATTAAGAATTTTAACCAAAAGGATGATTATTTTGTTCTTATAATCGAGTAAATCTGGCTGAACATGATAC
>ERZ1026901.885-NODE-885-length-20426-cov-12.787737_pt1 | contig 20426 bp, 13 predicted proteins | sample MGYA00380179_ERZ1026901 | MGnify/ENA primary metagenome ERZ1026901 (study PRJEB33269, sample SAMEA4719815) | human gut metagenome | biome: human-associated habitat; feature: organic feature; material: feces | place: Cameroon | collected 2013-10 ... | reverse complement strand
GATGACATATAACTTAAAAATTTATTGCGTGCAAATTTAGCAATAAAAATCCAATTGGGTGCATTTTATTCCGACTTTATTTCGGGCGTTAATGCAAATTAACGGCTGGATATGAAAGTTGGGATGGTGAGATGGTGAGATGGTGTGAGTTCAAAAAACGCCCCATAAGGAAGCATTCAATTATAATGCCTGCCTTATGGGGCGCTGGACCCGGTTCACCTATTATATATATAGAATCCACCTATTATATATATATGGTTCACCTATTATCAATATGGCAACGTAACCTTGAACATCGGGTTGTCGGTATGTTCCTTCTTGATTACGTCGATAAGTTGCTTGACTATTTCGGGATGCTTGTCTGACACGTCAATGTCCTCGTGCAGGTCGTTGGCGAGATTGTACAGACGGGGCTTACCCTTTACTACTATCAGCTTCCAGTCGCCTCGGCGCACTCCAATCTGGTTGGTCTCATGGAATTCCCAGTACAGATGGTCGTGCAACTGCTGCTTGTCGGCATTGCCAAGGAGTGTAGGCGCTATGCTGATGCCGTCGAATCCATCGCCCGGCAGAGCACGGTTGGTGTAGCGCTTGCGGAAGTTCTTCACACCGGCAAGGTCGCAGAATGTAGGCATAAGGTCGTAGAACGCGAACTGCAAGTCGCTTGTTGTGCCTGCCTGAACACGTCCCGGCCACCATGCTATGAACGGAATGCGTATGCCACCCTCGTAGCATTGGCGCTTCAATCCGCGCAGTTTGCCGTCGCGACCGAAGTATTCGGGATCGGCACCGCCCTCCTCGTGAGGTCCGTTGTCGCTTGTGAAGATTACGAGAGTGTTCTTGTCGAGTCCCTTCTCTTTCAGTTTGGCCATCACCTCACCTACGTATGAGTCCAGACGGGTTATCATTCCTGCGAAATGGGCGTGCGTATGCTCTACGGGATTATAGCGCGAGCCTTCCTGTCCGCCCCAAGTCTTGTCTACGAAGAACTTCTTCTTGTAGCCTTCGAGTATCTGGTCGTCGGGCTGAGCCAGCTCGGCATGGGGCAGAGTGTAGGTGAAGAAGCCTACAAACGGATGCTCGGCATCCTGACTGTCAATCCACTCCAAAGCCTTGTCGTGTATGATACGTGCCGAGTACTGGGTGCGCTTGAAGTAGTCCTTGCCAAACATCGGATACTTGATGTTCTCCTCCATCACCTCACGCACAACGGCTGTGTCGCCCTGCGAACGCGAGAAGCGGTTGAGGAAGTTGGGATAATACAGGTGAGCCTGGAACTGGCAGATGTAGCCATAGAACTCGTCGATGCCACGCTTGTCGGGTGTTGAAGCCGAACCTTCATAACCTCCTGCCCACTTGCCGAACACGCCGGTGCGATAACCGCGGTCCTTGAGCATCTCGGGCAGAATCTTATGGGCAGGGTCGTAAGGCTCCTGACCTACAACGGCGAAGTCGACGTTGTCGCCATACTTCACGGTATTCTTGTACGACCAATACTCCTTGTTGCCACGCACATGCGAGTGTCCCGAGTGCTGACCGGTCATAATGGTAGCTCGCGACGGTGCCGACACGGGCGAACCGGCGTATGCCTGGGTGAAGCGCATGCCCTCGCTTGCCATACGGTCGATGTTGGGCGTAGAGATATAGGGCTGTCCATAGCATGCAAGGTCGCCATATCCCATGTCGTCGCACAATATAAATATGATGTTGGGGCGTGCAGGGTCGTTGGCCTTAGCGGCCTTTGCTGTCTTAGCCGCAAGCAGCGTTGGCACGCAAGCAATGCCTGCCGAGGCTAATAGAAGAGATTTGTTCATATCGATTGTTGTTTGTTTTCAGTTGCAAAGTTAATGATTTTTGTCGAGAACGACATAAAAAAGTCCCTACCTCCTTACCTCTATTCCGCTGAGAGAGGGGCAAGGGGGTAGGGCTTTACGTATCAATGTTTACTTGCCAAGTCCGAACAACTCGTTGTAGCCCGGATTCTGCGAAAGCTGGGGATTGAGTGCAATCTGCTTGGTCGGTACCATCATCAGATAGTAAGTGTCAAGCCATCCGCCACCTGCATCGAGCGGACTCGGATAGGTATATATCCATCCTGAGCCAATAGAATTGGGCTCGCCTACTGACTTACCGGCATTCTGAATCTCGTCGTAGTCGACAAACGAGCCAGAGTACTTGCTGCCCTTTGTGCCATAAGGATTGTCGGTAGCCGTAATCCACATACCGCACGGCTGGCGATTGACATAATAAGCTGCCTTAGCCCAACGACGAATGTCGTAGAAAGCAAATCCCTCACCGAACAATTCTATCTGACGTTCGCGGCGAATCTCCCACAATACGGGGTTGACATTGTAGTTGCCGAACTTGCCGCCATTGCCTGTCCACCAAGGAGCGTCGCCCTTGTCACGGTTAGGATCGAAGTCGTCGTTGATGTCGGCTACAACCATGTGTGCCACACCCGAACGGTCGCGCAACTTATTGATGGTGCGGTCGGCTACGCTTTGGTCGAATCTGCCGAGTTCCCAAGCAGCCTCAGCATAGTTGAGCAGCACCTCTTCAATCTTGAATATAGGCTTGTCGGCTGTACAATAGGCACTTGAACCAGTAGAGAACTCCCACATGTCGTAGTGCTTCCAAGTATAGTAGCCTGTGCGGCAACGCATGTAGGCAGTTGTAGAGTTGTCGGTCAGGTTAGGACTGTTCTTCGTGAGCGACGCTCCCCAGTTCTGTCCAGGCACTCGCTTCATACCGGTTCCGCCGAACGTACCGCCACGCAGACACTGCGTATTGGCACCGAGATAGTCCATGTATGTGCGATACTTGGCAGCTTCCTCGGCAGTTACGGTGTGACCCTCAATCACGTCGCCAGCCTTGGCGTAGCGCCATGACTTGAACAGATTGACTCCGTCGACATTGCCACTGTTAGGAACTACTACGTAAGGCGGCTGTATGTTCTGGTAGAGACGCGGGTCGCGGTCGGCGAAAGTGTCCCACATATCCTTGCCGCGACCGCCCTTATAGCCCGAGTTGGGATTGGCTATAGGCTTGCCGTTCTTCATAAGGAACATGTCTACAGTGTACTGAGGCACGTCTTCGTGATGTGCTGCGATGTGCTCGTAGTCGTTGCCACGGTTCATCAGTATGCCGTCGACATACTGCTTGAAGAAGATGACACCCGGAACGTTGGTCAGGTCCTCGGTAGTCCACATCTCGCCATAGCCCGATGCAGGCGTATTCTCCGTACCATTATATAATGTAGGATACTTAGCCATGAGTTCCTGCGACACGGTGAGACACTTGTTCAAGTACTCCTCATACGGTTCGTCGAGTCCATGATACTTTGCCCATGTGCCCTCGCGCAAGAGGAAGCGCGACAAGGCGGCACGTGCAGCATCGGCAGAGATAGTGTTGTCGCCGTCGTTGAAGTCGCCAATGTTGTTGATGGCATACTCCAGACATTCTACTATTTTCTGTGCCACTTCCTTACGCGGTGTGCGCGGACCGTAAGTTTCGGGACTTTCCTCGTTAATTACGTTCTCTATCCAAGGCACATCGCCAAATCGGTCGATGAGTTCCATATACCACCACGCCTTGAAGAAGTAGCCTACCGAGCGCCAATGCTTGGCTTCCGACTCCTTGAGCACGCCGTCGTCAAGATGCGAGAGCATGATATTGATGCGTCGTATATAGTCAAAGTTCCATCCGTTGCCCGTTGTTGTCTGCGTCACATTGCGATAGGCATACTGGTTCTTGTTGTTGTCACGGCTTGTCACGAGTCCGCCGTAGAAGTCGCCGTAGAACTGCGAGTTGACAACGCTGCTATTGAAGTTGGTGCGGATGTTAGTGTCAGTAAACATGGCGTAGCACGGATACATGAACGCCTTGAAGTTGTCGTACTCAAGGAATGCGTTGACCTCGGTCAGGTCGGTCTTAGGCGTCTTCTCAAGAAAGTCGTCGTTGCACCCCGTAAGCGTGAGTGTTGCGGCAAGAGCTGCCGCGGCGAATATCTTATTATTCATTGTTCAGGCTTTTATAGTTGTGTTATTAGAATGTGATGTTGGCACCAACAGATATTGTGCGATAGTAAGGATAGTCCCATACAATACTGTTGCTGGTGTTGCCTTCGGGGTCGTAGCCCTTAGGCAGGTCACTTATAGTGGCAAGGTTCTCAACGCTGACGTACACGCGTGCCTGCTCTATGAGCGCCTTCTTCACCCAATTGCGTGGCAAGGTGTAGCCGAGGGTGATGTTCTTGATGCGCAGATAGGCTGCATTCTGCAGATACTTGTCGCTCATGCGGGTGTTAGAACCTACGTTGTTGCCCTGGTTGTAGATACGGAACAACTTGGCGTTGGGGTTCTTGGCTACCATATAGTCGGGATCGGCAGGATCATAGCTCTTTGCCTGCCAGTAGTCGGTCTGGTTAGAGAAGAGCGGCTGGAACACAGCATCGCCCGAACCGACACCTGCAAACGGGAATATTGAAGAGCCAGAGAGCCAGTAGTCGCGCTTGCCTACGCCCTGCAGACGTACGTCGAGACTGAATCCTTTGTAGCTTGCACCCAGGTTGGCACCGAACTGATAGCGTGCACGGTTGTTGCCTATAACCTTTTGGTCACCCGGATCGCTTAATGTGCCTGCGCCGGAATTGATCACTCCGTTGCCGTCGAGATCCTTAAACTTCATGTCACCCGGCTGAACGCTGGTTCCCTGAATAGATGTCACGCCCTCCTTCAGAGTCCATACGCCACGCTTAGCATCATCCATTACGAAGTCGTCGATGCTATAGTAGCCGTCAGCAACATAGCCCCACAACTCGCCCAGCTTCTGTCCGACGTAGTGCTGGCCCAAAAGTCCGCTCTCGTTGTTGAATTTCTTGATCTTAGCCTGATTGTCGTAGATGTTGAAACCGATGTTGTAGGCGAAATCACCGATACGGTCGCGCCATGTCAGATTAAGTTCCCAACCGTCAGACGAAAGGTCGGCGATGTTCTGAAGCGGTGCCGATGTACCCACAACGCCCGGTATCTCGATGCCGTCGGCAAGCATTCCGTCGGTGCGGCGCTTGTAGTAGTCGAATGTCATCTGCAGACGGTTGTTCAGAGCCGTAACGTCAACACCGAGGTTGATGGTCTTCACGGTCTCCCATGTGAAGCTGCTGCTGATGAGTCCCGGCGAAGATATTACGTTGACCTTGTCGTTCTTGTCGAGCCATACGGTGCTTGGGCTGACGGTCATGGTCGAGAGGAACTGGTAAGGATTGATGTTCTGGTTGCCGATAGAACCGTAGCTGGCGCGCAGTTTGATGTCGTCGAGCCATGTGCGCGACCATTCCATGAACTTCTCCTGTCCCAAACGCCAGCCTACTGACACTGACGGGAAGAAGCCGAAGCGGTCGTTCTTGGGGAATTTGGACGATCCGTCGTAGCGACCGTTAAGCTCGAGCAGGTAGCGGTCCTTGAATGCATAGTTGAGACGAGCGAAACCGCTGCGTATTGAATACTCCGAATAGCCGTCGGTGATGCTCTTGTCGCCAGAACCGCCAGCAAACGAAGGCACTGACGGAGTAGTCTGTCCCTTCACCTGAGCATAGAACGACTTGTACGAATAGCTCTCCTGGTTGAAACCAGCCATTGCCTTGAACGAGTGGTCGCCCCAACGATGGTCATAGTTAGAGAACACGTTGAAGGCATTGTAGCGCTTCTGTGTGTCCTGCATGTTGTAGTAGTCCTGTCCCGACTCTACCGACCACTTTGACGCCAGCTGCACATCTGCAAAGCGGAAGCGCTCCGAATAGAAGTGCGAGTCGGCATCCTTCTTGTCGAATGTATATTCGGCTGTGATGGTCCAGTCCTTCAACGGCTTGAAGATAGAGCGTGTAGAGACACGCGTTACCGCCGTATTCAGATGTGATACAGGAGCCAGTCGGAGCATGTTGCTCGGTGTCTGCGAGGGCAGGTCGTCCTCAATTCCGAGTATCGAACCGGGTATGTTGCCCTCGGGATAGTAGCCTACAAGACGTGTGGTGTAGAATCCCGACATGTTGCCTACGTTCACCGGATTGGTCTTGTCGGCATCGGTATAGAGCAGGTTCACCTCCTGTGTAAACCACTTGTTGACATCGGCAGAGACAAAAGCCGAAATATTCTTGCGCATGTACTTGTCCTTGCTGGTGATGAGCGGACCGTCCTCACGGCTCAGTCCTGCCGACATGCGGAAGCGTATGCGGTCGTTGCCGCCCGAGATAGACACGTTATGGTTCTGCAAAGCGCCCGTTGTGAGTATGCGCTTGTACATGTTCTTCTCGCTGAGCCAGTACACACGGCCGTCTTCATCCTTATATATGCCGTCGCCAACGGTGTTGAGCGACGACGGATTCTGCTTGTACTGCTGCAGATACTCGCGCCACTTTGCCACGTCACCGTTACCAGCCCAGTAAGAGTTGGTGTAGCCTGCCTCAAGATAGGCATCAATATATTCGGTCAGGCTCGACTGCTCGAGCACGTTGAGCGAGCGTTCCCAACCTACGTTGAAGTTGTAGTTGAGGTTGAGTTTGGCCTTGTCCTTGGGGCGTTTTGTAGTTACGAGAATCACACCGCCAGCTGCACGCGCACCGTAAATGGCTGACGATGCGGCGTCCTTCAATACCGATACGCTCTCGATGTCGTCGGGATTCAAAAGGCTGATGTCGCCCTCTACGTTGTCAATAAGCACGAGCGGACCGCCACCGTTGATTGACAGCGTACCGCGGATGTTGAACGACTTGCTTTGTCCAGGACCCGTACCGCCACCGATGGTGAGTCCGGGCATGGCTCCCTGCAATGCTGCTGCGGCATTGGTTACGGGACGGTCGCCGAGCACTTCGCTCATCTTCACCTGCGAGACAGAACCCGTGAGGTTCTCCTTCTTCTGTGTACCGAAACCTACAACAACCACCTCGTCGAGGGTCTTGTTGTCTTCCTTAAGAGTAATGTTGAGCGGTGTGCCGTTCCATACCACTTCCTGCGAAGTAAAACCGATGAACGACACTACAAGGCGGCTGCCCTTCTTCACTCCATTGATGGCGAAATCGCCGTCAAGTCCGGTCACTGTTCCGTTGGTTGTGCCTTTCACTACTACTGAGACACCAATGAGTGTCTCGCCATTAGTGTCCTTAACGACGCCTTTGCATGCGGAAGTCTGCTGCTGCATGGTCTGCAAGACCGATGCCGAAGCACCAGGAACCGCACTCGCACCAGCCGGAGTTGCTGCCAATGCTGACAATAACAATGTCAATGGGATAGTCCTGTTTTTCTTCATCTTGTAAGAGATTGTTTATGATTAGTTTCTAAAATGTATAAATCAATATATAAGTTCAGGTTGCCGTATTGCTACCTTTAGGTTTCGTCCGTTTTGAAGTTGTAAAGATAAATATAATTTCGGCAAGTAGTTGTTTTTTTTTACAACATTTTCACATGGTTAACGTTTCATTACAATTACAACACTTTTGACTGCGAAAAAAGTCTTGTTACGGAAGATGGATTGACGCAAATAGACAGACAAGAAAGTAACTGTAGGAGGCTATGGCGTCCCCGCCGTAGCCTGAGCAAGCTGAAAGTGCAAATCATAACAATAGCAAATGCGTCGGCAAACTGCTCAGGCTACGGCGAGGACGCCATAGCCTCCTACTGTTTGCATTGCCTGTTCTATCCTGTCTTGAGCCTATGTTTTCATCACAAAACATTTCGGGTGGAACAGAAGAAAAAGCCCTCCGACTGTCGTCACGACAACCGGAGGGCTGGGATTATATTATTTCATATTAATAGAGAGAGAAATCTTACTTGCCGCCCAGATACGTCTGGGCGAGATTGAGCATTTCGCGTATGCCCTTGTCACGTGCATTCTGCTTCATGTCATCAAGTATTCCTATGCATGATAAGCGCTCGTTGTGGAGCAGAAGCTTGCCGTGCTCTCGGCACAACTGCAGCATCTTGTTGACGGGCGGCATTATGCGGTTGGCGAAGAAGGTCTGCTCCTTGCCCGCAAACTGCACCACCTGTATATACTCGGTGCGCAGATCGTTGAACCGCTGTATGAAGTCGCCGCTGTTCTTTATGGGCACATCGATGCTGCTTGCCTTCTTGTTGTCCTGCGGACGATACACTATGCTGTTGCCCGTGTTGCGGTCGTAGCGTATGATGGTGCCGTCGGAGTTGACCGTGATTGACGTGTTGGTGTCGTCGGAATTGACGGTAGTAGTGGTCTTGGTTATGGTCTTGGGCAGCGACCTCACATATTCGGGGTTCAGGCTGTATACACGTATGATGTCTACACACCACATTTCCTTTTTCTTCTTGTCCTTCTTGCTTTCATACCATGCCAATGCATAGCACGTGCGACGCTTCGAATCGGCAGGGTCCTTAAAGTAAAGCACGAAGTAGTTGCGGTCGGAATATTTCATAAACACTATCGAGTTTCCCGAATTCTTGCCGTAACCTATTTTACTGGCAGAGCCGTCATAGCCTGCCATACGCTTGCTCACCGAGTAGGCATTTGACTGCTCGTCGTTGAAGGCATCCATCAGCTGCTTGAACTTGCCGCTGTTCTTTGCCACAAGAAATATATTTCTTTCATAAACGCATTGCTTGCCGTCGGTGTCGGTGTCGGTTTCCTTGGAGGTTGAAATTTCTTCAACAGCGCCTTTCTTGAACTGCTCCACTACGCGGGCAATGGTGGTCTGCGCTGCCGCAAATGCCGGAACGAGCGCAAGGGCGATAATCATTGTGAATATCTTTTTCATAATCGTCAATGTTTTATTAGGTGTATTTATTCGATGCGAGTATATTATTCATCCGATGTCAATACTGTTCGTCGGCGGCTTCGCCGTCGATTTGGTTGAGCAAATCTACTGCAAGCAGCGTGTTGCGCACCTCGTCGACAAGCCTGAGCGACTCCCTTATGTCGTGCTCTATGCTCTGGCGCTCTGCCTCGGACAACTCGTGTATGGCTACAAGGCAGTCGGTGGCAGAGCCGTTCATGTTGGCATTGGCTGCGGGCGTGATGCTGTCGGTGGCGGCAGCGTGCGCCAGATAGGTCTTTGGCGGAGCTATGTAGTAGCGGCGGCGTACGCTTGGGCGACGACGTTGGGGCTGTGGCTTGAGCTTTACGGAGTCGGTCACGACGTTCTGTTCAGCCTCAACACCTGTAGACGTGCTGCACGTGTCGCTCACTACTACAGCCGATGCTATGGGCTGGACGGGTGTCGACGGGCGATGCATTATCAGCAACAGAGCCACGGCTGCTGCCACTGCCGCTGCCCCACTCCACCATGCTGCCATGTGAAGGCTGCGTCTGTGCGGAGCGACAACCTTGCTGTCGTCGGGCGCAACACGAGTGTCTGCCTGCCCGGCTGAACCGTCAAACTCGGACAAAGTGCCTAAGGGCATGCCATCATCGAAGTAGGCGAACATGTCGCGGTAGGGCTTCAGCGAGTCGGGCACGTCGGTAGCATTGCGGAAGTAGCGCGCTATGAGCTGCTCCTCGTCGACGGTTGTCTGTCCGTTCATGTATTTGTCTATGAGTTGCTGTATTTGCATAGCTTTCATTTTATTGGGGTTGTTCATCTTACTAACTGAGCTTTCGCAAGTTCAGAGAATTCAGTAGTTAAAGGAGTTAAGAAGTTAAGCCAAATGCTTATAATGCTATATCGAGCAAATAAAACTAATGGCTTAACTCCTTAGCGACCGTAGGGCGCGACTACTCCTTACCTTCTTAACTACTTTCGCTTGCGAAACTTAAATTACTGTTAACTCTTTACGCTGCCGTGCCAGCATTGCCTGCATCAGTTTGCGACGTGCTCGGGAGAGCAGCGTGGGCACCGAGGCGACACCGATGCCGAGTATTGCGGCTATCTGCTTGTCGGTCTTGCGTTCCACCTGACGCAGATGCAGCACCTGATATTCCGTTGACGGCAGTGCCTGCATTCTCTGTTCGAGCCACCGCTCATCGTCGGCTACCTCCATAAGTGTGTCGGGCTGGGTGTGGAGTTCGTCGATTATGGGGCGGCTGTCCATCGGAACGGTGCGCCGTCGTCGGTGAATGTCTATCGACAAATTGCGCGCCATGGTGACGACAAGGGCCTCAACACGCCCCACATGCAACTCTCCGCGCAACGACCACAGCCTTAGCAGCGCATCCTGCGCCACATCCTCTGCATCGTCGGCATCAAGTCCGAGGCTGCGCGCTATGTCTACCGAGCGTTGGCGCAGCACTGGTGCTATATGTTCAAACTCCTTGTCTTTCATTCTTTAGGCTTTCTGATATATAAACGTAGAAGCAACGGATTTATGAACAAGATTAACATTTGTTTGTATTTAAATGGGGTTAGAACGGGGGAGGAATTAGAGAAAGAGTGGAAAAAGGATGGTAGTAACGAACAATAAGATTAAACTGCGAGTATTGAAAAGCATATAGTAGGAGGCTATGGCGTCCCCGCCGTAGCCTGAGCAATAAATCAGGACATTGTTTATGTTAATGTTGTTTGACTGCTCAGGTTATGGCGAGGACGCCATAACCTCCTACAATTTGCGGTTCTATCCAAATAGAAAAGCACTCAAGATTGCATTGTTTTCCACTCAAGATTTCCTTGTTTTCCAAAAAGGACTCCTTATGCACTCTGAAAGGACTCCTTTTGCTCTCCAAAAGGACTCCTTTTGCAACCCAAAACGAACCCTTTTGCAACCCAAAAGGACTCCTTTTGAAATGCCGCAGGACTGTCTCCTCGTAAGCGGTTGATTATCAACGCATTTACGATGTTTATTTATAATATTATGCACGCTCCTGATACAAAGAAAGCGCCTTGCAGATGCATTTGCATTGCAAGGCGCTCAACGACAATCAAAAATTATAATGTATTAGCTATATAGAATTTAGAATTCATATTCTCCCTTCTCATCTTCTTCTACGATGTCGAATCCATTCTTTTCGTCACCGTCGGGAGTCCAGCCACGGTCACTAACGCTTCCAGCCATTATCTGTAAAGGCTCCATTTCGATAACGCTAACCTCCGGAGCTACGTATTTCTTCTTTTTCATAATGCAGTTATATTATTATTTCTTTACCACTACCTTGTTGTTAACAATATACACACCCTTCGGCAACTTATCGACATTGTTGGTGTTCATGCGCACACCACCAAGGTTGTAGATGCCGGTGTTTGTATTATGCTTGTTCTCCTCAATCACGTGGATGCCGGTTGTTCCGCCTATGCCGTTGCCATCAATCGAGATCATCAACATTTTGCCCGTGTACATATCCTCCTTAAGCCAGCAACGATAAGCTTTCACATCGTGCGACTTAATGGTATGAATCAAGTCGCCCTTGCTGAACATATAAGAATCCGCTGATACCGTAGTCGGATTGCTGTACGAACCAGTGTAGGTCATGCCTCCGACATTTACTGTGTGTGTCAGATCAGATGTCTGGTCATCGTAGTTGATGCCTTTGGCTACATATACAGGACCATTGAGAATCTGCGTAACACCATCGACAGTGTATGAATAGTTGTTGAGCGGCTCCTTAGTAGGATATATTATATAAGGTGTATTCTTCTTCAGCACTACGCCATCAGCGGCTACGTTTACTGTAGAGAACTTTATCCAGTTGTCCTCCAAACGGTCGAACTCTGCCATCTGTACATCCTCGCCGAAAGCTTCCTTAACCTGAGCTGCTGTCATATCGACGGGAAGAATGATAGAGTTCCATCCCTTCTTGTCGTTGTCAGCATTCTTGGTGAATGTACGGTGGAGCAGCATCGTGGCTCCAGTGTATGACTTCTTAACGTCGAGAGTCTTGTTCTCATCAAGAACCAGTAGATTGTCTGATCCGTTGATTGTTCCGTCGTCGTTCATGTCGGTACGCAGAGCGAAGCCCTTAATCTGAAGATTCTCAAGAGCCGACAGCACCTTAACAGGTGTGATACGAACCTGATTGAACGACTTGGTAGGATTGAGCACGGCATAGCTGTCGCCCTTACTGCCTATAACATCAGCACCAAGAACCTTCCAGTTTGTCAGTTCTTCCTGCTCCTCACCATCAAGATAGGTGGTCAACTTAAGACCTTCGCCAAGACTTGCACCCAATCCTAAAGCCAGATTCTGGGTTACCATAACAAGCTGCTGTCCCTTATCAACTACTTTACCCATATTGACAGAGATGGTAGAGCCTCCCAAGTTTACGCCCAAAGGTAGAGTCAGGTATGTATCCAATGACTCGTCAATCAAATTGCTCAACTCGTTGTAGCCGTTGCCAATGTTGGCAACTTGGAACATCTTGGTGTTGGCAAAGTCGATAGAGGCATTGGTGTTATTTGTAGACACCACCTGAGCGCCGTAAACGGGATTGATTGTAGCATTGTCGGCATCTGCATCGGCTACATACGCATAGTAGACATTGAGCTGTGAGAGGTCGGCAGAAAGAACGCCTGTTTTATAAAGTACAATCTCATCAAACTTACAGCCCGCTGGCACATCAACGTTCAGACACATCTTGCGTGTTTCCTCTTTACCGATAAGTCCGGCTGAGATGGCATCCCAATGGGTCGCTACATCTCCAGTCACTTCCTTGCCTTGATTGTAGAGCTTGATGTTGTAGAGATTAAGCACATCAGCATCGAGTCCGGTAGCCTTAACAGATACCACAAAACCTACCTTCATCTTGCCATTGAAAGCTCTTGCATTGCCATTCAAACCATCAGCAAAGTTAGAGCCATCAGCAGTCTTGATACCAACGAGACCTGTGTTGGCTGCCAATGAAACGCTTGGCTGACGATAGGCGAAATCGTTGAGAGAAGTAGTAAGTATGGCTGAGCGATTCTTCATTCCTTCAGAAATCTGAAGCAAACCACCGCTAAACTTATCGCTCAACACGTATTTAGGCGTCTCCCCCTCCTTATTGACAAGGATATCCACTCCGTGTTCCTCCGCAACATATGTGGGAGCATAGTTGAGGGTTGTCTCTTCATAGCAACCATCAGCTGCTGTTGCACGGAAAACATACTTGCCGGGAAGAGACAAATTGCTTACCAAGCCTGTTGTGGCAACCACTTCAACATCAGCGGCACCCTCTGGATAGCTTTGGACGGTCCATTTCACATCAACATCCTTGTTGTGCTGCAACTGGAACTGATTGACACTTCCAGACACATCGCGACTTGATGTGATATTGATTGGGCAATGATGAGAAGCTGCATCGGGAGCCATGCGCACAAAGGCGTAGTTGACTTTGTCTGCGCCCAATTTGAGATCTAGAACACCAGGAAATACCAGTTTTACAGCCGAGAAATCTTTAGGTGCCCTCAAAACGACTTCACCATCCTTACTAGCTTTTATTACATTAAGCCCTAAAACTTTACCAGAGATGGGGTAAGAATCAATTTCTTTGTTGTCCTTGTCAAATAAAACAAGCGTTGCTCCATCACCAACAGCAAGATCTAAAACTGTAGTACTATTATATTTAAAGCCCACTTCAGTTCCTGCGGGGAAAGCTTCTTTTCCGTCCGAAGGTTTTGCTACCACTGTAACAGGCAAAGAGCTACCAACCTTAAGTACAGCGCTTACTGTGAAAGAGTTTTTCAAATCTTCATCAATAAGGTTACCGTAGTTCAACAAATCTCCAAATGTATGAGTTGGCTTTAGCCCTTGCGCATCCAGAGTAAACGTCTTTCTACCCTGCTCTTCAGCGTATTTAGAAATACCATTCTCCTTATTATTGGTAATAGTATACTCACGAGCCTTGCCTACAAATGCATACTTGATATTTATAGCAGAGAGCACTTTGGCATCAACTCCACACTGAACGAGCTTGATTTCATCGAAATTACCGGGAGCTTTAGCCGTGTACAATTTGTTGACCTGACCTGAACCAGGGATTGTCAACAGCGACAAACCAAGACCAGTGACAGACTTACCGGTAGAGATAGTTTGGAGGTCCCCAACCGTTTTACCGTCCTTAAGAAACTGGATTTTGTAGAAATCTGCCAAATTGAGAGTAAGGATGCTTGCATCTGATTTTGCACAAATAACAAAACCAGCCTCTGTACCACCAGCATAATAATGCTGATTGTCCTTCACGCTGATAATAGGATTTGCTACTACAGTAGCGCCAACAAGCGCCGGAATCGTAGCATAATCATCCAAATCATCATTGCAAAGGTTCTGAAGGTCTTTTGTTCCTGAAACCACTTCAACGCCATCAAAAAGGCTGTTGATCATACAACCGGGTCCTACGAGTGCACGACGGTTGTTAAAATAATTCTCATTGTTAGGGTCTGAATCCTGCCAAACCTTCTTCTCTATTTTGCCTCCGCCATCTATGGTTGCGGCAACCATTGGCAAAGCCAAAAGCAAGAGAGTTGCGACAAAACAAATTTTCACGAAAAATTTCTTTGACATCATTAAAGTTTTTTGATCTTATCGTATTATACGTATTATTATTTTAATCAAAACATTGCTTCTAATTTCGGAATTTGTACCTCTCAAAATCTTCGGTGCAAAGGTATATATATCCTGAATACCAAAGTGCATCGAGTAAGTTTCAAGTAAGTATGAGTAAGATTATAAAATCACAACTACCACATAAACAGCAACTTACGCAACGGATGGGGGGGGGTAAAAAGTAAGAATCGGAAAAAAACAATTAAAAAAAAGTAGAAAGTTCACATAATAATCTAATAAAAAATCTATATATTTGTAGATAAAAAGGTAGGATCTAAATATTTTAAAACCTATGAGAACATTGATATTGACCATAACTATCTGTCTGTCGATAATTAATGCTCGCGCAGACAATAACAAACTTTACGAAAGATTAGACTCGGTCATTGCCCATAGGGCAGACTATGACGCTATAAAGGAGCGGAAGCTACAGGAAATAAAACATAGTGTCCAATACGTTACCGACACTGAAGGCAAACTGCGCATTTATGAGCAACTCATCAACGGATACAGTCCATACATTTACGAGAAGGCAAAGGCGTATGTCTGCGAGGGATCAAACCTTGCCAAGCAGACTGGCAAATGGGAATATTACAACCGCTTTCAGATTATAAAGGCAAGACTGCTTATTTACCGCGGTTTCTATATCGAGGCTAAGGAATGTCTGAACCATCTCGAAATACCGCAATCCGATCAAAGACAAAACTTCCTCTACAATGGTGCCATGTGTGCGCTATATTACAATCTGAATGCCTATTGCAAGAACACGGTGTTCAGCCAGCAATACGACAAACTCTTTCATGACTATCTTGCCAAGACTATATACTACTATCCGAAAAAAGATGCACAGTATTATTATCTGAAAGGTGTGCAACTCATTTTCTTGAATGCGAACATCAAGGACATTAGCGCTACACTGAACAAGGCGATAGCAATGCTGAAGCCTGACAACCGCCTATATGGCATGGCAACATACGCTATGTCGAAGGCATACGGCATGAAGAAGCAACAGGTAGAGCAGGAACGCTATCTGCTGCTTGCAGCAATAAGCGACGTCATGTCGTCGAACAACGAGAGTCTGGCTTTGCAGGATATAGCCTTAATATTATATAAAAGGAAGAACAACCTGCACAAAGCCCAGGAGTACATCAATCTTTCATTGGAAGATGCCAATAAGTACAATAGCCGCCTGCGACGTGTAGAGTTGTACGCCAACCTGCATGTAATATTGTCGGCCTACAATGAAAAGCTCCGCAAAGAAGGGATTTGGAAAAACGTGACGATAATATGCATACTTGCGCTGTTGGCTGTCATTGCAACTACGGTAGTGTACGTCAGCCGGAAAAGAGATTTGTTGAAAAAATCGGAGAAGGAACTGAAAGCCTTGGCTGAAGAGTTGAGCGCAACCAACAAACAACAGATAAAGGACAACAAGGCACTTCAAGACTCTAACGATGAACTTAAGGGCTCAAACAGAGCGCTTCGGGACTCTAACGATGAACTTAAAGGCTCAAACAAAGCACTTCGTGACTCTAACGATGAACTTAAATACAACAACAATGAACTTAAGTATAATAACAATGAACTTAAGAACTTCAACAACGAGCTTAAGGACTCCAACAAGGCACTAAAAGACTCTAACGACGCGCTTCAGGACTCTAACAAAGCACTCAAGGACTCCAACAAAGCGCTTCAGGACTCTAACGACGAGTTTGAATATACCAATACCAAGCGAGAGTTGATGGCCAATGCCTTTATCATGCTCTGCTATCAGTATATTGAGCGGTTGGACAATCAGCGCAAACTGGTAATACGTAAAATTAAAGCCAATCAGCAGAACGAATTGCTGAGCATTCTCTCGTCTTCAAAGCGAGGCACTGAGGAGAGCCAGAACTTCTTCTCGCAGTTCGACAAAATCTTCCTCTCGCTCTATCCCTCGTTTGTTAATGAACTGAACTCACTGCTGATACCCGAGGCACAAATCGAGCTTAAGGAAGACAATGAGCTGACTCCTACCCTGCGTGTATCTGCCTTGGTAAGACTGGGCGTAACGGAAAGTCCTAAGATTGCCGGCATCCTCTCCTACTCGCTACAAACAATATACAACTATCGCTCTACACTAAAGAACAGTGCCATCGACAAAGAACACTTCGAGGAGAATCTGCAAAAGCTGTGCTCAGTTTATTAAAGGGTTGTTGTAATATTGGGAAGGCTGTTGCGTAATGACAAATTATAAATAGAAGTTCTGTTGATTGAGTGGAGGGTAAAGTCAAAAGTCAAAGCAGCACGCCCCAAAGGGGCAGAAGTCCATAGGGGGGGTGTGTCAAAAGTCGAAAAGACAAGAATAGAGCTATTAGTAGGAGGGTGTAGCATCCCTGCTATACCCACTCAATCTACTGAAAATGAAGGCTGAGTGGGTAGGGCAAGGATGCCCTACCCTCCTACATTTGTTGCATTCAACCCATATAACTGACTTTTGACACACCCTCTAAAAAGGTTTATTGAATCTATCGCCCTGTAAGGGCAACTCTATTGAGCCACAGATAGTTGCCCTTACAGGGCGCATTGTTTATTGAATGTATATACCCAGGGCGTTGCCCTGGGCTATGGAAATCTGCCCCTTCGGGGCGTACTGCTTAAACTTTTGACATCTCTCGTTTGTGCTTCGTTAGTCATTCGTTCATCCTTCGTAGTGAACTCGATCTACCTCCGTTGTGAACTCGATCTACCTACGTTAACGAAGCGATGACATAACGGAAGCATAACGGAGGCATAACGGAGGCATAACGGAGAGCAAACGGAGATGAATTGAAGAGCAAACGAAGAGCAAACGGAGATGAATTGAAGAGCGAACGAAAAACAAACAGAGATGCAACAAAGAACGAACGGAGAAGGAACTAAGGGATTTATAATTGAATTTATTGCTTTGTATTTTATAAGTTTCATAAGATACAAACACTATATGATACAGACAAACACAAAACGTGATATTAATGTCAAGATAGTGATATATAGCTCTGTTCAGCGTCATGAAACAATCGTATCATGCCTTGATACGACCATTTCATGCCTTGATACGACCGTTTCATGCCATGATACGAAGACATTTCAACCAAATGTTAACATCCAGATATAGTAACAAACCATATTCCGGAAGAAATAAAACTAAAAAAGGCGACGAACCGAAGTCCGTCGCCTTAAATATTATTCTTGTGCCTTTCAGCACACATTGACATAGAAATTACTTAATAGAGAGAATCTGCTGTGCATTGGGATCGTCCGGACGAATCTCTGCGAGCTTCTGTGCCCAAGCCTTTGCCTCAGCCTTCTTGTCATTCTGGATGTAGTGAACTGCAAGATATGTGTAAGAGATAGCGAGCTTGTTGAGCTCTGAAGCAGTCTTCTCAGCCTTCGGCTCTACGAGCGAGATGTACTGCTGGTAGTAAGGCAGAGCACGACCAACCTTAACATCAGAATTAATCTGGTGGTTCATAAGAGCACGCTTCCATACTGCGTATGTTGCAGCATAGTCGTACTTCTCAGCCATGCGAGCGTATACCTTATCAGCATTCTCGAAAGCAGCCTTCTTAACTGCATCGGTAGCACCCTCTACTGAAGCCTCGTCAATGTAGATGTCGGCAAGAGCGTCGAGTTCCTTGTATGTAGCGTTCTCGCCTACCTCTGTGATGTACTGCTCCATAGCGGCAACAGCCTCAGGGAAGCGATGAGCCTTAACATAGAGACCTGAGATGAGCTTGTTTGTCTCCTTGTTCTCCGGATCTACCTCAGGGATATGCTTGTAAGCTGCGATAGCCTCGTCAAACTTACCTGTGTTCAAAAGAGCCTCAGCATAGTAGATGTAGTCGTTGGCTGTGTACTTGATAGTATCGGTTGTGTTGAACAACTTGTTACCATAGTTAACAGCGTCCTCATACTTCTTAACCTTATCTGAAGCGTACATACCTACACGATAGAATGAAGAGTAATGAGGATATTTCTGAACACCAGCAGCGGTAAGCTGGAGTGTCTTGTCATAATCCTCAAGTACGTATGCTGTAGAAGCATAGTCGAAAAGGATATAATCGTCGAGCGAATTAATGTTCTGAACCTTGCCGTAGTACTGGAGAGCTGTCTTCAACTTGTTGTTTGAAGAGTACATATAACCAGCAGCAGCATCAACTGGATAATCCGGCTTTACGGAGCGAAGCTTCTCAAGCATAGCGACAGCACCATCAGCGTCTACCTTCTGGTAAACACGAGCGTACTTAACATAAGCTGTAGGATCTTGAGGAGCCTGCTGTGTAGACATTTCATAGTAAGAAGCTGCCATACCACCATCGTCCTCTGCCGAAGCAATGTCGCCACGAAGGATATAACCGGCTGATACGTTCTTGCCTACCTTCATTGCCATATCAGCATAAGTCTTGGCCTGCTCATAATTCTTAGCAACAAGGAAAGCACGTCCGAGTCCGGCAAGAGCCTCAGCGTTCTTTTTATTTGCCTTAACAAAGTCCTTGATCTGCGCCTTAGCTGCAACTGCATCACCTTTGGCGTCTACGACTACTTTTGTAATGGCATCAACCTGCGATTTAACGTCCTGTGCCATTGTTGGAGCAGCGATGCTGAGCATCAAAGCTCCTGCTACGAGATATTTAATTGCTTTCATAATTCTGGTTGTTTAAATGTTTTAACGATTAAAGCCGAGGGGCAAAAGCTATTGTTTAAATGAAGGATTCTAATACGGTTTGTTATTCACATTGACATCGCGGATTGCTATCTCACCACGGGTGGGGAGCAAACCTGCCTTGAACACGATGAGCTGACCACGCGGCGACTCAATGAAATGGGCAAAACCCCATGGAAGTCCGCGCTTAGGATCATTAAGCAAAGCATAGATAGTACGCACAAACGGATAGCGACCGTTTAAGAGCCATGCCTGATATGGTTTCCACGAGTTCATTGGAGTGGCCTTATCGAGTTTTGACACCGACATTACTGTAATGGCCTTGTTCCAAGTTGTATTTGTAGAGTCACGCTTGTCATTGAGCCAATTGCTGCCTATTATACCAATCGCATTGGGAGTACGCGCTACATAGTCAATAACGTCCTTTGAGTCTTTAGCTGCAAACACGTTAGGACTATTTATTGGCTTGCCACCGAGAATTGAGTCACAGCAATAGTCGACAGCTGCCGACTTCTTGTTGTCGAAACATACCCAAATCTCACCAAGCTTAGAACCAGGGTTTACCTCATTCCATCGTGTCTTCTTACCAGATAACACAGCCTTTATATCTTTAACTGTGATACACGAATCGAGGTTGCTATTGTTGCAGATAAGAGCCATACCATCGTATGCAAGAGGCACAGCCTCGGGCAACTGGTCGGTTCCATTCAGATAATCATATTCTTTTTTAGTGAAGTTGCGTGCCGTAATGGTGAGCATCACCTTGTTCTTAAGAAGCATGTTAACACCATCTACCTCGTTAGTATAGATAGGCTTTACCATTGCCTCAGGACACTGCATCTCAAAAACCTGCTTCAGTTCGTCAACAATCGGACTGAAACTCTCATCGGCTGCAAAGCTAATCACACCCGAAGAGTTGGTGTCTGTGCGGCCATCCTTACGCTTCTGCTGTCCGCATGAAACGAAGACGAAAGCCACAAGGGCTAATCCTACTATGAATTTGAAGGATAAGTTCTTTCTCATTATTCCTATGAATAAAAATAATGGCGTTATTCGTTTATTGGAAATAACGCCGCTGTGTCTTGTTGTTTCTAAATGTTGCCACCGGGCAACTCCTCCTTATATAGAGGAATTGCTCGGCTGCAACTATATCATTTAATATTACTGTAAGCGGAATGTTACAGGTACCTGGTACTTAACACGAACAGCTGAGCCATTCTGCTTACCAGGAGTCCAACGTGGCATACCCTTAACCACGCGCATAGCCTCAC
>ERZ1026901.884-NODE-884-length-20428-cov-130.442399_pt1 | contig 20428 bp, 14 predicted proteins | sample MGYA00380179_ERZ1026901 | MGnify/ENA primary metagenome ERZ1026901 (study PRJEB33269, sample SAMEA4719815) | human gut metagenome | biome: human-associated habitat; feature: organic feature; material: feces | place: Cameroon | collected 2013-10 ... | reverse complement strand
CAGTTCAAGATTATCTTCTACGAGGTATTCGAGGAGTATAAGGAAGAGTTTGAGAAGCGCGGTCTGGAGTTCTTCTACACTCTCATCGACGACGCTGTAGCTCGCGTTATCCGCTCTAAGGGTGGCTTCATCTGGGCTTGCAAGAACTATGACGGCGACGTTATGTCTGACATGGTTTCTACAGCTTTCGGTTCGCTCGCTATGATGACTTCAGTGCTCGTTTCTCCTGATGGCAAGTACGAGTATGAGGCAGCTCACGGCACCGTTACACGCCACTACTACAAGTATCTGAAGGGTGAGGAGACATCCACCAACCCGATGGCTACTATCTTCGCATGGAGCGGCGCATTGCGTAAGCGCGGTGAGCTTGACAACCTGCCCGAACTCGTTAACTTCGGCAACCAGCTTGAGGCAGCTTGCTTCGACACTCTCAACGAGGGCATCGTGACAAAGGACCTCGCCGGTCTTATGGAGGGCGTTGAGCCTAAGACAATGAACTCTGCAGGCTTCATCGCAGCTATCCGCGAGCGCCTCGAGGGTCGTCTTGCATAAAAAATACGAAGGGCTGACACGTTAGCATCGTTAGGATGCATGGCGTGTCAGCCCTTTCTTTGTGTTTTTCATTGTTATATGTTCATCGTTCCTTCCTCTCCGTCACATTGACGAAGAGGGGGACGATGGTCAAAAAAAGAATGATTGTAGATAGGTCAGAGTTGTATAACTATTTTATGACTGTCTTTCCTATTTTGTGTCGTTTTGTCATATTGGTATTGCAAAAGTACAACAAAAAGTTAATAAAACCAAGAAAAACATAGCATAATAAATTATGAATATTTATGATGCTTTCATAGTGTTGTTTTTATTACGCGTTTTTATTCCAATCTGTAAGCATAATTCTAAAATATGCTTACAATCTGTAATATTATTATAAAATAACTGAAAATTCAATCCTCTTATGATTGGGAGTTGCTTAAATAGTTGTAATTTTGCAATCGTAAAAGGCTAATTAAGGTCAAAAGGTAAAAAGAAGACTGAAAATCAGGAGCCTTACGTTATGCTTTTGTCCGCATTCCGGGCGTTGCATAATGTCTTACAAAACATGATTTAAGGATAAACTTCAGAACACAATATTATATTATTATGAAGACAATGGACAAGATGGTCAGATTCACGAAGATGCATGGCGCAGGCAACGACTATATATATGTTGACACCACTCGCTATGACATCCCGGACCCTTCTGCTGCATCCATTGCGTGGAGTCGTTACCATACAGGTATCGGCAGCGACGGACTTGTTCTGATTGGCAATCCTGATGAGGGCGTTGACGCCGACTTCTCCATGCGCATCTTCAATGCTGACGGATCTGAAGCCATGATGTGCGGCAATGCGTCGCGCTGCATTGGCAAGTATGTCTATGAGAAAGGACTTACCACGAAGACGTCGGTGCGCCTCCAGACATTGTCAGGCGTTAAGACGCTTCATCTTCATATCGGAACGGACGGTAGTGTGGAGAGTGTCACTGTGGACATGCTCAAGCCCGCTTTCCACGTTCCCGAACAGTACGACGAGACTGCCGGCGATACGCTTACGGCAGCTTTCCGCACCTTCCGTGGCACTTTCGTGTCTATGGGCAATCCTCACTTTGTCTGCTTTGTTGACGACATCAAGTCGCTCGACATCGCTCGTTTCGGCTCCATTTTGGAGAATGACGCAGCTTTTCCGCAGAGATGCAACATCGAGTTTGCCCAGGTTATGCCCGACGGCTCCATCCGTACAAGAGTGTGGGAGCGTGGCAGCGGCATCACTATGGCATGCGGAACCGGCGCTTGCGCTACAGCAGTGGCTGCCTTCATTGAGGAAAGGTCGTCACGTCGTTCTGCCATCATCATGGATGGCGGCACACTAAACATAGAATGGAATGAAGCCGACGGGCATGTCTATATGACAGGTCCGGCGGCTTTTGTGTTTGAAGGAGAAATCGCATTGCCTTGAATATAAGGCTTTCCCCATGATAAAAAATAATCTAACGATATGGCATTAGTAAACGAGCATTTTCTGAAATTGTCCGACAATTATCTGTTTGCCGACATCGCCAAGAAGGTGAATGCCTTCAAGGTGTCGCACCCTCAGGTGCGTGTCATTAGTCTTGGCATAGGTGACGTAACGCAGCCGCTCTGCCCCGCTGTCATCGAGGCGATGCACAAGGCTGTGGACGAGATGGCTACGAAAGCCTCTTTCCACGGTTACGGCCCCGAGTGTGGCTACGACTTCCTTCGCGAAGCTATAGTCAAGAACGACTTCGCTCCGCGCGGCGTCAAGATTGACCCTTCCGAAGTGTTCGTTAACGACGGAGCTAAGAGCGATACGGGCAACATCGGCGAGATAGTACGTTGGGACAATTCCATCGGCGTGACCGACCCTATCTATCCCGTATACATCGACTCTAACGTGATGTGCGGTCGTGCCGGAGTGCTGGAGAACGGACGCTGGAGCAACGTCAACTACCTGCCATGCACGGCGGAGAACAATTTCGTGCCGCAGATACCAGATCATCGTGTTGACATGATATATCTCTGCTATCCCAATAACCCCACGGGAACAGTGCTCCCGAAGGAGGAACTGAAGAAGTGGGTGCGCTATGCGCTCGACAACGACACCATCATCTTCTACGATGCTGCCTACGAAGCGTATATCCGCGATGCGGACATTCCTCACTCCATATACGAGATTAAGGGAGCACGCAAGTGCGCCATCGAGTTTCATAGCTACTCGAAGACAGCCGGATTCACCGGCGTGCGTTGCGGCTACACCGTCATACCGAAGGAGCTTACCGCTGTCACGCTTGACGGCACCCGCCGCGTAGAGCTCAATCATCTCTGGGACCGCCGCCAGTCCACCAAGTTCAACGGCACGTCCTACATCTCGCAGCGTGCCGCCGCAGCCATCTACACGCCGGAAGGCAAGCGTCAGATACGTGCCACCATCGACTACTATATGGACAATGCCCACCTCATGCACAAGGCGCTCACCGATATGGGCTTCGAGGTGTTCGGCGGACGCAATGCCCCATATCTCTGGGTGAAGACGCCGGACGGCATCGGTTCGTGGAAGTTCTTCGAGCAGATGCTCTATGCCGTAGGTGTGGTATGCACACCGGGCGTTGGCTTCGGACCGAGCGGCGAGGGCTATGTACGCCTCACAGCGTTCGGCAACCGCGAGGACTGCGAGGAGGCAATGAGCCGCATCCGTGAATGGATGGCAAAGAAATAAGACAAGACAAACAAGACAATAAAAAGAATAACAACAATAAAATAAGAGAATAACAATGGCAAATTTACGATTTGAGGTTGTAGCAGAAGCTTTCAAGAAGAAACCCCTTGAAGTGCTTGCACCGATAGAACGACCCTCTGAGTTCTTCGGCAAGAACGTTTTCAACCGTGCGAAGATGTATAAGTATCTCTCGCGCGACGTCTATGAAAAGCTTATCGACGTAATCGACAACGGAGCACGTCTCGACCGCTCTATTGCTGACGCTGTCGCCAAAGGCATCAAGCAGTGGGCTGACGAGAACGGCGTGACACACTACACACACTGGTTCCAGCCTCTTACCGAGGGTACAGCCGAGAAGCATGACGCCTTCGTGGAGCACGACGGCAAGGGAGGCATGATAGAGGAGTTCTCCGGCAAGCTGCTCGTACAGCAGGAGCCTGACGCCAGCTCGTTCCCTAACGGTGGCATCCGCAACACCTTCGAGGCACGCGGCTATTCGGCTTGGGACCCCACTTCGCCCGTCTTCATCATCGACGACACGCTCTGTATCCCCACCATCTTCATCTCTTACACAGGCGAGGCTCTCGACTATAAGGCTCCGCTTCTCCGTTCCATCCACGCTGTCAGCGAGGCAGCCACAGAGGTATGCCATTACTTCTATCCTGACGTGAAGAAGGTTGTGTCAAACCTTGGTTGGGAGCAGGAGTATTTCCTCGTTGACGAGGGACTCTATTCGGCTCGTCCTGACCTCATGCTCACAGGCCGTACGCTTATGGGACACGATTCTGCAAAGAACCAGCAGATGGACGACCATTATTTCGGCGCCATCCCTGAGCGCGTGCAGGCTTTCATGAAGGATCTTGAGATTCAGGCTCTCGAGCTTGGCATTCCCTGCAAGACCCGTCACAACGAGGTTGCGCCCAACCAGTTCGAGTTGGCTCCGATCTTCGAGGAGATGAACATTGCCATTGACCATAACATGCTGCTCATGTCGCTCATGAAGAAGGTGGCACGTCGCCACGGCTTCCGCGTGCTGCTTCATGAGAAGCCGTTCGCAGGCGTAAACGGTTCGGGCAAGCACAACAACTGGAGTCTTTCCAGCGACACCGGCATCCTGCTCCACGGACCCGGCAAGACACCTGAGGACAGCCTCCGCTTCATCGTCTTCATCGTCGAGACCCTCGTGGCTGTATATAAGCACAACGGTCTGCTCAAGGCTTCCATCATGAGTGCCACCAACGCCCATCGTCTTGGCGCCAACGAGGCACCTCCAGCCATCATTTCTTCGTTCCTCGGCCATCAGCTCACGGAGATTCTCCAGCACATCGAGACCTCTGACAAGGACGAACTCTTCAACGTGGCTGGCAAGCAGGGCATGAAGCTCGACATACCTGAGATTCCTGAGCTGCTCATCGACAATACCGACCGCAACCGTACATCGCCTTTCGCATTCACCGGTAACCGCTTCGAGTTCCGCGCCGTAGGTTCTGAGGCAAACAGCGCCAGCGCCATGATTGTCCTCAATACTGCCGTGGCTGAGGCTCTCCAGAGCTTCAAGACTCGTGTGGACGCTCTCATCGCCAACGGTCTTGACAAGATAAGCGCCATCATCGAGGTGGTTCGTGATGACGTTAAGTACTGCAAGCCTATCCACTTCGAGGGCAACGGCTACTCAGAGGAATGGGTGGAAGAGGCAAAGCGCCGCGGTCTCGACTGCGAGACATCTTGCCCGAAGGTGTTCGAGCGCTACCTCGACGAGGACTCAATCCGCATGTTCGAGAGCCAGAACGTCATGACACGCAAGGAGCTTGAGGCCCGTAACGAGGTGAAGTGGGAGACTTACACCAAGAAGATTCAGATTGAGGCACGCGTATTCGGCGACCTCTCAATGAACCATATCATCCCTGTCTGCACTCACTATCAGAGCCAGCTCGCCAAGAACGTACAGAGCATGTACGACATCTTCCCCAAGGATCAGGCTGACAAGCTCACTTCTCGTAACAAGAAGATTATTGAGGAGATAGCAGAGCGCACACAGCTCATCGAGTCGGGCGTGGAGGAACTGGTTGAGGCTCGCAAGGTGGCTAACCGCATCGAGGACGAGCATCTCAAGGCCATCGCTTACCACGACACCGTGGCACCGAAGATGGACGAGATCCGTTACCAGATTGACAAGCTGGAGCTTATCGTCTCTGACGAACTCTGGACGCTGCCTAAGTATCGCGAACTGCTCTTTATCCGATAGTTCCGAGAAAAACATACTACTGATATTAATTAGCGGAGACTTTCACGGTCTCCGCTTTTTTTGTCCTTGCGAAAAAAGTGGTAAATTAGGAGGCTATGGCGTCCCGCCGTAGCCACGCACCCACGGACGCAGTTAGCAAAGTTTTAGCTAATGCTGCGTATAAAGCAAAAAAAGAGTCACTCAAATGAGTAACTCTTTTTTTTGTGGTGCCACCAGGAATCGAACCGGGGGCACAAGGCCAATTTATAGGCACTGTCAGTCCTTTGCTCTACCAATTGAGCTATGTGGTGGTGTATAACAAAAAAAGAGTCACTCAAATGAGTAACTCTTTTTTTGTGGTGCCACCAGGAATCGAACCGGGGACACAAGGATTTTCAGTCCTTTGCTCTACCATCTGAGCTATGGCACCAACTGTTAAAGAAGCTTGATTTCTTCTTAGCGAGTGCAAAGGTAGTACTATTATTTCGTTCTGCCAAATATTTCGGCAACTTTTTTCAAATAATTTCTTTTCCGTGATTTTTTTGCTTAAACATTATTGTATGTCAAAAAAAACTCGTACCTTTGCACTCGCTTTTGAGACATAACACGTTTCGTCAAGCAATCGGGATGTAGCGCAGTTGGTAGCGCACTACGTTCGGGACGTAGGGGTCGCAAGTTCGAATCTTGTCATCCCGACAGTTAAGGGGTTAAGATGCTGGATGACAGTGTTTTAACCCCTTTGTCGTTAATATACCCGGCGAAAAACCGGCATCAATCATAAGACTAAATCTAAAGAATAAGATATGGGAAAAGTAATCCTTACGGGCGACCGTCCTACCGGTAAGCTCCATCTTGGCCACTATGTTGGCTCATTGCGCCGCCGCGTGGAACTTCAGAACGCTGGCGACTTCGACCGTATGTTCGTGTTCATGGCTGACGTTCAGGCCCTGACCGACAATGCAGACAATCCTGAGAAAATCCGTCAGAACATCATTGAGGTGGCTCTCGACTATCTCTCTGCGGGTCTCGACCCTTCGAAGTGCACTCTCTTCATCCAGAGTCAGATTCCTGAGCTCGCCGAACTTACCACATACCTCATGAACCTCATCACCGTGTCGCGTGTGCAGCGCAACCCGACCGTGAAGACTGAGATAAAGATGCGTAACTTTGAGGCCAACATTCCGCTTGGCTTCTTCTGCTATCCCGTCAGCCAGGCTGCCGACATTACGCTCTTCAAGGCCACTACGGTGCCCGCAGGAGAGGACCAGGAGCCGATGATTGAGGTGGCACGCGAGCTGGTTCGCCGCTTCAATACCGTTTATGGCGAGGTGCTCGTCGAGCCTAACATCATGCTGCCGGAGAACGCTACGGCACGCCGCCTCCCGGGAACGGACGGCAAGGAGAAGATGTCGAAGTCGCTCGGCAACTGCATCTATCTCTCTGACTCGGCTGCAGACGTATGGAAGAAGGTGAAGAAGATGTCTAACGGTGCGCCGCGTATGAGCATGGACGAGCCTGGCAACCTCGAGGGCAACGCCGTATTCACATATCTCGATGCGTTCTGCACACCGCAGGACTTCGCCGACTTCTGGCCGGAGTTTCATTCTCTCGAAGAGCTGAAGGAGCATTACGTGCATGGCGGCATCGGTGACGGCACCTGCAAGAAGTTCCTCAATAACGTCCTCAACCGCTTCATGGAGCCGATGCGCCAGCGTCGTCAGGAGTTTGAGAAGGACATCCCCGAAATCTTCAACATCCTGCGCAAGGGTACTGAAGAGGCTCGTGCAACAGCCGCTCAGACCATGGACGAGGTACGCAAGGCAATGCGTATCGACTACTTCAACGACACAGCGCTCATCGAGCAGCTTTCTGAGAAGTTCAAGAAGTAAGAAATCAGATCTTACTGAACTCTCGCAAGTTCAGTAAGATAAAAATATAAAAGCCTCTTTTGCATCCGAACAGGAATGCAAAAGAGGCTTTTTTGCGTTATTAAAGTTGGCTCTATTTGGTGATCTGAGGCCATGTTCTCTTATCGCTCGTACACTCTGATGACGTTTCCGTCACATACTTTCTGCTCCGTCAGCTTCAGTCCGTCGGGCAGTTGCGGAGCGCGTGTTCCTCCTCCTACCGTAGCGCATGCCGTCTCCACGCGTATCTCGTCCCAGCAGTCAGCTGCGATGAAGCGGCGTAGCGTCTCGGCTCCGCCCTCCACGATGAGCGACTGGCACTTCTCTTCGTGCAGCCATTCCATGAGTTGCGGTATGACGGGACGATCAAAGTCCATTCCTTCGAAGGCGGGACGGTTGCGGTCGAGGACGATTCGGCGCGGCGACGGACCCGACCAATGGCGCACGTCCAGTCGTGGTTGGTCGCGTTCGGCGGTCACTCTGCCCACCAGTATGGCGTCAGCCTCAGCGCGAAGCTTATGTACGAGCATGCGCGTATAGGGCGTGGAGATGGCAAGCGGACGGAAATGGTCGTCCATATATCCGTCTGCGGTCTGCGCCCATTTGAGGGTGACAAACGGGCGGCGCTTCTCGTTGAAGGTGATGAAGCGGCGGTTTAGCCTTCGGCATTCCTCCTCCAGCACGCCCACCGTCACTTCTATGCCGGCGTCACGCAACTTCTGTATGCCGCGTCCCTGCACCTTGGCGAAGGGATCTACGCATCCCACCACGCAGCGCTTCACGCCCTTTCTGACAATAAGGTCGGCGCAGGGTGGCGTCTTGCCGTAATGCGAGCACGGCTCAAGGCTTACGTATATGGTGGCGTCCTTAAGCAGCGGCTCGTCCTCGGGGCGTACGGAGGCGAAAGCGTTCACCTCGGCATGTCCCTCTCCGCAGCGCACATGATAGCCCTCGCCTATGATGCGTCCGTCGGCAGCCACTATCACGGCTCCCACCATCGGATTAGGCTTTGCGTTCTGTCGTCCGTTGCTTGCAAGCTGCAGGCAACGGCGCATATAAAGTTGGTCTGTCGTCATCATTCAGAGTTTTATATTACGCTTCGATGAGCGTGCTGTCCTCACCGGTCCATGCCTCGAAGTACGGCGGCTCGTCACGCAGCGAGATGTCGTCGTAAATGAACGGAGCCACGATGGTCTCCTTGCCGTCGGGCATCACCAGTCCCATCTTGCCGTCGCGCTGTGCGATGACGGGAAGCGAGCGGAGGTCGTCCACGTATACATAAGGCGTGCGGAGGAAGTCGTAGTGAGCCGGCACGAGCACGTTGCCCTGATGGTCCTTGATGCCGAACTTGCCGTCCTCCTCATACACCTCATGATACTGCTGATACTTCTCGCGCATGCGGTTCAGATAGAACACCATCTTACGCTTGTTGTTCACCAGTTCCACGAGATACGAGAACGTGTCTGAATAATTTGCCATGGCTCGAGCCAGGACAATCTTGAAGTCGAGTCCGCTGAGCACCTTTCGGTTCAGGTCGATGTAGCGAGCAATCGCCTTTTCCTTCTCCACTACGGTGAGTGTGGCGAGCTGCTCCTCAAACTTCAGCATAATAGCCTTCGATCCCTTCATCGCCTTGATGTAGCGATGAATCTGGCGTGCCATCTCGTCGCAGACAAACTTGTCGATGCGTTCCATTTCGATGCTGTCGACGTAAGTGTCTTCAAAATTCTCTTGTGTTATCTTCTTTTCCATAGTGTTATCTTGGTTTAATCGGTTCGTATGATTTGGTTTCTGGTTATGATAATGCCAAAAGTACGACAAATAATTGGAATATCAAACAAAATGGAATGATTTTTATTGGTATGTCTTGAAGCCGTATCACTTAGACAGAGTAACAGGCAGGGCTTTGACAAAAACCTGACTCCACAGTCCGCTTGTGCTTTTCCGCTTATGGGCGCGTGCTGTGCACAAATAAAAGGCTTTACGTTAGGGCGGCGAGAACGTCGTTCTCGTAAGACCTAATGTAAAGCCTTTTATTTAAATCCGATAGGATTTGCGCCCATAAGCGGACTGTGGATAAAGGTTTTTGTCAAAGCACAGCCTAACTTAACCAAGCGTTACTTCTGGTCAGTAATCTCTACGATGGGGTTGCCGAGGCATGCGGTCGGCATTTCCACGTGGAGCATAGAGCAGACGGTCGGGGCAGCGTCTGTCATGAAAGTCTTGCGGTTTGTGTAACCGTGCTTTACGTGCCATCCCATGAACACGAGAGGAATGTGTGTGTCGGCAGGTGTCCATGCTCCGTGCTGTGCGCCGAAGTCGTTCGGTCCTACTTTCCAGTCGAAGAAGCCCGGATGTGTTATTGCCATGATGTCGCCTGTGCGACCATAGTAATATCCGTTGATGATGCGCTCGCGCACCCACTCGGGTATCGGGGCATAGGCAGCCTTCTCGTAGTCAACCACCCACTGCAACGTGTGGTCCTTGCGAAGCTCTTTGATGGCAGCCGCCTTCACCTTCTCATAGCTGAGCTTGTTCTGATTGATGAGTTCGTGGTCCAGATAGAGGCTGGCGCCGATGGCGTCCTTGATGAACTTGCCTTCCACGCCGAACTGTGCGCAGAGAGCCGAGTTGACGTTCTTCAGAGTGGCAGCGCTGTCCCATCCGCCACCGGGCAGACGATGTGCCTTGGCTGTGTTGGGATTGTGTGTGCCGCCGTGGTCGGCTGAAAGGAAGAGCAGGTAGTTGCCCTTGCCCACCTCAGCGTCGAGGGTGTTAAGGAAAGCGGTGAGGTCGCGGTCGAGAGTCATATACACTTCCTCGTTCTCCTTACCCGGCGAGAACCATGTGCCGGTGCGGTGGCTGATGGCGTCCGTTGACGATACGCTGATGCAGAGCATGTCGCATTCGCCCTCTGTCTTACCCATCTGCTCGTTCTTCAGAGCAGCCTCTGCCATCTTGAATGTCAGCGTCACGCCGTCGGGATGAACCTTAGGGTCGTAACCCGGCTTCGGGCATTCCTTCTTGTCGAACTTCTTCACCCACTCAGGCAGTTCGTTCATATACCATGTGCTGGTGATAAATCCGCCCACTTCCTTGTCATACCAGTAGGCAGCGTTGGCAGAGTGACCTGCGGGCAGGATGGAAGCGCGGTCCTTCAGAGCCACGCCGATGACCTTCGACTTGAAGTTGGTGGCAATGCGGAGCTGGTCGCCGATGGTGGTGCCGAGCATATTCTTGGGCGACATGTTGCCAGCCTTTGATGTTGTGCCTACGCCCTTCACGTTGGGGTCGTCGCAGCAGTAGATGCGCTTTCCGTCAAGATAGAAGTCGTTGCCGGCAATGCCGTGTGCCGAGGGAGCCGAACCGGTGTAGAGGCTGGAGTGTCCCACGGCGGTTACGGTGGGCACGTAGTTGATCATCTGGTTCTCGCAAGAGAATCCCTCGCGGAGCAGACGCTTCAGACCGCCGTCACCATACTTGTCCTGATAATAATAGAGATAGTCCCAACGCATCTGGTCGATGACGATTCCGACCACAAGACGCGGACGTTCCACTTGTGCCCATGCTGCAAAAGCCATGAAGCACATAAAGACTGACATTAAGATTTTCTTCATAGTCTTATTCTGATATTTAATGAGTTATGTAAGCAAAAGACGGATTACATGTTGCAAAGGTAAGAATAAAAAAAATCCCAAACAAAAGTCGTTTGGGATTTTAATGCTATTTTCATAAAACAGCGTATTTGAAAATAAATAATTCAAAATCTGGGCAGCGCCCTACGATTTAATAGTTTTCTGCCTTCAGTTCGAAGTATGCCTGCGGGTGCTTGCATACGGGGCACAGTTCGGGAGCCTTCTTGCCCACTACGATATGACCGCAGTTGCGGCACTGCCAGATGCAATCGCCCTCACGTGAGAACACCACGCCGTCCTCCACGTTCTTGAGCAGCTTGCGATAACGCTCCTCGTGGTGCTTCTCGATGGCACCTACGCCGCGCATTGCTGCGGCAATCTCTGCGAATCCTTCCTCGTCAGCCTCGCGAGCCATGCGCTCGTACATGTCGGTCCACTCGAAGTTCTCGCCCTCGGCAGCTGCCTTGAGGTTAGAGATGGTGTCCTTGATGGCGCCGCCCTCAAGATACTTAAACCACATCTTGGCGTGCTCCTTCTCGTTCTGTGCAGTCTCCTCAAAGAGAGCTGCTATCTGCTCATAACCCTCCTTGCGTGCCTTAGAAGCGAAGAATGTATACTTATTGCGTGCCTGTGACTCACCAGCGAATGCCTCCTGGAGGTTGCGCTCGGTCTTAGTTCCTTTCAGTTCCTTCATAATGTATTGTCTTTTTTATTGTTATTGCTATGTTTGTTTCTTTACGTTTGCAAAGATACACATAATTTTTGAAACCAACAAATAAAATTGTAATTATTACAAAGTTATTTTTCATACAGTCTTCGTAAACCGCATCAATACAGCTGTCCGCCGATACAATATTTGCATTCCTGACGCTCAATACTCCTCGTTCAGCGCACTAAGAAATCCTTGGTGCGAAATTCGTGAGTTTTGAGCGTGCAGCGATAACATGTTGTCACGCAGCTGATTATACGGCTAAGAAAAGAAGTGTGCAATGAATGGGGGAGCAAAACAAGCACAATAGGCATGCAATAGCGCCACTTTTACACTCTAATAGTGCCACTTTTATCATGCAATAGTGCCACTTTCGCTATATAATAGTGGCACTATTGGAGTGTAAAAGTAGCTTTTCAATATATTATAGTGGTAATATCGAAGCAAAATAGCTCAAAAACGGCAAGCAAAATCTCTAAAACCGATTTTTATTTTGTAACATGTTTTTACTCTTTGTGTGATATTTGCATGAGACATGAAGAGCATGTTCTTTAGACATGAAGACATGTTCTATATACGGTAGGCATACAAACTTAGGAGGCTATGGCGTCTCGCCGTAGCCCCGCAGCCTCCCATAGCAGAACACCAATCAGCGCCGTGTCCCGATGGAACACGTATCCATCAGAAACCCCTGCAAGCTCCGAAGGAGCGCAGCTGTGGGATAAGCATCACCTCACCATCTCTTGGTTCCGCGAAGCGGGACCAACCATCATCAATATTATCGGGGATGTGTAAGTCCCCCTTCTGGGAACACTTGTGGGAGATATGGGAGAGCTCACGTACCCACAGCTGCGCTGCTTTGCAGCTTGCAGTGGGTTTCATGACATAGGTCCCGCTCCGCGGAACCCGCAGCTCAGTACAGCATAAAAGGCTAACATAGGAGGCTATGGCGTCCCGCCGTAGCCACGCACACTACCATAGCAAGTCGCAGTGGTGAGGTTTCTTTGCTGCAATGCCGCAGACAAGAATGCCCGCGGCTCCTACAGTTAGCCTTTTCTTCTAATTCTGTTACTTTTGACTCACCCTCCGCAGCTCATTATCTGCTTGCATTTGTGGGTGTGTGACAATGGTGAGACGCCATAACCCCGTAGCCTCCCATAGCATAAGTTCATTGACCTCATAAGCAAAGCGAGCTATCTTCTATAACTTCATATCATTCCTTTCGCTTGTGAAACTTGAATATAAGTAATTTTGATCACTTACTTATTAAAATATGAATACAAATAATTGCAGCTTTGAAAGAAAAACACTAATTTTGCATATGTTGACTCACCGTATGTGCAATAAGGCGCAAAGGTAGAGGAAAACATATATACATAAAGGCGTTACTGACGCTTTGGTTTTGACGATTCGTGAACTTCGCAACTTCATCTGTAAGTCAAGAACAAAGCAACGGGGACGCCCCATAGGTGAATTGTATCCATGCACTTAATGTCGCTATGCGCTTTTATGCGTGTGGCTCAGTAAGGCATAATTATATAATTACATCTACGTGGGGCTTTCAGCGTTGCTCGTTTCGACTTACAGGGCAATGCGAAGGCCTACGAATCGTGGAACGAGTAACAGTTGGCTCCGCGTTTTTTTGTATATATACCTAAATACAAATCTATAACTTTGCCTTATTGGAGCTGTGGGCATTATGACTAACTAATTATGAAAAAGAAGTTCTTAACAATGTTGCTTCTTCTGACATCGCTTGTAGTAAGCGCTCAACAGACTTTCAAGGCAATGGGAAAAGATGTGTCCTTCGGAATGCGCGGTGGTTTCACATCAAGTTATTTTACTAACAACGACAAAAGCGACGGAAGATTAGGATGGTTCTTTGGAGTAGATCTCACAATTCCATTTGAAAAAGTCAGTAAGAATCTCTCCATCCAGCCCTCGGTGCTTTTGGTGGCTAAGGGTGACAATTCTTCGCAGGATGGAGATGTTGGCGGTGGCGACTATGCAACTACAGAGGTGACCCAAAATGCTGTATATCTCGAGGTTCCTATTACTGCTGCCTATACAATACAGCTTGGACGCAGATTTAACATCACGCTTAATACCGGTCCTTATATTGCTTGTGGTCTTGGTGGCAAATCCAAACTTGAAACAAATGCTACTATAGGCGGCTCTCCAATAAGCGGTGGTTTTGAAAAAGGTACGTTTGAAGCTCTCAAACGATTCGACTATGGTTGGGTGTTTGGCTTACGTTATGGATTTTCTAAGACATTATCTGCCGGAGTTCAGCTTGATCTCGGTTTGTGTAACATAGGAAAGGACGGAGGTAACGAAAAGAACTTTGCAGGTTTAGTTTACTTAGGTTGGACCTTCTAAACAAATAAGATTATGCGCAAACTTTTGTTGTTGACTATGCTCCTTGTGTCTTGCATAACTATGGCACATGGACAGAGAAAGTATGCCATTGGCGATATTTATAGAGAAGGAAGTGTTGTAGGCATTGTAGTGCAGGTGACTGACGATGGTGCTCACGGACTACTTATGTCGCTTGATGAAGGGGAAGCCAATTGGAGCCTCAAACCTCATGGTGGCTTGTTTGACATAGTTACTGGTTTTACAGATTATGATGACGGAAGAAAAAATATGGAGAAATTGGTCTGTTTAATTAATAAGATGGATTTTTCGTGGGATCATTTTCCTGCTTTCAGGTGGTGTAGGAACAAGGGTGAAGGTTGGTATCTTCCTGCCATTAATGAACTAATCACTATCAATAAAGCTATTCATGGCGGAAAATTAGAGAAGAATAAAGAAGCGCGGAAGAGATTCAATAAGATATTGGAAAATAACGGCGGTAAGAAAATAGGGCGTTACAATGTTTATTTCTCATCAACAGAAAAAGATGAAATGAAAGCTTATGCTATCTATTTTGAATCTGGAATACTTGGATATGGTACATCTAACCATAAACGATACAGGGACTATGTAAGAGCTGTATACCGGTTCTAATCTACTGTACCATTGTGTTTCTGGTTTTTCCCGTTTATGGGTGCGGGTGCGTACTATGTACAAATAAAAGGCTTTGCGCCCGTAAACGGACTGTTGAGGAAGCTTTTTGTCAAAGCCCTACCTCCCATAGCATACACGCCAATCAGCTTACACTCTATAGACTGTTCGTGGGTGCGTGGCTACGGCGAGACGCCATAGCCTCCTAAGTTTGTATCAGACTTGCTTGCTGCGGCTGTAATACTTAACTTTTGACCAAAGGCCGGAGACCTCCTCTACTGTGTAACCGTTGTGTTTTTCTTTGTTTTTTCCGATTATGGGCGCGTGCTGTGCACAAATAAAAGGCTTTACATTAGGTTGTCGAGAACTGGTTCTCGTAAGACCTAATGTAAAGCCTTTTATTTAAATCCGATAGGATTTGCGCCCATAAGCGGATTGTGGAGAAAGGTTTTTGTCAAAGCCCTGCCTACCGCAGCAAACTCACCGCTAAACTGCAATTTATATTCTCTTCGTTTTCTCCTCCAGCCATTTCTTCTCCTCCTCATCCAACATCGGCGAGAGACGCTCGAAGACCATCTGGTGATATGCGTTGAGGCACTGGCGCTCCTCGTCGGTCAGCATGGAGGTGATGATGGGGGCGGTGTCGATGGGGCAGAGGGTGAGAGGCTCGAAGCGGAGGAAACGTCCGAACTCGGTGGTGACGTAGGGCACCACGAGGAGCGTGTTCTCGATGCGCACGCCGAACTTGCCGGCAAGATAGAGTCCCGGTTCGTCTGTCACCGTCATTCCCTCCACCATCGGAGCCGGACGATATTCCTGGCGAATCTGGTGAGGACCCTCATGTACGCTGAGGTACGAACCTACGCCATGCCCCGTGCCGTGCATGAAGTTCATGCCCTCGCGCCACATTGCCGTGCGGGCTACGGCGTCGAGCTGCGTGCCCGAAGCCGAACGGGGGAAGCAGAGGTTCTGAAGGGCGAGATGACCTTTCAGCACGAGAGTGTAGACGCGGCGCTGAAGGTCTGTGACCGGACCGAGCTGAATGGTACGCGTTATGTCCGTTGTGCCGTCCTGATATTGCGCTCCGCTGTCAAGGAGGAGGAATCCCTCCGGGCGCAGCGCCACGTCGCTCTCCGGCGTAGGCTCGTAATGCACTATTGCACCGTGCGCCTCATATCCTGCTATGGTGTCAAACGAGATGTCGCGGAAGAGCGCCTGCTCACGGCGCAGATCCTCCAGCTTGCGGCTGACCGAAAGTTCTGTCTCGCCACCTGCCGGAACCGCCTGCTCCAGCCACTTGAGGAAACGCACCATTGCCACGCCGTCACGCTCCATGGCATGACGGAATCCATTGCGCTCCGTCTCGTTCTTCACAGCCTTCATGGCAGGGACGGGCGACGGGGCGAAGACGGGATTGAAGTTGCCGCGTGCCTTGGCAAGCGTGCAGTTCACCGTAACAGGATCGATGAGGAGCGTGTATGCGTCATAGCTGTTGAGGCCCTCGATGATGTTGTCATAATCGTCCACCATCACACCCTGCTCTCTGAGATACGCCATCACCTCCACGGACAGCTTGTCGTCCTTGACGTAGAGCACCGCCGTCTCCTCGGCGATGATGAGCCAAGCCACAAACACGGGAGTGCAATGCACGTCGGTGCCGCGGAGGTTAAGAGTCCAGGCGATGTCGTCAAGCTGTGTGAGGAGCATGCCGGAAGCGCCCTTTCGGAGCAGTTCGTGACGGATGCGTGAGAGCTTGTCGGCAGCAGTCTCGCCGGCATATTCGAGTGGCTGTATCTCCACGGGATTGAGCGGTACGGAATGACGGTCGGTCCATATACGCGAGAGAATGTCGAGGTTGGTGCGCAGGCAGATTCCTCCGTTGTGCTTCAGCTCGTCCTTCAGCGCTTCCGCCTCGCCGAGCGAAATGCACATACCGTCGACGCCAACCTCCTTGTCGTCAGCGTCCTCAGTCTGCAAACCTATCCATTCCGCAATGCTCGGCGTGCCCTCCACGCGCTCACGCATCAGGCAGAACTCGGTGCCGTCAAGCTGTTCCTCGGCAGCGAGGAAGTAGCGCGAGTCGGTCCATAGCGCTGCGCCATGAAGCGTCACCACCGCCGTTCCTGCACTTCCGTCGAAGCCCGATATCCACTTTCTGCCCTCCCATCTCTCAGGAACGTATTCGCTCATGTGTGGGTCGGCACTGGGAAAGATAAACGCTGAGAGATGCTCGCGGCGCATCTCCTCACGCAACTGCTGGAGTCGCGTCTCTATGGTCTTGTTGTCAGGTCTCATAGTATAATAATGTGTATTAGTTTGTAGCATGTTAACTTCCGAACAAAGGTCGGATGACGCAAATTTACAAAAGATTCCGCTATGAAAGGATAAAAGCGGCAGAAATTTAGCGATGCGTTGCACCGAATTTTGAATTACAACAGGCAAGGCTAACCTAGGAGGCTATGGCGTCCCGCCGTAGCCACGCAGCCTTTTATGGCAGATTATCAATCAGCGCCGTGTCCCGAGGGGACACGTATCTATCAGAAACCCACTGCAAGCTCCGAAGGAGCGCAGCTGTGGGACGAGCAGACTCCCTCTCACCCTCTCTTGGTTCCGCGAAGCGGAACCGCAGCTCATACTCAATCTACTGGTCGTTCGTGGGTGCGTGGCTACGGCGAGACGCCATAGCCTCCTATGTTTGTATCAGACTTGCTTGCGGAGGCTGTAATACTTAACTTTTGACCAAAGGCCGGAGACCTCCTCTACTGTGTAACCGTTGTGTTTTTCTTTGTTTTTTCCGATTATGGGCGCGTGCTGTGCACAAATAAAAGGCTTTACATTAGGTTGTCGAGAACTGGTTCTCGTAAGACCTAATGTAAAACCTTTTATTTAAATCCGATAGGATTTGCGCCCATAAGCGGACTGTGGAGTAAGGTTTTTGTCAAAGCCCTGCCTATCACCAACCTAAAATAAAGCCAAAAAGGTGCTAACAATGCGTAACGGATTTTGCGTTTTACTGCCGATTGGCTATCTTTGCGTTATGAAAAAGCTGTTCACAACCATATATATAACGCTTCTTTGCCTTGACTGCATGGCACAACGTCAGACTGTCGTGGCGGACATGGACACACGACTGCCCATCGCTGGAGCTGTGGTCAGCACCGCAGGAGGCAAACGCCTTACCACGGATTATACGGGACGCTTCGGTTCGGCGCTGCCCATCAAGAGCGCCACCATCTCGAAGAAGCACTATATGCAGCGCCGCGTCTCGGACATGGAGCTTCGCCAGGACACCATCTTCCTCATTCCGCAGGAGGTGGTGCTCAACGACGTGGTGGTGACAGCGCCCGGATTCAGCTTCAATACGCAGAAGGCGCTGCGAAGCGTAAAGGAGAACGCTGCTCTGCCCAACCCTGCGCAGGGATTCAATCTGCTCGGCATTGTGCAGATGCTCGTGCCTACGAAGAAGGCGAAGAGTGCGGAAAGGTGTGAGAAGATAAAGAAAATACTGGACAGATATTGACAGGAATGTCAACGAATAACATTGCAAAAACAAAATCAACAACCTAAAAGAAAATGATTATCATTAAAGCGCAACCACAACATTGCGAAGACATCGCACGACTTATCATGACCGCCATGACCGACGAATGCTGCCAGAACATTGCCGGCGAAAAACATAACATCGACGATTTCCATAAGATGATGCTCGAGCTGGTCCGCATGGACGACTCGCAGTATAGCTGGCGAAACGCTTTCGTGGCTGTGGACGAGAAAGCCACGGACGGCGACATTGACAAGGCTCCGGTGGCTGGTGCCATCGTGGGATATGACGGCAAGGACCTTCATCGTCTGCGTCTGCGCTTCCAGGAGGCTGCAAAGAAGCACCTTGAGATGGACTATTCGCAGATGGACGACGAGACGCAGGAGGGCGAGTTCTATCTTGACTCACTCGCCGTATACAGCGCATACCGCCGTCAGGGCATCGCCTCGATGCTGTTGGACCGTATGATACGGCATGCCGCCAGCCTTAATCTCCCCGCCGCTCTGCTCGTGGACAAGAACAATCCTAACGCAGAACGCCTCTACACCTCGTTAGGATTCAGATATCAGAACGACGCAATGTGGGGAGGACACGAGATGAAGCACCTTGTAGTTGAGAGTTGAATGAAAGTTGAGAGTTGAGAATTGAGAGTTGAGAGTTATGATTACCTTTTTTAATCAATCCAAATACTAATCATCGCTCGACTTTGCTGCATGCCTTAGCAATAACTCCCAACTCTCAACTCCCAACTCTCAACTTTCAACTAATCATAACTCTCAACTTTATATAAACTCGTTGCCCTTCTTTATCTGTATGTCGTTGACAATACGGCGAATGTCTGCAGACGAGTCTTCCTTCTTTCCGATGAAGAGCACGTTGCCTTCCTCGGCTATTATATAACCGTCCAGATTGCTGATGACAGCCAGTCTGCCCTTCGGCAGCTTGATGATATTGCCGTGCGCATTGTCGAGCACCACGTCCGTGTCGACAGCCACGTTGTCGCCCTCACCCTTGCTCAGTGCCTCGTACATGCTGTGCCATGTGCCGAGGTCAGCCCAACCGAAGTCGCAGCGCATCACGCAGACGTTGTCAGAACGTTCCAGCACGCCGAAGTCGATGGAGAGGTTTGGATAAGACGGGAAGTTCTTCTTTACGTACTTGTTCTCCTCCACGTAGTCGTACTCGGGATGCTCGGCGTCGAAGGTGCGCAGGACGGAGGGCACCAGCTTGTAGAGCGTGTCGAGAGCGCAACGCGCATTGGCGAGGAACATACCGGTGTTCCAGTAGAACTCGCCCATCTCCATGAACATACGTGCAAACTCGCGCTCCGGCTTCTCCGTGAACGACTTCACCTTATGCACACCCTCCTGACATTCCTCGCCAAGCTGTATGTATCCGTATCCCGGTTCGGGACGCGTAGGCTTGACGCCCATGGTGAGCATATAGTCGTTGGCAGCCACAAATTCGAAGGCGCGTTCAAGGCAAGCCTCAAACCGGTCTTCCCCCACAATCGTAAGGTCAGAAGGCGTGACGAGGATGCGTGCGTCACGGCACTTGTTGAAGATGCGGTGCGAAGCCCATATCATGCTTGGTGCCGTGCCGCGGTGGATAGGTTCGGAGAGCAACCGCTCGTCCGTCAGTTCGGGCAACTGCTCGCGAACAATGCTCTCGTAGTCCTCATTCGTGACCACATATATATTTTCTTTTGGCAGCAGACGTGCAAAACGATCATAGGTGTACTGCAGCAATGTACGACCCATTCCGAAGAAGTCGATGAACTGCTTGGGCCACTGATCGCGTGAGCAAGGCCACAGACGACGTCCCTTGCCGCCGGCAAGTATGACGCAGTAGTTAAGGTTTTGTTCTTTCATGCCATTATCATTTAATGTTCTTTCTTTGTGTGCTGTCCGCCATAACGTCAGAATTAAATAGCGGATGCTATTTATATAACGAGGTTATTGTAAGGTTATTATTTTTTTAAAGCCTATTTATCCTTATTGAACAATTATTATGATTTAAAGGAATAATTTCGTCACAAAAGTCTTGCACAACCCAATTATTTGTTATACCTTTGCAGACGCAAAACGCCAATGCCCAGATGGCGGAATCGGTAGACGCGCTGGTCTCAAACAC
>ERZ1026901.883-NODE-883-length-20433-cov-6.270144_pt1 | contig 20433 bp, 17 predicted proteins | sample MGYA00380179_ERZ1026901 | MGnify/ENA primary metagenome ERZ1026901 (study PRJEB33269, sample SAMEA4719815) | human gut metagenome | biome: human-associated habitat; feature: organic feature; material: feces | place: Cameroon | collected 2013-10 ... | reverse complement strand
ATAATAAATAATAAATAATAAATAATAAATAAATAATAAATAAAGGTAGGAGACAAACCTCTCGTCAAGGGTGCTTGTCTCCTACTTTTTTTTATTTAATAGAACTTTCGCAAGTGCATAACAAACACATTTTCAAACTATTATCATTTCTATCGAGCATCGCCGAAGGCGGCGCTTGGGATGATAATAGTTTGGATTATCTAGCTGTCGACTCGCGGTCAATAATCTCGCCACGCAACACCACATCTTCCGTTGCCTTTGCGTCATCAGCGACATGAGCCATGATTAGTCGACAGGTCTCCGTTGCCATCTGTTCCACGGGTTGCTCAACAGCCGTTATCGTTGGATGAACAAACGTGCAGAGCGTGGTGCCCGACATGCAGCAGATGCGCACATCGTCAGGAATGCGCAACCCGCATTTCTGAATGACGCTCTTGGCACCTAAGAGAGCCGTCTCCGTGAAGCCGAACACCGCATCGAAAGCCATTCCTTGTTCGATAAACCGTTTCATGACCTTGCTGCCTTCATCGGCGCTCAATGCCGACGGCAGCACCAGCGCGGGATCATAGGCGATGTTATATTTCTCAAGCGCCTCTCTATATCCACGCCGACGCTCCACGCCGTTGCGTATGCGCTCAGGTCCAGAGATATAGACTATGCGCTTGCACCCGCTGCGTATGAGGCGCTCGACCATAAAAAACGACATCACCACATCGTCAAGACGCACCTTTGACACATCGAGGTCTTCAACCGTGCGGTCAAAGAACACCAATGGGATGCCACGCGCCATCACCCTTTGATAGAGGTCGGCGTTGCGCTCCTTGTCACACGCGCTTACAATGATGCCGTCAACCATACATTGTACCATCATCTCAATGTTCTCGCGTTCCTGTTCCGCGCTCTCGTTTGACGTGGCGATGAGCACATTGTATCCGTGCTTACGCAAGATGGTCTGCGCATGGCTGATGAAAGTCATGTAGAAGGACGTTACGATTTCAGGAATGACGATGCCAATGTTGTGAGAGTGTTGCTTGCGCAAGCTCACAGCCAACTCGTTACGGTGGTAGCCCATGCGACGAGCGGTCTCTGTGATCAGCCTCATCGTGTCCTCCTTAACGTTTTGCGAGTCTCCCGACAGGGCGCGAGAGACGGTCGACTTGGAGATGCCCAGCTCATTGGCAATGTCCTTTATTGTGACGTATCTTGACATTCTTGATTTTTCGTTTTAGTTAGTACATCTGCAAATTTAACACTTTTATTTTTAAAAGAAGGTCTTCGAGACCTTTTTTTGCTGTAAATATAAAATCCATTGGGAACGATTGCGGAAAACGGGAACGATTGCGGGAACGATTGCGAAAAAAGATGCATGTTTTTTGCTTTTTCTTTTTGCGGCAATGTTTTAAATTTGCAGCAGAAAACAACAGAAGGACGGTTTTAAGCAAGACCACTTTCTTGTTGAACCTAAAAAACAAGTTACAAATAACAAAACCAACAAAACCTAAAAGGAAATAAAAATGGAAACCTCTTCAAGACAAGGCCGTGTGCCGTTCATCAGTAAGATTGCCTACGGAATGGGCGATGTGGGATGCAATTTCAGTTGGATGTTCGTCAGCAACTTCCTCATGATTTTCTACACCGACGTGTTCGGCATAGGCATGAGCGCTGTGGCAACCCTTATGCTCGTTTCACGAATATGGGACGCCGTCAACGACCCCATTATCGGAACGCTCACCGACAAGACCCACACACGCTGGGGACGCTTCCGCCCGTGGCTGCTCTTTGGAGCACCTGTTACCGCCATCGTTCTCATGCTCACCTTCTGGGCACACCCCCAGTGGAGCCAGACGGCAAAGATTGTCTATATGGCCGTGACCTACTGCATCTTGGTGCTCGGCTACACCTGTGTAAACCTCCCCTACGGCACCCTCTGCGGAGCCATGACACAGAACATCGACGAGCGCGCACAGCTCAACACCAGCCGCTCGGTGAGCGCCATGATTGCCATCGGCGTCCTTAACATCATCACCGTTCCGCTCGTGACCTACCTTGGCAAGGGCAACGCACAGTTTGGCTATCTTGCCGTCGCCATAATCTACGGCATCATCTTCGCTGCCTGTCACCTGTTCTGCTTCAGCAAGACGAAAGAGGTAGTAGAGGTGCCTGTGGGACAGAAGCTCCCCATATCTGTTCAGCTTAAGGCGGTGCTCAAGAACCGTCCTTACCAGTTGGCTATCCTCGGACAGTTCCTGTTCGGCTTCATCCTCTACGGACGCAACGCCGACATTCTCTACTATTTCACTTATGTAGAAGGCTCAGCCACCCTGTTCAGCTACTATTCAATGGCCATCATCGTGCCGTCGATAGCAGGAGCGGCCTGCTTCCCCTGGATGTTCAAGAAGACAGGCAACAAAGGCTACGCCGCTGCCGTGTTTGCATTGCTCTGCGGCGTGTTCATGGGCATGCTTTACCTCTTCAGCCCCAACACCACCCCGATAGAATTTTACGTCTGCTCAGCCCTCGCCTGGTTCTTCTTCTCAGGCTTCAACACCGCCATCTATGCTGTGATTCCCGATTGTGTCGAGTATGGCGAATGGAAGACGGGCATACGCAACGACGGCTTCCAGTATGCCTTCGTGTCGCTCGCCAACAAGATGGGCATGGCCCTCGGCACAGCGCTCTTTGCCTTGGCTCTCGACTCGGCAGGTTATGTGGCTGGCGCACAGCAGAACGCCGACGTGATCGCCATCATGCGCCACACGTTCTCAACCATTCCCGGTGCGCTCTGGGTGATCACCGCCCTCTGCCTCTGCTTCTACAAGCTCCACCGCCATGTTTACAACAAGATTGTGGAAGAGCTGAAGGTGCTGAAGAACAAGATTTAAAGCAGAAAGCGCAAGATAAAAAAGCAAGGTTTAAAAACAAAAGCAAGGTTTAAGAATAAAAAAGCAAGGTTCAAGACAGAAACATATCAAGAACGAAAACATTCGGAACAAAGAAATCCTTTAAAAACATTACAACTATGAGACAAGCAATATTGGTAGCCCCAAAGCACATCGAGTTTAAAGAAGTGGCAGCCCCCAAGGCTGAAGACCTCAAAGAGCATCAGATTCTCGTCAACATAAAGCGCATAGGCATCTGCGGCAGCGAGATACACTCGTATCACGGACTCCATCCCGCAACCTTCTACCCTGTGGTTCAGGGACACGAATATTCGGCTGTGGTCGTGGCTTGCGGCAGCAAGGTCACGGTGTGCAAGCCTGGCGACAACATAACGGCACGCCCCCAGCTGGTGTGCGGCAAGTGTAACCCTTGCAAGCGCGGACAGTATAACGTGTGCGAGCACCTTCGCGTACAGGCATTCCAGGCCGACGGCTGCGCACAAGACTATTTCGTTATCGACGACGACCGCGTGCTTAAGTTGCCCGAGGGCATGAGCCTCGACTTCGGCGCCATGATTGAGCCGGCAGCTGTGGGCGCACATGCCAGCAACCGCACCGACGTGAAAGGCAAGAACGTGGTGGTGAGCGGTGCAGGAACCATCGGCAACCTCGTGGCACAGTTCTGCAAAGCGCGTGGCGCCAAGCGTGTGCTCATCACCGATGTCAGCGACCTGCGTCTGGCCAAGGCCCGCGAGTGTGGCATCACCGACACGCTCAACATCACCCAGCGCCCTCTTAAAGAGGTGGCCAAAGAGCTGTTTGGCGATGAGGGGTACCAGGTGGGCTTCGAGGTGGCAGGCGTTGAGTCGTCTATCCGCTCTCTTATGGAGACCATCGAGAAGGGCAGCGACATTGTGGTCGTGGCTGTGTTTGCCAAGGACCCCGCCCTCAGCATGTTCCATCTGGGTGAGCATGAGCTTCGCCTCATCGGCTCGATGATGTATCGTCATGAAGACTACCAGACCGCCGTCGACTTCGTGTCTAAGGGCATCGTCAACCTCAAACCGCTCATCAGCAACCGTTTCGCCTTTGAGCAGTATGACGACGCTTACAAGTTTATCGACACACACCGCGAGACATCTATGAAGGTCATTGTCGACTTGGAACAGAAGCCCGAATAACAAGACACAACCGGACGTTCATAACCCATTGGTCATTCGACCCTTTTGGTCATTCGGCCCTACCCTATTGGTCTTTGACCCTACCCTATTGGTCTTTGGCCAAACCGACCTAAGAAAAGATATTAAAACAAGATAGTCATTAGAATAAGAAAAGTAAGATTTGGTTTTTTGTGTTATAAATAGAAGGTAACTTTAGAAGATGTAATTCAGGATTGACGCATTGGTTTAGGAGGACGGCCCTCACGCGGTTGTCCTCCTGACACCAACGTCAACAACATCACATTTTTTCATTCACTTTTCATCATTCACTTTTCATTAATCACTTTTTTCATTAAGATGAAACGACTCTTCTCTTTCATTATAGCATCGGCAGCGACCCTGACTGCCGCAGCACAGATACATCTCTCTGTCGAACTGAACAACAACCACCTGTGGCGAGGCATAGAGGTGGCAGACGGATGCGTGGTGGAAACCGACCTCAACTACACGTTTGCCAAAGGACACATGACGCTCGGTCTATGGGGCGGCACCAACACCCAAGGCACCTACAAAGAGTTTAACCACTATCTGAGCATTCAGGGCGCAGGGTTTAAGTTCAGCGCATGGGACACCTACAATTTCTCCCCCGGCGCGACATACAACAACCGCCAATATTTCAACTATTCGGCTCACGAGACAGGACGCTTCCTCAACTGCACCCTCGATTACCGTTTCCAGCAGCCACAGTTTCCGTTGCTTCTCAGCTGGTCCACTATCATGTTCGGACGCGACCGTTCTGCCGACAACACCGCACAGAAATATTCTACGTTTGTCTATGCCGAATATCCCGTTTACAAGAAAGACGGATGGCAGGTGGATGCTGGCGTGGGTGGAGCCTTCGCCCTCAACAAGGCAGGCGACGACCATCACTTCTACGGCACAACGCCAGGCATCGTCCACACCCAGCTGAAGGTTAGCCGCGACCTGAAGATCGGGGCCTACACCTTGCCCGTGCATGTCATGGGCATGTGGAACCCGCAATCGGACAAGGCATTCTTCCAGGTAGGAGCACAAATTATAAAATTATAGAACATTTCAAAAGACGAAGCATTATGAACATTAAAGATTTCACAACGGGCGTGCAACACATCGGCATACCTACCAACAACATTGAGGCAACCATCGACTTCTATCTCACGCTGGGCTTCACCATTGCCTTGCGCACACAAAACGGTGACGAGGAAGTGGCGTTCTTGCAGCTTCACAACCTCATAATTGAAACTTACCAGAACCGTCAAGCCGCCATGGCCTATGGCGCCATTGACCACATCGCCATCGACGTAAAGAACATTGATGAGCTGTTCAAGGTGGCGCAGCGTGCCCAACTGAAAATGCTCGACACCGAGGTTCACGGTCTACCCTTCTGGGAAAACGGCGTCAAGTTTTTCACCATTGAAGGACCCAACCGCGAGAAGATAGAGTTCTGCGAGCGTCTGTAAAAAAGCGGAAACAGGACAAAGCAGCAAAAAGCTGACAAAACGAAGCAACAATAAGCTGACAAAAGAAAGCTGTAGAGCTAACAAAAGAAAGCAGTAAAAGCTAAAAGAAAGCAGTAGAGCTGACAAAAGGAAGCAGCAAAAAGCTAAAAAAAAGCAGTAGAGCTAAAAAACAAAGCAAAAAAGCTAAACACCCCATCGCCGCATAGCACCTCTCAAAAGAGGGCTATGCGGCGTTTTCATTGTCCTTTTTGCCGATATTTTACCGATATTTCAGCCGATATCTCAACCTTTTTTGGCTTGTATTTAACACAATTTTTCGCATCGTTGGTTTGGATTTGCATCGATTTTCACTCAAAGTTGGTTTGGATTTGCTCCGATTTTCACCCAAAGTTGGTTTGGATTTGCTCCGATTTTCGCCAAAAGTTGGTTTGGATTTGAAAATAATATCCGCTATCCCCATGATTTCAAGACCGTATTTCAGGAAAATGCCTAAATAATAAAAATACGCTTTCCCAATAAAAAAATATTCAAAAAGAGAATGGTTTCAGAATTAATTTGTATTTTTGCCATGTCTATTACCGAATAATCTTTTTTTGAGTGAAGACAAAGCTGTTGTGGCAAAAAACCTTGTAACACACATAGCCTATGCCCAAACGGCTTGATATCTAAATCTTAAAACTTGAATAAAAAACCAAGACATAATGAATGGCAAGAGAAACAGAATATTGGTTGTAACCTTTGCCAACGACCTGCCAGCACATGACCTGTCGTTGTTTCGCGGTGCCGTCATAAGCACCGTGGGGCAAGAGCATGTCTTGTTCCACAACCATCAAGGCGACAAACTGCGTTACAGCTATCCGCTTGTGCAATATAAGCGCATAGGCGGCAAGGCAGCATTGGTGTGCCTTGGCGAGGGTGCCGACGACGTGGGCGAGTTTTTCGCCAACAACACGTCACCGCTGCAGATTGGTGACAGGAGCGAGACGTTTGTCGTGGAGAGGGTGTCGCCCCGCAATGTGGTCACGCAGATCTGGCAAGACATGTTCACCTACACGATAAGAAAATATCTGCCCCTGAACCAGGAAAACTATCAGCGTTATATGGCCATGGACAGCCTCGCCGAACAGTATGCCCTGCTTGAGCGATGCCTGACAGGCAACATCCTGTCGTTTGCCAAGAGTCTCGGCATACATTTCGAATCGACCGTCGTGGTGAAGATCTCGCAGGTGTTGGGCACCAAGACCTACCGCTACAAGAACGTGAAGCTGCAAGGCTTCGACCTCGTGTTCAAGACCAACGTGTCGCTGCCCGATTATATAGGCTTAGGCAAGAGTGTGAGCCAAGGTTTCGGCACAATATGCAGGACAAAAAAATCATAAAGCTTATGGATATAAAAAGAGAAACGGTCTATCTCGCCTCCTTGTTGAGGGGCGTGGGCAAGCTGCTTTTCTATCTGAAAGGCGAGAGCCGCACGATGAGCATGGGCAACGGCACCTATGCCGCCCGGTTTGTAGAGAGCCACATGGGGCAACTCGGTGCATTCTTTGCCTCAGACGAGGAGTGGGAGGTGCTGACAGGCGCGGCGACAAACCCGTCGCAAGAAACTGTCAGGGAAAACCTGTTGGCGGAGTGCGTCAACAACGGCGAGCGCCTGTCGCAGGGCGTTGACGCTTTTGGCACTACGACCAACTATCGTCGTGACGTGCAGCTTGTGCCTATCATGGCATCGGTGAGGAGCAACGAGTCGCATCTGCACAGCAAGTTGTGCAAGATGCAACTTGACGAGAGCCTGTTTCCCACATACACCGCCAGCGACGGCCCTGCCGAACGCCAGCGGTTGCTCAACGCCTTTGAGGCCGACTTCAACAAGATAACTACACACGACCTGCGCTCGTTCTCGGAGACCCTACTCAACCTCTTGCAGGTGTATGCCTCATCGGTGCCTTGCATGGCAACAGACATGGATGACGTGAGCCTTTACGACCAAGTGCGCACAGCGGCAGCCATTGCCGTGTGCCTATATGATGTGCGCACGGCTGGGGGCGACACGAAGGAACCATTCCTGCTCATCGGAGCCGACTTCAGCGGCATACAGCCCTACATCTACCAGATTGTCTCCAAGTATGCCGGCAAGAACCTCAAGGGGCGCTCGTTCTACATCAGGCTGCTTTCTGATGTCGTGGTGCGACACATCGCCCGGTCGTTACGCCTGTTAGATGCTAACGTCATATACAATTCGGGCGGCGGCTTTTACATGCTGGCACCCAACACGCCCTTTGTGGCAACAGCTCTCGACAAAGCCGTGGCAGAGATTGAACGCCACATGCTCGATGCCCACGGCACCTCGCTCTATGTCGCCATCGACAAGCATGCGTTTGCCGCCGACACGCTCCTGCACCGTCAGCCCATGCTAAGCGAGGTGTGGGCCCGCCTGTTTGTGAAGCGCGACAAGCGCAAGCAAACCAAATGGTGCGACGTCATAAGCCGTGACTATGACCGCTTCTTCGCTCCCGACACGCTCACCGACCCGTCGGCCATTGATGCCGTGACGGGCGAGCTGTTCCTGAAGGGCGAGAAGAAGTTTGCCTTAGACAGCAACGCCAACATGTTCATGAAGGACGTGACGCGCCAACAGATAAAGTTGGGCGAGACGTTGCGCCAGACAGATGCCGTTGTGATGGCAGACCAGGAGCTCGACGTTCTCAAAGGCTACACCCATGTGGAGCCGCTCAACCTCGGTCTTCACTATTATTTTGTGGGCCGCAAAGACCTGTCAAGCCACAAGGAGGCCCTTGACAGATATGAGGCACAGGTGACCGTCTGCACCTACAACGGTCAGGACGGCGACTGCTGTTTCATTTCCCCCGACGGCTGCCACAACACCCAGACGCTCAATTTCTATGGCGGCAACGAGCAAGCCACGAAGCACATGGCAACGTTTGAGAAGATGTGTGACGGCGAACAGCTGAACCGCCTCGGGGTGCTGCGCATGGATGTCGACAACCTCGGACTGATATTCCAGGGCGGCCTCGACGCACGCCACGCCACGCTGTCACACTATGCAGCCCTGAGCCGCGCGTTCGACATCTTCTTCTCGGGCTACATCAACACGCTGTGGGGTGAGCTTGCTCCCACACAGACGTTCATCCTCTACAGCGGTGGCGACGACCTCTTTATCGTGGGACGATGGGACAAGACCATAGAGATGGCAGAACAGATACAGGCCGATTTCAAGCGTTATGGATGTCACAACCCGGCATTCTCAATATCGGGCGGCATCGCTATCGTGCCACCGAAGTTCCCGCTCATGAAGGCTGCCGCCCTTAGTGCCGATGAGGAGAGCAGAGCCAAGGGTCACGTCTGCGGCAACACGTCAAAAGACGCTGTCTCGCTGCTATCGATGGCGCTTCACTGGAAGCACGAATATCCCGCTGTGCGCGACCTTAAAGACGCCATTGTGGAAGCGTTGGGACAGGGCGTGCCGAAGTCGTTCATATCGAAGGTGCTGCAACACGCCTCCAACGCGCAGATAAAGAACCATCGTGTGACCAACGTGAAGGAATATTGGATGCTGACCTACGACCTTAGTCGCATGAAGCAACGCTGCACGGCAGCCAAGCAGCTGGTCGACTGTTGTCTCGCCGACATGTGCAACAACAGCGGCAAGCTACAAAAGCAAGACATCCAGACCGCCTACCATCCTCTTGAGCTGTGGGCCTTGGCCTGCAGATGGGCGGAAATAGAAACAAGAACTAACTTATAAAAACAATAAAACTATGCCTTATAACAACAATTCAAACGGATACGAGCCAAGAAATTATGGCAACCCAACAAGAATGGATGCCAGAGAAGAGGCTTCTGAGATTTTTGCAAGAAAGGTTTTTCAGAAAGCCTGGATAGAGACAGGTGCTGATGAAGCCCTGCCTGAATACGCCGAGTTTATGGGAAAAGCGATGGCAGAAAAGAATCTCACCAGTTCGAAGATACGCAGCATCTATGGAGAGATAAAGCGCATACAGATGGGAGAGTTTGCAAAAGAAAAATCTTCGTTCTATCTCCTGCGACCCAAGGTGGCATACGCCGTGGGACGAGAGAAGACGAATGTGGGCCTACAACTCTTCAAACTATTGTTTGACAAGTCTGCCCAATGTGTAAAGGACAAAAACACCTTCCTCCATTTTGCCAATTTCATGGAGGCAGTGCTGGCTTATCATAGAGCCTATGTGAAAAAGAATGACTAACGCTTTAAAAAAAGAACATTATGACAAAGCTTTTGAAAAAAATAATATATACAGGCAACCTCGTTGTGAAAACAGGCCTTCACATTGGTGGAACCAACGCATCGCTCAATATCGGCGGACCCGACAAGTTTGTGGTGAGAAACCCGCTGACCAACATCCCTTACATACCAGGCAGCTCGCTTAAGGGCAAGTTGCGCTCGCTGCTGGAACTGAAAAACGGCGAGACCTCAAACGGCAAGCCGAGCAACAATGTAAAATCAAAGGCAGGAGCCTTGTTCGGTGTGGCTGGTGACAATGAGCAAAGTCACCCATCACGCCTTATCGTGCGCGATGCGGAGATGGCGACCGATGCTGACACAGAGGAAGAGCTGCAAAAATACGGACTGTCGCGCAAGACGCTTCCCGACTACAGCAACACCGACCTGCCCTTCACCGAGAGCAAGACCGAGGTGTCTATCGACCGCATAACAGCCAAATCGAACCCGCGCACCTTTGAGCGTGTGCCGGCAGGGGCGCAGTTTAAGATCCAGCTTGTGCTCAATGTGTTTGACGACGACAACGAGAACGAACTGAAAGACAGTCTGCGTCGAGCCATAGCCCTGCTCCACGACGACTATCTCGGCGGACAAGGCTCACGCGGTTACGGTCAGGTAGAGCTCCACTTTACAAAGGCCGAGGGTGAAACCAAAACCTACTGATTATGGCACGATATGCAATAATTAAGCTCTGCCACCTGTCGCCCCTCCACATCGGCACAGGGCGCGAGAGCTACGACACGTCGTCGGCGTGGCTACACTCCGACACGCTTGCCTCCGCCCTCGCCTCGCTCAAGGCACAGCGGGGCGACAGCGACGTTGCTGAGTTTATGTCGCAACTTGTGGTGTCGTCTGCCTTTCCCTTCTACAAGGACATGCTGTTCCTGCCCAAAGCCCACGGACGCGTGCGCTTTGCCAACGAGGAGAAATGCCGCAAGAGCCTAAAGCGCGTCACGTTCATTGAGCAGTCGTTGTGGACGAGACTTGCCGCCGGCGATCAACTGTCGGAGAGCGATGTCACCATCGACGGCGATTTCATGTACCCAGCAGGCAGACGCTGCGCCACGATGTCGCGCACGCAGACAACGCAACGGGTGCGCGTCTATGCCGACACAGAGAAAGATGCCGAGCCGTTCTTTTTTGAGTGGCGCTATTTTGACCACGAGGCAGGACTCTACTTTCTCACCACAGCCACAGGGCCGTTACTTGACGAGCTGGTGCCCCTTGCCACGATGCTCAGTGAGACGGGCCTTGGCACCGACCGCAACGTTGGTGGCGGACACTTTGAAGTGGAAGTGTCGGAGGTGGAGATCAACAGCACGCCCAATGCCGATGCACAGGTGCTGCTGTCGCTTTTCATCCCCGACCGTCAGGACATGCCGAACCTCAACCTGGAAGACGCGCGCTACGGTTTGTTGCGTCGCGGTGGCTTTGCCGCGGGCAGCACCATCGAGAGTTTGCGCCACTTGCGCAAGCGCAGCGTCTATATGTTTGACGAGGGATCGGTCTTTCCCACACAGGCACCACTTGGCGGCACAGTCGTTGACCTACGTCCCGACTGGAACGCCCCTGCCATGCACCCCATGCTCCGCAGCGGCAGACCTTTCTTCTTACCTTATAAAATGTAGACGGTATGAGCAAAATGAAACTTGAGACCCTTACATCCCTGCACATAGGGTCGGGCAACATGTTACAGAAAGACAGCGACTTTGTTTTTGGCAAAGATGCCGAAGACTATCCTGTTGTGGGTGTTATTGATCCGCGCAAGGTGCTCACTCTCGTAGGCGAAGAAAACATAGACGCATGGACGGTGGGCATAGAGAATGGACGCAGCACCGAAGACATAGTGAAGCAGTATGCCCCCATTGCAACGATTACCGACTACTCGCTGCACACTATCGACTCGTACCTGTCGCGCACGCCACAGCAGATAAAGGAGTTTATCCGCGACGGGTTGGACCGCCCCTACATTCCAGGCAGCTCCATAAAGGGAGCCATACGCACAGCCGTGCTTTCCAGCATAGCGGCAAAGATGAATGAAACAGAAATTTTACGGGATATAAGAAAAAACGGCAACATCACAGCCAAAACTTTTGAGGCAAAGGTCTTTGGCAAAGACCCCAACCACGATGTGTTTCGATATCTGCTTGTCGGCGATGCCTTTGCCACAGGCTATCGCACTGCCGTCTACAACATGGTGAACATAAACGAACGCACAGAAAGAGGCTTCTGGGACACAAGCAAACAGATGGCTACAGAAGTGTTGCTCTCTGGCACCGAGGTCGACTTTTCATTAGTATTGAAACAACCAGAACTTCGACCAGCCGATATGCCAGCAATGCCTAAAGCCTTGAGTTCTGTAGATGCGTTGCTCAATGTCATCAACAACCACACAAGGACGTTGCTTGCCGACGAAATAGACATTTTGGAAAGCAAAAATGTTGATTCACGATCGGAAGAAAAGGTGAACAGCTACATAGGACAATTAAAAGATTTGCTGAATACCGCTAACGAATGTCAAGGCACACATTCGGCTGTCATGCGCATAGGGCACGGCTCGGGTTGGCGCTTCATCACTGGTGCATGGACCGAACGTCTATCCGACAACTTCGAGGCGATTGTCAATAAGGCACGGCCTGGCAACATGAAGCGCTATGCAGATTATGATTTTCCGAAGTCACGACGGCTGGAGGAAGAAGAGTGCGAGCCGTTGGGATTTGTAAAAATAACGTTGTGCAACTAAAACCTACTATAGAGCAATGAGTAAAAACATACAGATAGCTCTTGTGAGCAAAGAGACGCTTCCCGTGTTCTACATCATCAACGAGTTTCGTCCCAACGAGGTGTTTCTTGTCGGCACGGAAGAGACGACGCGAGAAATGGAGCAGATAGAACGCTCGGCAGCGAAGATGGGCACCGTGTGCCACCGACTTATTACCAAGGCCGACGACATGGCATACACCATGAAGCAGTGTGAGAGCGTGCATGAACGTTGCGGCGACGACGCCTGCTACTGTTACAACCTGACCTGTGGCACCAAGCTCATGGCTTTCGGTGCGCTGATGTGTGCGCAGAAGCACCAGGCACAGGTGGTCTATTCAGACATCTCCACCTACACCAACTTCGCCACGATGCAGCGCATGCCCATGCAGCACATGCTCACGACCGAGACGATAATTGCCTTACAGGGGCAGAAGATAAAGAGCCGCGACATTTACCGATACGATGCCGAACGCACAGAGTGTGCCTTGCAGGTGCGCAATTTCGTGCTTCGCAACATCAAGGCCTACTCTACGCTGATAAACCACTACAACACCTACAAGCAGTTGCCGAACCCATTCAGCCAAGGCAAACTGTTCTATAGACGCAGCGGTGGCGAGTTAGTGGTAGAATATGACGATGTCGAGGTGTTCGCCTCCGACTATCACGATGCTTTCTCCATGCTGTTTGAAGGCCGTTGGTGGGAGACCCTTGTTGCCGATGCCGTGAGCCGATGGGCAGACGGACGCTACGAGGTGTGGACAAATGTGCGCTTCGAGCCGAAGGCAGAGGCTGAACGTTACGACAAGAACGAGATCGACGTGTTGGTGAATATCGGCAACAGGCTGTTGTTTGTAGAGTGTAAGTCGGGCATGTTCAACCAAGACAATCTTTACAAGCTCAGCAGCGTGTCGCGCACATACGGCAGCTACAAGTCTAAGAGCGTCATAGTGTCGTTCCGCGACAATGTTATCCGCCCCGACCTTGAGGAGAAGGCTCACGAGATGCATGTCAAGCTGTTTGTGCCCAACCGCCAACTGAGCGACATCGGTGTGGAGCTTGACAAAATTGTAAAATCGTTAAACGCTTAAACTGTTTATGGGAAGAAAAGTTTTTATATCGGTGCTCGGCACCGGCTATTATGGCGAATGTGTCTATGCCCGCGACGGCTTCACGTCATCGTCAACGCGCTTCATACAGCACGCCACGCTTGAGATGCTGACACAGAAAGGCAACTGGACGGCAGATGCCCATGCCTATGTGCTGCTCACAAAGGAGGCACGCGAAACCAACTGGCACATACCCGGCGGCATGAGGACCAACATGCGCACAAAGGCAGACGAGCCTTATGCTGGCTTGGAAAGCGTGATTGAAGGCATGAACCTGCCCTTTGAGGTGAGCGGCATCGACATACCCATGGGTAAAAACGAAGAGGAGATATGGCAGATCTTCGACATCGTGTATGGTGTGCTGCAAGAGGACGATGAGGTCTATTTTGACCTCACCCATGGCTTCCGCTACCTACCCATGCTCGTGCTTGTGCTCGGCAACTATGCCAAGTTTCTGAAGCGAGCCAAGGTGCGCAGCATAACCTACGGCAACTTCGAGACGCGCAGCAAGGACGGCATAGCCCCGATAATAGACATCACCGCGTTCTCTACGCTGCAAGACTGGACGGCGGCATCGGCAGACTATCTGCAACACGGCGACTCCACACTGATTGGCATCTGCGGCACGCAGCAGTTGACCCCTATTCTTAAGGAGACATGCGGCAAGGACGAGACTGCGCAAAACCTGAAAAAGCTCATAGCCTCTCTCAACACCTTTACTGACGACATGCGCTTTTGCCGTGGCATGGCGCTCATCGGCGGCAAGCCAGCTACCGACGTGAGCTGCTATATAGATAAGGTGGGGGGCCAATATCTCAAGCCGTTCCGCCCATTGCTTGCGATGGTGCGCGACACGGTGGCAGACATGAGCGCGAACCACGCCGCCAACATGCTTGCAGCCTCAGCCCAATGTTACCGTTACGGCAACCTGCAAGCCGCCATAACGCTGCTTGAAGAGGGCATAATATCTGTCTTCTGCGAACGTCATGGCTTGCAGATTGACGACAAGTCGAAGCGCGAGATTGTAAACCATGCGTTCAACAAGAAGCAGCTTGGGTTGATGGGAAAACTGGGAGATTATAAGCCCTTGTCGGAAGACAAGGAGCAGGTGGTCGCCGAAGTGGAGCAGGACCCGTTGCTTACAGACCACATCATAAAGGCGTTCGCAAACCTCTGCGACATCCGCAACGATGTCAACCATGCCGGCATGCGCAACCACAAACAGCCGCTGAAGGTCAAGAAGATAGAGGACAACCTACAAAAGACGTTAGATGCGTTCATGAGCTTGACTAATAAAGGAACAGCAACGGAACAAACGAAAGATCTCCCGCCACTTTTCATCAACCTCTCCAACCACCCAAGCTCTTCATGGACAGCCGAGCAGCTTACTGCTGCCGAGGTGTTCGGCGAGCTTATAGACATGCCTTTCCCGCAGGTGGCACCCGACGCCACAGCCGACAACATCAAGACGCTTGCCGAGGCTCAGGTAGCAGCTATCATGAAGCAAGCCAAGACGCACACCGTCACCGTTCATGTGATGGGTGAGATGAGCCTCATCTACCGCATTGTGCGCATGCTGTCGGAACGTGGCATACGCAGCGTTTGCTCCACCTCATATCGCGTGGTGAAGGATCAGGGAGACGGCAAACGACTTGTGGAGTTTAAATTCAACTCGTTCAGAGATTATGAGTAAATTTCTACATTATGTAGTTTTATCTTTCATCGTTCTTTTAAATGTTGCACCTCTACGAAGCATGATGACATAATATTGTCGCTTCTTGCCTTTTCTATGTCATGAAAATTCATTACCTTTGCAATGTCTAAAGCAAAAAGCAGGTACATTTTTCTGATGCGAAAGCGTTAATTAATGTAAATGTTTCAATATAACAAATTAAAACAGAAGGTCTTATAAAAAATGCTCTCTTTGAGCATGTTCCATTAAAATAAGGATTAAGACTTCTTGTTTTCTGCCTTAACGGTAGCAATATCATCCCTCTTTGAGCATGTTCCATTAAAATAAGGATTAAGACTTGTAACTGTTAATGACTTCGCCATTCTCGACTGTCTCTTTGAGCATGTTCCATTAAAATAAGGATTAAGATTACGTTATTAACTAAATTACGCATAGCTCTTTGAGCAAGTTCCATTAAAATAAGGATTAAGACTTTAAGTTCAACAATCAAATTAATTTGTATTTAACTCTTTGAGCATGTTCCATTAAAATAAGGATTAAGACTGACCGATATAAGAAGTTCGGATACCGTTGTTATAGATTTTTTGAGCATTTTCCATTAAAATAAGGATTAAGACTTTCCCAACCCCTTCATTTTGAAGACCTTCTCGCGCTCTACACTCTTTGAGCATGTTCCATCAAAACAAGGATTAAGACGGTGCCCTTGACCTTGAAGTCAATTGAACCAACGTGCTCTTTGAGCATTGAATAGACCCAACATAATCTATCGCCGCATAGCACCTTTTACAGGATAACTATGCGGCGTTTTTTATGTCCTTTTTTGTCGATATTTTGCCGATATTTTGCCGATATCCCAACCATTGTTGGTTTGGATTTAACCCAACTTTTCACATTGTTGGTTTGGATTTGCTACGATTTTCGCCCAAAGTTGGTTTGGATTTGCTACGATTTTTATCCAAAGTTGGTTTGGATTTGCTACGTTTTTCCCCAAAAGTTGGTTTGGATTTGAAAATTTCCATCATATTTTTTTGCTTGTATTTGAAAATATTAGACCTATAGCTTGCTGCGCTTATCTCTTACCCATGCTTGTGGTAAGGGTTAGGATTTGTTGTGAGAGAGACGTTTTATTGGTTCTTGTTTTCTATCTAATTTTAACGGATGAACCGTTTTATAGAGAAGCAAAGATTGGGCAAAAGCTCTTGCATGAGGGAGAATTTTAAAGAATCAGTAATGCGCAAGAATGAATAAATATGCAAAAACAGCGGGGTGGATGAATAAATATCCAAAACAGCGGTTGTAAGCAAATATAGGCATTCTACTTACCGTTAAAAAAAATAGCAGGGGTTTAACTTTCTGTTTTTGTTAACAACTCTTAAAAACAGGGTGGTTTTGTCAAAGAGCCTCTTTGAGGCTGTCAAATGGCCTTAATGAGCTCGTCAAAGAGGCTTAATGAGGACGTCAAAGAGGCACTTTCAAATCGTAAGTTGGGCTCTTTGAGAACGGCTCTAAAAAAGACCCGGAAAATGCATAAATATGCAAAAACTGACGGAGGTGAAACGATTCCCATTACCGGTGAGAATTTGTTATATAAAAAGAGCATGGAGAGCAACAATTTTCTGTCGCTATAGCACCTCTTCAAACCAAATAAATTCTTGGCAGAAACTAACGAGACAAAAGATTTTCGACTTTAATTTGTGCCCTTAAGCAAAATTGTATTAACTTTGCAAAGAATAGGTTGCAACGAAGCAAAGATTGCGACATGCTTGCACCAAAGCAAGCGAAACGACAAGAAAACAACAAGAGACAAGATATGAAAAGAAACATAGCCGTGATATTGGCAGGAGGCGTGGGCTCACGTCTCGGCATGTCCACACCGAAACAGTTTTTCAAGGTGGCGGGCAAGATGGTGGTGGAGCACACTGTCGACGTGTTCGAGCGCAACAGCCGGATAGACGAGATTGCCATCGTGTCGAACCCCATGCTCATTGCCGACTTTGAGAACATCGTACTGCGCAACAAATGGCGCAAGGTGAAAAAGATTCTCAAGGGAGGAAAGGAGCGTTACGACTCTTCGCTCTCTGCCATACAGGCTTATGCCGACGAGGACGTGAACCTGATCTTCCACGATGCCGTGCGACCGCTGCTCAGCCAACGCACACTGAACGACGTGATCGATGCCCTGCACGACCATAAGGCCATTGACGTGGCGGTGCCGTCGGCAGACACCATCATAGAGGTTGAGGGCGACTACATTGCCAACATACCCGACCGCTCACGTCTGCGCCGCGGACAGACACCCCAGGCGTTTGACCGTCAGCTCATACAGCAGGCTTACGAGAAGGCGCTGCAAGACCCCGACTTCAAGACAACCGACGACTGTGGCGTGGTGAGACGCTACACCTCAGAGCCGGTGTTTGTGGTGAGCGGCGAGGAGAGCAACATGAAGCTCACCTACCGCGAAGACACTTACATGATGGACAAGCTGTTCCAGCTGAAAAACACGGAGCCCGACAACAACGAGCTGTCGGCAGAGACCTTCGGCGACAAGGTGGCTGTGGTGTTTGGCGGCTCCTACGGCATAGGCAAGAACATTGTCGACATGCTTGAAGGCTATGGCGCAAAGGTGTTCAGCTTCTCGCGCAGCGCACAGCACATTGACGTGGGACAGCGCGAGGACGTGGCAAAGGCGCTGAAGGAAGCGGCAGACAATGCGGGCCACATCGACTATGTGGTGTGTACAGCCGGACTGCTGAACAAGGAGCCGCTGGCCACGATGGACTATCAGACCATTATCAACGCCGTGCAGACCAACTATATGGGCACGGTGAACGTGGCGCTGGAGGCTTATCCCTACCTCAAGCAGACACAGGGCAAGCTCGTGTTCTTCACATCAAGTTCTTACACACGCGGACGCGCCTTCTACAGCATCTACTCGTCGACAAAGGCAGCCATCGTCAACTTTGTACAGGCCGTGGCTCAAGAGTGGGACGGCGACGGCATAAAGATAAACTGCATAAACCCAGAGCGCACAAAGACACCCATGCGACAGAAAAACTTCGGCATTGAACCCGATGACACGCTGCTCATGCCCGAAAAGGTGGCAGAGGCAACGCTCCACACGCTGGCTTCTGACAGCCAGGGACAGGTGGTGGACGTGAGAAGGAAATGAAGAAGAACGTAAAAGGGAAACGAAGAACGAACGGGGAAGGAGCAGAAGACGAACCTGATGCCAAGCTTTAACAAAAGATTATGAACAAACTGGAACAGTTTAAGCAGCAACAGCTGCGACGCTGCCAACTGAAGCAGCTCACCATTCTTGAGGAGATCGACCGCATCTGCCGCAAGCACAACATCACCTATTGGCTCGACGGCGGCACGCTGTTGGGAGCGGTGCGTCACGGCGGATTCATTCCGTGGGACGACGACATCGACATTGCCATGCCTTTAGACGATGCCAGACGCTTCGCACAGATAGCACTTGGGGAGCTGAGAGAGGGACTGACGCTGCAGAGTCCGGAGACGGAACCCACACGCGAGCCTATAATGAAGGTGCGCGACAACAACTCGTTCTATGTAGAAGCCAACGACGACTTCTCCATGCCCTACGGCAAGGGCTTGTATGTAGACATCTTTCCGTTCATTGCCTACCCCAACGTGTCGAAGGGGTTCTGCAAGAAATATGGCAAGGGCATGTCAAAATGTTACTCGATCCTCCACCACTCGCACACCTACTCATGGCGGGCAGCAGCCGAGCTGCTGTGGTTTGGAGCAAAACAGATGTGGTACAGCCTAAGATGGAAATGGGCGTTCGCCACAAAGCGTTGCGACACCTTCATGTCTAACGTCCTCATAAACAACGGCTACGGCATAATGCACCGACAGGACAGCATCTTCCCCATAGGCACCATCAGCTTCGAGGGCAAGACGTTCGCAGCTCCTTGCAACCCCGACGCTTATCTCTCTGACCTCTACCGCAACTATATGGAAATTCCGCCAAAGGAGAAACAAAAGGTCCACGCTGTGTTTATCATGCCTGAGCTTATTGAGGAAGAGAAATAATAGACGCTTGCTTTAGAAAGTTCAAAAAAATAGAGGCAATAAGGACAACATTTTGGTAGATGTGCAAAGAACATCAGCACAAACCAGAAATTGTCCCTATTGTCTCTATTGTCTTTTAAAAACGTAAGGGCCTATTGTCTTAAAAAAAGCGTAAGGGCCTATTGTCTTTTTAAAAAAAACAATTATTTTCCCAGCACCTCGTTAAGAGCCTCGTTAACCTTCTTGTTGGCAGCATCGCGAACCTTCTGCTTGCCCTCCTCCACCTTGGCGGCAGCATGAGCCTCGGCAGCCTTCTTTGCAGCCTCGGCATGAGCCTTGACGGCAGCGGCATCTTCCTTGATCTTTGTCTCAGCAGCTTGCTTGGCAGCCTTGCCGGCGGCATCGGCGTCAGAAGCCACCTTGGCAGCATCGGCATTGACGGCAGCCTTGGCGGCGGCAGCACCCTGCTGAACGCTTGCGGGCAGGTTGGCAATGCCGTTGACCAGATCAGCAACGGTCATGTCGCCCTTGGCAGCAGTGGTGAGAGCCTCCTTGTTCTTGTCTACATATTCTTTGATCTTTGACGCATAGGCAGCGGCCTCCTCGGTCTTGCCCTCGCTCTGCAACTTCTCTACAGTGGCCTTGGCAGAAGCCAACGTCTTTGCAAGAGTCTTCGCATCGCCAGCCTTCAGCTGCTCGTCAAGAACTGTCGTTATAGCCTCAACAGCTTTGTCGGCAGCTTCATTGGCGGTCTTTGCCGCAACGGCGGTCACGTCTTCTGTCGTGTCGCTCACCACATCGGCAGCACTGGGTGCTGTCTTACCGCCACAGCTCACAAGAGCGATGGCAGCACACACCATGATAAAAATCTTTTTCATAATCTTTTTTATTTAGATTTTGTTTACTCTCTTTTTCCAATACCTTATTCTATTTTTTAAAAGATGCAACAAGCATCGTTCTTTTCGTTGCAAAATTACCATAAAAAGCGAAAAAGCAGGATAATATATTATAAAAAAAAC